>Ga0208788_1000131_pt1 | contig 38122 bp, 36 predicted proteins | sample Wag4_2014_7_11_3_FD_187363 | JGI IMG/M metagenome (GOLD analysis project Ga0208788, IMG submission 187363) | Fresh water mixed with fracking chemicals microbial communities from Ohio, USA - Utica-2 Time Series FC 2014_7_11 (SPAdes) (version 2) ...
CCACCGCCACCACCGTTGCCGCCGCCACCGCCGCCACTTCCGCCGTGGCCACCGCCACCACCGCCACCGCCACTACCGCCATCTCTGGCGTAGGCGCTGGAGTCATGGGAAATCGAATCCGGGACCAGCGCGATGGACGCTGACAGCACGCCACCAATGGCCATGGCCAACAAAGCCCGTTTGAACACATGATGAATTTGCATTTTCCGTCTCCTGGTCAATACCGCGAGGAACGCCAAATCAAGTCGGGAAATCGTTATAAATTCTTTTGGCATCCTGTGTGTGGGATTTTTTCCCACACCTAATAATTAGACCTGTTTGTCCTCAGGTTCAAGCAATGGATGGAGAAGGCGACCGGTGGTTGGCGTGCCGAGCGGTTGGAGAGATCGGACGGCGATAGCAGATGTTGCAAGCGAAACGGCAGCTCCTCGCGTCGCTCAGTGATGGCGCGGCCTGGGGCGATGTGATCGTACTGAGTGTTCCAGGCGCTGGAGCTGGGCATGGCCAGGGCGGACACGCATTTCCTGCCTGGGGTGGCACTGAGGCGGGGGGGCAAACGCCACCGGCTATGCGGCGACCCACAGGTGCGCTCAGCGGCGCATGGAGCGAGGCCGAGTTCAAGCAATCGCTGAACCCTTAAGGCACCAGCAGCGCTTCATGGATCTCGATGGAGGGCACGGCCCCTTCCCTGCGCCGGCTGTCGAGCCAGCCCCGGGTTTTGCCGACATCGAAGATCTGCCCCTGCTCCATCAGCGTCAGAATCAGCTCATCGGACACCCGATAACGGCCACACTCCGGACAGTCCCGCTCCTCCCACGGCCCCTGGCACTGAATGCGCTGCGCGGCACCGGCACAGATAAGACAACTCATCGCGATCACCCTTTTTTAGTTGTGCCCCGACGACGCAAGGGGCTGATCAGGCAGAAGATGGGTCGACCGACAAAAACCGCGCAAAGTTCGGGGGGGTGTCGCAGACAGTGCGAAGAGGTCGTATTCGTTGATCTGGAAATCGCAGGCTTTGGGGAAGTCAGATCAGCCTGGCGAAAAAAACCATGGCAATGAAGGCCGTAAGAGTGAACGCAGCGCCGATACAGAACGGCAGCAGAAAAGCGCGTGCAACGGTTGGAGGTGGACGGCTCATTTCTTCAGCCACAGCCGCTATTTCACGGCGTAACTGTTCAATCTTGGCTTGATTCGTGGATTGTATAGGCATGTCTGTTTCGTCCTTGTGGGTCACGAGCTAATCCTATGAATGAGCCTTTTGTATCTGGAATTTGGGCCGAGTGGCGGCAAAATTCAAGTATCGCCGGATACATCGACATCGGGAGACCAGCGCTCAAAACCTGGTCCACAGGCCGGCAACGGCGACGACGGCAGTGACCATACCTGTCGCCACTGCGTACGGGTACCAGAAGGCTTCCTGTTTGAATTTGCTTTATTCTGCCACCAATTTTCGGGATTCGGCGTTGAGTCTGCGAATTTCAATTTGCAGCTTATCGAGTTCAAGATTCTCACGATCATTCTGTCTCATCAGCAATCCTTTGCGACTATGGTGTCTTTCCTGTCCGGTGCTCTGCGGGTAGCCAGCGAAAACAGAAAGCACCGTTCCTGCCATGGTCATGCCTCCTGTTCTGCCCGATCAGTATTTTCCTACCTTCAGTCCCCGGATAGCAGATGACTCTGGTGAAGCTGTAGGCAATGTCCGGTAGCTGTGAGCGACGGATCGGGATGTTATGAATTTACTACCACCTCTGTAGGAGCGAGCTTGCTCGCGATGGTCGTCAACGATGACGAGGCAGGCCTGGCACCCCGCGGTGGCCTCAGGTTCATCGCGAGCGAGCTCGCTCCTACAGGGTCCGCGAAAGCCTTTGTAGGAGCGAGCTTGCTCGCGATGGTCGTCAACGATGACGAGGCAGGCCTGACATCCCGCGGTGGCCTCAGGTTCATCGCGAGCGAGCTCGCTCCTACAGGGTCCGCGAAAGCTTTTGTAGGAGCGAGCATGCTCGCGATGGTCGTTAACGATGACGCGGGAAACCAGACACCCAGCGGTGGCCTCGGGTTCATCGCGAGCGAGCTCGCTCCTACAGGGTCCGCGCAGGCCTCTGCGGGAGCGATGACGCGGGAGGCGGGGAATTGCCGCTTTCAGTTGCTGACTATCTGTTCCAGCACAACCTCCAGCGGATGGCGCAGTTGTTTGTCGGCCAAGCGCTTCACCTGGCTGCGGCAGGAATACCCCGTTGCCAGAGCTTCCCCAGGCGCATCCAGCTTGCCGGCCCAGGATTGCTCGAAAATGGTCCGCGAGGTGTCCTGGTTGCGGGCTTCGTGGCCGTAGGTGCCGGACATGCCGCAGCAGCCGGTCGCTTCCGTCACCAGCTTCAGGCCCAGCCGGGCAAACACGGTTTGCCACTGCGCAGTGCTGGCCGGGACGTTGGTTTTTTCGGTGCAGTGCGCCAGCAAACGGAACGTCTGGGTTACCGGGCGCGCGCTTTCAGGCAGCGCGTCGATCAGCCACTCCTGCGGCAGCAACACCTTGGGGCAATCACCGATTCCCGGCACTTTCTGATATTCCTGGCGGTAGACCAGGGTCATCGCCGGGTCCAGGCCCACCAGCGGCACACCGCAGTCTGCCAGTGTCTTGAGTTGAGTCGCGTTGCGGATGGCGGCCTTGGCGAAAGCACCGAGGAACCCCTGCACATGCAGCGGCTTGCCATTGGCGCTATAGGGCGCCAGGAACACCCGATAGCCCATCTGATGCGCCAACTCAATAAAGCGCGCCAGCAACGGCGTTTCGAAGTAGCGGGTAAACGCGTCCTGCACCAGCACCACGCTGCGCTCCCGTTGCGCCGCAGTCAGCTCGCGCAGGGCCGGCACGCTGGCGACGGCGACCTTGCAACGAGTCAGCGTGGTCTGCAAGTCATGGCGATGGATCAGCGGACTGTCGAGCATGCCGACCTGCCGCTCCAGCAGACGGCTCATCCACTTCGAGCCCATCAGCGCGTTGTACAACCCGGGCGCGTAAGCCATGTAAGGAATGGTGAACTCCAGCGAGCCGATCAGGTAGTCACGCAGTGGACGCTGATAACGACCGTGGTACAGCTCAAGAAAACGCGAGCGAAATTCCGGGACATTGATCTTGACCGGGCATTGTCCCGCGCAGGATTTGCAGGCCAGGCAACCGGCCATGGCGTCGTACACCTCATGGGAGAAATCCGCCTCGCCCCGCGAGCGCGCCAGGTTGTTGCGCAACCGCGCTGGCAGCCCACTCAACCACGACAACTTGCCCCGGGCCGCTTGCAATACGTCGATATTGGCCGCGCCCTGCAGCCGCAACCACTCGCGAATCAACGACGCCCTGCCCTTGGGCGAATGCTGGCGTTCACGGGTGGCTTTCCACGACGGGCACATGGCGTCGTTGGGGTCGTAGTTGTAGCAAGCGCCGTTGCCGTTGCAGTGCATGGCCGTGCCGAAACTCTGCCAGACGCGCTCGTCGATCTGCCGATCCAGATCGCCGCGCAGCGTCACTTCGTTGACCTTGAGCAAACCCTGAGCGGCCTCCGGCGGGGTGCAGATCTTGCCGGGATTGAGCTGATTGTGCGGGTCGAACGCACCTTTGAGCGACTGCAGCGCCGGGTACAGTTCGCCAAAGAATTCGGGCACGTATTCCGAGCGCAAACCCTTGCCGTGCTCGCCCCACAGCAGCCCGCCGTAACGTCGGGTCAGCTCGGCCACCGCGTCGGAAATCGGCTTGACCAGCGCAGCCTGGGCCGGGTCTTTCATGTCCAGCGCCGGGCGCACGTGCAACACCCCGGCATCGACGTGGCCGAACATGCCATAGGCCAGGTTGTAACTGTCGAGCAACGCGCGGAATTCGGCGATGTAGTCGGCCAGTTTCTCCGGCGGTACAGCAGTGTCTTCCACGAACGGCTGCGGACGAACCTCGCCGTCGACGTTGCCCAACAGCCCCACCGAACGCTTGCGCATGGTGTACACCCGGGTCACGGCCTCGGCCCCTTCGGCCAGGGTGTGGCCCAGTCGTTCGATCGTTGTGTCCGACTGCAGATGCGCCACGAAATCCGCCACGCGGGCGTTCACTTCGGCCACATCGTCGCCGTTGAATTCCACCAGATTGATGCCCAGGGTCGGGCGCCCGGCGTCGCTCGGGAAATATTCGGCGACGCTGTGCCAGACGATGTCTTTCATCGCCAGCAGCAGCACCTTGGAGTCCACGGTTTCGATGGACAACGGCTTGTGCGCCAGCAACGCATTGGCGTCGCGCAGCGCATCCATGAAGCTGGCGTAGCGCACGTTCACCAGCACCGAGTACTTGGGGATCGGCAGTACGTTGAGCTTGGCCTCGACGATGTAGCCCAGGGAACCTTCCGCGCCACACAGCACGCTGTTGAGATTGAAACGCCCCTGCTCGTCCCGCAGATGCGCCAGATCATAACCGGTCAGGCAGCGGTTGAGTCTGGGGAAGATCGACTCGATCAAATCGGCCTGGGTCTCCTGAATCTGCCGCGCCACCCGGTACACATCACCCACCCGGCCGGGCTGTGCGCACGCCTGCTCCAAGGCTTCATCGGAGATTGGCTGGCTGTGCAGACGCTCACCGCCGAGCAGCACGCTGTGCAGTTCCAGAACGTGGTCGCGGGTCTTGCCATAGGTGCAACTGCCCTGTCCGCTGGCGTCGGTGTTGATCATGCCGCCGACGGTGGCGCGGTTGGACGTCGACAGCTCCGGGGCGAAGAACAGTCCATGGGGTTTGAGCGCCGCATTGAGCTGGTCCTTGACCACGCCCGCCTGTACCCGCACCCAGCGTTCGGCGACGTTGATTTCAAGGATGGCGTTCATGTGCCGCGACAGATCGACCACGATGCCGTCGGTCAGCGATTGGCCGTTGGTGCCGGTGCCGCCGCCACGCGGGGTCAGTTTGATCTGGCGAAAGCGCGGTTCGGCCATCAGGCTCGCGAGGCGTGCGATGTCGTCCGCGTCCATGGGGAACACCGCCGCTTGCGGCAGGCGCTGGTAAATGGAGTTGTCGGTGGCCAGCACCGTGCGGGTGGCGTAGTCGGCACTGAGCTGGCCGCGAAAGCCGCTGGCGCGCAGGGCTTCAAGGAATTGGGGGTAGTCTGCCGCGAGTGCAACGGTGGGCAACTGAGCGATCATCTCAGGCTGTTCTCTTCTTGGTCTAATCACGGAAAAAATCAAAATACTTGTCGCCTGAGCATTAATAGGTCAGCCTCAGGTCGTCGGCTGCGCCAATGATCCTGCAGGTTGTGGCGACGGACAAACGGATAATCCTGCCGCTATCGATGACTTTTACGAATGAATTACCGTCACCTCACCCCTTCGATGTCGTTGCTGCTGGCCTTCGAAGCCGCCGCCCGTCATGAAAGCTATACCCGCGCCGCCGTCGAGCTGTCGCTGACCCAGAGCGCCGTGAGCCGGCAGGTCCAGGCGCTGGAGCAGCAACTGGGCCTGACCCTGTTTCGCCGTGAAGGCCGGCAGGTGCAATTGACCGATGTCGGTCGTCTGTACCAGCGGGAAATGAGCGAAGCCCTGGGGCGCATTCGCAGCGCGACGCTGCAGGCCATGGCCTATCAATCCGGCAGCGGCACCCTGCGCCTGGCCACCCTGCCGACCTTCGGCTCCAAGTGGCTGTTGCCGCGCCTGCATGATTTCTACAAAACCCATCCCGGCATGCTGGTGCACATCAATTCGCGGATCGACGCCATCGACTTTGAAACCAGCGGCATTGACGCGGCGATCGTGGTGGGCAGTGCCGATTTGCCGGGCCTGATCAGCCATCGCCTGCACACCGAAGAACTGATGGTGATCATTTCGCCCCAAGCGGCCGAAGCCCATGCCAGTTGGACCCCGGAGCACATCAGTGGCCAGACGTTGCTCAACGTCGCCAGCAACGCCAACGTCTGGGGCGAGTGGTTCAGCCACCACGGCCTGCCCCATCGACTGATGCGACTGGGGCCGAGTTTCGAACTGACGTCGCACCTGATCCAGGCGGTCAGGGCCGGCATCGGCATCGGCCTGGTGCCGCGAATTCTGGTGAGCGATGAACTGGCCAACGGTGAGCTGATCAGCCTCGACCAGCCCTTCGCCAGCCAGCGCAGTTACTACCTGGCCTACCCGCCGCGCAATGAAATGCTGCCGTCCCTGGTAGCGTTCCGGACCTGGCTGCTGGAACAGATATGACCGCCGCCTGAGTCGGATCCTGTGGGAGCGTGGCTTGCCCGCGATAAAAACGTTCTGGCGACGCGGGCATTCAGATGCTCCGCGTTATCGTTGACGACCATCGCGAGCATGCTCGCTCCTACAGGGTTGTGGTCTACGCTGAGCAAATCTTCGCAGCCAGCCGAAAGCGGACAGGACGACCATGAGCAACTTCCCCATCGTTGCCACCGTACTCTCGATGATCCTGGGCCTTTCCGTCACCCGTCTGTTGCTGGGCGCGTTGACAGTGTTCCGCATTCGCCGTGCGGCCGCGCCGGATTGGGTCGCGCTGGTCTGGGCGGTCATGCTGTTCGTGACGCAGCTGGATTTCTGGTGGGCGGTCAACTCGCTGCCTCAAGTCAAAGACACGTTTTCGTTTCTGGAATTCCTGTTGCTGGTGCTGTTGGCGTTGTCGCTTTTTGTCTCGGCGGCCTTGATGCTGCCGAGTCGAAGCGAGGACGAGCAGCATGGGCTGCGCATCTACTTCGAACAGGATGGCCGCTACGCCCTGCTCTCACTGTCGGCTTATCTGTTTCTTGGAATGATCGTGAACATTGTCTTGTTCAAGGCATCGCCGCTGGCGCTGTGGGGTGCGCTGGACGTGGTGATGATTGTGCTGCCGGTGTGCGCGTTTCTGGCGAAGTCGCGCAAGGCGTATTCGCTGATCACGTTGATATATGTGCCCATTACCGTGATCGACACCGCAATTTCACTCGCCAATTAGTTTCGCCTCTGTAGGAGCGAGCTCGCTCGCGATGAACCTGAGACCGCCGCGGGGTGTCAGGTTTCCCGCGTTATCGTTGGCGTCCATCGCGAGCATGCTCGCTCCTACAGGGGGGGGTTATTCGCGGTCTTTGGTGGTACGGATCAGGTTGCTGCGCAACTTGACGATGGCCTTCTGCATTTGCACGAAGTCATCGGGGTCCAGCCCCGTTTGCGGGAAGCCATCTTCGGACAGGCCCTCACGCAGTTTTCGCCCTTCCTTGGTCAGGTTGATGCGCACCTGGCGCTCGTCTTCCGGGTCGCGCTGGCGCAGCAGATAACCCATGGCTTCGAGCTTCTTCAGGATCGGCGTGAGGGTGTTGGATTCCAGGAACAGTTTTTCCCCTAGGCTGCCCACGGTCTGGTTGTCTTCTTCCCAGAGCGCGACGAGGGTGATGTATTGGGTGTAGGTCAGCCCGAGCCGTTCCAGCATCGGCTTGTAGGCCTTGCCGAAGGCCAGGTTGGAGGAATAGACCGCGAAGCACAGGAATTCGGAAAGCTTCAGGTCCAGGGCGGCAGGCTTTTTGCTCGATTTCATGGGCATTCTCGGTGGCCAGGGACAGTGGATGACGAGACCAAACTATACATCGCATGCGATGGTATCGGAAGTGCTCACGCCGCTGTCGGCCCTGTTCTGCGGGCTTCGAATCTGTGAAAGCGACAGCCGGTTCCCGGTGGAACCGGCTGTGCGTCGGGTCAGGCAGTGATCACGTTGATGGCGACGTCGATGTTGCCGCGGGTGGCCTTCGAGTACGGGCAGATGGCGTCGGCGGTGTGGGCCAGTTCGGTCGCGATTTCGTGGGACAGACCCGGCACACGCAGGGTCAGTCGAGCCTGCAGGAAGTACTCGGCGCCGGTCTGGCCCAGGTCGACTTCGATGTCGACAGCGGTGTCGGCCGGCAATGTCACTTTGGCCTGTTGAGCCGCCAGCCCCACCGCGGCGATGTAGCAGGCCGACCAGGCGCCGGCGAACAGTTGCTCGGCTTTCGGGTGTGGCTGCACGCCGCTGAACACATGGGCAGGAGTGGCGCTGCCGGGCGACGACAGTTCGATGTCGAGGCTGCCGTTATGGCCCCGCGAGGTGTTGCCGGCTTTGCTGTGGGTGGTGTGGGTTTTGCCGCTGGCCAGTACTTTTTCGATTTTGCTCATGATGATTGCCTCAGGTTGTCGATGGGTTATTCGTATGCGCTTGTATCGTATGCGAGTTTATTCGTGCTTTTATGCCGTAATCACATTCAGGTCCACGTCGATATTGCCGCGGGTGGCTTTGGAGTAAGGGCAGATGGAATCGGCGATGTGCGCCAGTTCCGTCGCGATATCCTGAGCCAGTCCCGGTACACGCAAGGTCAGGCGTGCCTGAAGAAAGTACGCCGGCCCCGTCTGGCCCAGGTCTACTTCGATGTCGACGGCCATGTCCGCTGGCAGCACGATGTTGCGCTCCTGGGCCACCAGCCCTACGGCGGCGGTGTAGCAGGCCGACCAGGCCCCGGCGAACAATTGCTCGGCTTTCGGGTGCGGCTGGGTGGCGGCGAATACGTGATCTGGCTGGGCAGCGCCTGGCGAGGACAGTGCAATATCCAGGTGACCGTTGTGGCCCCCCAGGCTATGGCCGGCAGCGCTGTGGGTGGTGTGGGTCTTGCCGGTGGCCAGTACTTTTTCGATCTTGCTCATGGGGGCGTCCTCGGTATTTTGTAGGCGCTTACGATTGTATCGCATGCGATATTTATGACACTTTAAATCGCTGTGATCCAGTTGTTGCCGTTGTGGCCATGGGCAGCGCGAACGGTGGAGATAGACATTTCAGGTATGCTTGCGGTGTTCATGGCTGGATCTCCAAACGGTTGAAGTGCTTATTTTGGGTCGCTTTCGATTAGGTCGTATGCGATGGATAAATATTCACTCAATCCTGTACCCGTGTCAAAGAATATTTTCTGATAGGACGACGAACGGGGTATGCCTGGGTGAAGTGCCCGTCACTGTATGAGCTGGCTTGCCAGCGATGGCGGTGTATCTGTCAGCACTGATGCTGGATATGCCGGCCACTTCGCGAGCAAGCCCGCTCCCACAGGATTTTGGGTTGGCCATGGAGGTTGTGAACGACACAAATCCACTGTGGGAGCTGGCTTGCCGGCGAAGGCTGATTATCAGTCACCACTGATGTTGGATGTGCCGGCCTCATCGCTAGCAGGCTAGCTCCCACAGTAGTTTTGGGTTGGCCATGGAGGTTGTGAACGACACAAATCCACTGTGGGAGCTGGCTTGCCGGCGAAGGCTGATTATCAGTCACCACTGATGTTGGATGTGCCGGCCTCATCGCTAGCAGGCTAGCTCCCACAGTGGTTTTGGGTTGGGCATGGATGTTGTGAACGACCCAAATCCACTGTGGGAGCGGGCTTGCTCGCGAAGGCGGAGTATCAGTCACCGAAGATGCTGGATGTACCGACCTCTTCGCGAGCAAGCCCGCTCCCACAGTGTTTTGGGTTGGCCATGGAGGTTGTGAACGACACAAATCCACTGTAGGAGCTGGCTTGCCAGCGATGAAGGCGGCATAGCCAACATCGCCAGCGGCTGATCTGGCGCTATCGCGAGCAAGCTCGCGCCTACAGTAAAAGCGTTACCGGGCGGCCACCTTGTTGCCCCCTGCGTCCCACCCTCCTCCCAAGGCTTTGTAGATTGCAACGATGCTGCGGTACTGGTCGGTTTCGCCCTGGGCCTGAGCGTCTTCGGCGTTAAGGCGTTCGCGCTCGGCATCGAGCAGCACCAGATAATCCACCGATCCTTCCCGATACTGGATGCCCGCCAGATCCGCCGCTGCCCTGCTCGACTCGCTTTGCTTGATCAGCGACAGCAGGCGCTGTTGGCGTTTGCTGTAATCGCTGAAGGCATTCTCCGACTCTTCCAGCGCCAGCAGTACTTGCTGTTCGTAGGTGGCCAGTGCGCCTTCGGCGTCGGCATTGGCACCGCGGATGCGGGCGCGGACGCTGCCCAGGTCGAAGGCGGCCCAAGTGATGCTCGGGCCCAGGCCCCAGGCTCGGGCGGCGCTGGAGCCGATTTGCGAACCGCGCCCGGCGGTGAAGCCGAGGAAGCCGCTGAGGCTGACCCGGGGAAACAGGTCGGCGGTGGCCACGCCGACATCGGCGGTGGCGGACGCCAGACGCCGTTCTGCCGCCAGCACGTCCGGACGACGGCGCAGCAGATCGGCAGGGTCACCGATGGGCAGTGCCTTGGCGATCGCTGGCAGATCCTTCGGGCTCAGCGACACGCTCAACTGTTCCGGCCGCTCGCCGAGCAAGGTGGCGATGCGGTTTTTCTGCCGCACCTGTTCGGCCTGCAGTTGCGGCACGCTGGCCTCGACCGCCGCCAGGCGCGCGTCGGCGCGCATCACGTCGAGTTCGTTGCCGACGCCAGCATCGCGCAGGCTGACCGTCACGGCGCGGGAGTCGTTCTGGTTCTTCAGGTTGGCCAGGGCGATTTTTTCCCGCAGTTGCGCGCCTCGCAGTTGCCCATAGGCATCCACCAGCTCGGCGATCATGGTCACCCGCAGTTGATACAGGTCCGCTGCGGCTGCATCTTCACGGGCATCGCTCGACTCCAACGCACGCTGAATGCGCCCGAACAGGTCCACCTCCCAGGCCATGTCCAGGCCCAGGTCGTAGCGCTCCAGGTTCACCCGGCTCCCGGTCTGGCCCGGCACCTGGGAGCGACCTTGCTGACTGCTCACGCGACTGGTGACCACCGGCAGGTTGTCGTTGCTGATGTCGTCGCGAATCGCCCGGGCCGCTTTCCAGCGAGCGAAGGCCACGCGCAGATCGCGGTTGCCCTCCAGGGATTTGCTCACCAACTGGTTGAGCGTGGGGTCGTCGAACTGCTGCCACCACACCGTTTCGAAGCGCGCTTGATCGTAGCTGGCCGCTTTCGCGTAGACGCTGGTGGCCGGCGGCGTATCAGGGGTCTTGTAGTCCGGCCCGACGGCGCAGGCGGCCAGTGCTGCCACAAGAAGGCTGGGTACGAAAAGCTTCAGAGCACTCATGGTTGCACCTCCAGGGCGTGGACTTGTTGGCGGGCTTTCTTGCGTTCGATGTAGCGGCGAATCAGGACGAAGAACACCGGTGTCAGCAACAGGCCGAAGAAGGTCACCCCGAGCATGCCGGAGAACACCGCGACACCCATGGCCCGACGCATTTCCGAACCGGCGCCGGTGGACGTCACCAGCGGTATCACGCCCATGATGAAGGCGAACGAGGTCATGAGGATCGGCCGCAGACGCATGCGGCATGCTTCCAGTACCGCCGCCAGCGGTGACAGGCCCTGGTCCTGTTTGTCCTTGGCGAACTCGACGATCAGGATCGCGTTCTTGCACGCCAGGCCCACCAGTACGATCAGGCCGATCTGGGTGAAGATGTTGTTGTCGCCTTTGGAAATGATCACCCCGGCAATCGCCGACAGCAGGGTCATGGGCACGATCAGGATCACCGCCAGCGGCAGGCTCCAACTTTCATACAACGCCGCCAGCACCAGGAACGCCAACAGTACGCAGAGCGGGAACACCAGCAGCGCGGTGTTGCCCGACAGGATTTGCTGGTAGGTCAGATCGGTCCACTCGTAGGTCATGCCGTTGGGCAATTCTTCCTTCAGCAGTTTTTCGATAGCAGCCTGGGCCTGGCCGGAGCTGTAGCCGGGGGCGGCACTGCCGTTGATTTCTGCGGTGAGGAAGCCGTTGTAGTGCGAGACGCGGTCCGGTCCCGAAGTCGGGCTGACCTTGACGAACGTGGCCAGCGGAATCATCTCGCCGCGATCGTTGCGCACCTTCAACTGACCGATCTGCTCAGGCTCCTGACGGAACTGCTGTTCGGCCTGGACGTTGACCTGGTAAGTGCGGCCAAAGCGGTTGAAGTCGTTGGCGTACAGCGAGCCCAGGTACACCTGCAGGGTGTCGAAGATGTCGTTGATTTTTACGCCATGAGTCTTGGCCTTTTCCCGGTCGATGGCGGCTTCGACTTGCGGCACGTTGACCGTGTAGCTGGTGAACAGGTTGGCCAGTTCCGGCGTGGTGCGGCTCTTGGCGATGATGTTCATGGTCTCTTTGTAGAGCTCGTCGTAGCCCAGGTTGCCCCGGTCTTCGATCTGCAGACGGAAACCGCCGATGGTGCCAAGACCCTGTACCGGAGGTGGCGGGAACACCGCGATGTAGGCGTCCTGAATGCCGCCGAACTTGCCGTTGAGCGAGGCGGAAATCGCCCCGGCGGACAGGCTCGGGTCCTTGCGCTCATCGAACGGACGCAGGCCGATGAAGGCGATACCGGCGTTCGGGCTGTTGGTGAAGCCGTTGATCGACAACCCCGGGAATGCCACGGCGCTGTCGAAGCCAGGCTCTGCCATGGCGATGGTGCTCATGCGCCGGATCACCGACTCGGTGCGATCCAGGCTGGCGGCATCCGGCAATTGAGCGAAGGTCACCAGGTACTTTTTGTCCTGGGTCGGCACGAAACCGGTCGGCGTGGTGCTAAAGCCCATGTAGGTCAGCGCGATCAGGCCGGCATAGATCAACAGGGCGACGCTGCTGCCACGGATGATCTTGCCCACGCCAATCACGTAGCCGTTGCTGGCCTTTTCGAAGAGCCGGTTGAACGGTTTGAACAGCCAGCCACCGAGCAAACGGTCCAGCACTTTGGAGAAGCGGTCTTTCGGTGCGCCATGGGCCTTGAGCAATACCGCCGCCAACGCTGGCGAGAGGGTCAGGGAGTTGAACGCCGAGATCACGGTGGAGATGGCGATGGTCAGCGCGAACTGCTTGTAGAACTGCCCGGTCAGGCCGGAGATAAAGGCTGCCGGTACGAACACCGCGCACAGCACAAGTGCCGTGGCGATGATCGGCCCGGTCACTTCACTCATGGCTTTCTTGGTCGCCTCGGCCGGATCCAGGCCGGACTCGATGTTGCGCTCGACGTTCTCCACCACCACGATCGCATCGTCGACCACGATGCCGATCGCCAGTACCAGGCCGAACAGCGACAACGCGTTGAGCGAGAACCCGAGCAAATGCATCACGGCAAAGGTACCGATCAGTGACACCGGTACTGCCACCAGGGGAATGATCGAAGCACGCCAGGTCTGCAGGAACAGGATCACCACCAGCACCACCAGGATCAGTGCTTCGAACAGCGTGTGCACCACCGCCTCAATGGAGCTACGCACGAAGATGGTCGGGTCGTAGACGATCTCGTAGTCCATGCCTTCCGGGAAATTCTTCTTCAGCTCGGCCATCTTCGCCCGCACCTGGTCGGAGATGTCGATGGCGTTGGAACCGGGGCGCTGGAAGATCGGCATCGCCACCGCTTCCTGATTGTTGAGCAAGGCGCGCAGGGCGTACTGGTTGGAACCCAGCTCGACCCGGGCAATGTCCTTCAGGCGAGTGATTTCGCCATTCGGGCCACTGCGGATGATCACGTTCTCGAACTCTTCCTCGGTGACCAGGCGGCCCTGGGAGTTGATCGACATCTGGAAGCTGGTGGCATTGGGCGCCGGCGGCGAACCCAGTTGCCCGGCGGCGACCTGTCGGTTCTGTTCACGCACCGCAGTCACCACATCGGTGGCCGTCAGGTTGCGCGAGGCGGTCTTGTCCGGGTCGAGCCAGATCCGCAGCGAGTAGTCGCCGATGCCGAACATCTTCACGTCACCGATACCGTCCAGCCGCGCCAGCTCATCCTTGACATTGAGGATCGCGTAGTTGGACAGGTAGAGCATGTCGTAGCGTTTGTCCGGCGAGACCAGGTGCACCAGCAGGGTCAGTTCCGGCGAAGCCTTGTCGACGGTGATGCCGATGCGCGTCACTTCTTCTGGAAGCTTCGGTTCGGTGCGGGTCACGCGGTTCTGCACCTGGACCTGGGCGTTATCCAGGTCGGTGCCCAGGGCGAAGGTCACGGTGAGGGTCAAGCGTCCATCGGCGGTGGACTGCGAGGACATGTACAGCATGTTCTCGACGCCGGTGATCGCTTGCTCCAGCGGCGCGGCCACGGTTTCGCCGATGACCTTGGGGTTGGCCCCCGGGTAGTTGGCGTGCACCACCACGGTCGGCGGCACCACTTCGGGGTATTCGCTGATCGGCAACTGGAACAGCGAGATCAGGCCGGCGATCAGGATCAGCAGCGACAGCACCGCCGCGAAGATCGGTCGCGTGATAAAGAACTGAGAGAATTTCATGTCGGTGGTCCCTTATCCGCGAGGGCTGAGCGCAGCATCGGTCTTCACCAAAGCCGGTGACTTGACGGTTGCAGGCTGGTTGGCGGCTTCGATCGCCTGCCGTTGACGAGCCAGGGTGGCGACGGTTTCCGGATCGGCCATCGGTGCGTCCTGCGGCGCAACCACGGCGCCGGGGCGCACCCGTTGCAGACCGTTGATGACGATGCGGTCTTCCTTCTGCAGGCCGCTGCGCACGATGCGCAGACCCTCAAGCTTGGGCCCCAGCTCGACGCTGCGGTACACGGCCTTGTTGTCCTGATCGATCACCAGCACGAACTTCTTGCCCAGGTCGGTCCCCACCGCTTCGTCCTTGATCAGCAGGCCGGCGTAGGCGGCGCTGCCCACCAGTTTCAGGCGCGCGTACAAACCCGGGGTGTACTGGCCGTCAGCGTTATCGAACACGGCGCGACCGCGGATGGTGCCGGTCTTGGGGTTGACCTGGTTGTCGACGAAGTTCATCTGCCCCTGGTGGGTGTTGCCCTCCTCGTTCGACAGGCCCATGTACACCGGCGTGGTCTGGCCACGCTGGCCCTGGCGCGAGAGCTGGCTGTACTTGAGGAACAGGCGCTCGTCGGCATCGAAGTAGGCGTAGACCTTGTCGGTGGAGACCACGCTGGTCAGCGCGGTGGTGTCGGCGGTGACGATGTTGCCGGCGGTGATTTCGGCGCGACTGACGCGGCCGGTGATCGGCGCAGTGACGCGGGTGAAGCTCAGGTTCAGGCGCGCCAGATCGAGCTGGGCCTGGATCGCATCGACCCCGGCCTTGGCCTCTTGCGCGGTGGTGGTGCGGGTGTCGGCCAGTTCGGCGGAGATCGCATTGGTGGTCAGCAGGCGCTGGCCGCGCTGCGCTTCATTGGCGGTGCGGCTCTGCGTGGCCCGGGCCTGTTGCAGCTGGGCTTCGTAACGATGCACTTCGTGCTCGAACGGCCGTGGATCGATCTGGAACAGCAGGTCGCCCTTCTTCACCAACGCGCCGTCGGTGAACGCCACTCGTTCGATCTGCCCCGACACCCGTGGCCGCACCTCGACGGTTTCCGGTGCTTGCAGTCGGGCGGTGACTTCATCCCATTCGGTGATCGGCTGCTCGATCACCTTGGCCACGGTGACATGGGGCGCCCCCGGTGCGCTGGCGGCGACGGTCGCACGATCGCAAGCGGTGAGCAGCGTGAGCGCCAGTGCGGCGATCGGGTAACGAAAAGCTTTGAGTGACTGATCCATGGGGTGTGTCCGCCAGACGGTTTGGGAATGTTGTGGAGTTTCGGCCTCGCGCGAGGCGGCGACGAATCGAACGCGGTGAACTTGGCTATTACTATTAATGATGAACATCATGTATAAGGACAAAAAAACACCACGACGAGGCTCAAGCCTGGGTCTTGGCGAGGGCGCTGCACACCGAATCCAGGGCCGGCCCGAGGGTCTGCGCCAGTTCCCGGGCTCGGGGCGTGGGTTGCATCTGCCTTCCCATGCGCTCGAACAGCGGGTCGTTGAACAAGGCCCGAAGGCGCCGCAGCGCTCCGCTGACCGCCGGTTGGCCCATCGACAGTCTCAACGCGGCCCGAGTGACGTTGCCCTCCTGCATCAGGGTTTCGAATACCACCAGTAGATTCAGGTCGATAGTGCGCAGATCATGACGTTTCATAATGTGTCCACCTGGTATTTGCGCCGACGATATATTACGACCATAATCATTACAAGCCTCTCGGCGACGACTTGCACTCGGCAAGCGCACCTGACCACAGGAGCAGCTCATGAAAGTCACAAAAGACAAGGCAGCGGCGAACAAAGAAGCGATCCTCAGCGCCGCATCCCGGCTGTACCGGGAGAAAGGCATCGACGGCATCGGCATCGGCGAGCTGTCACGTTCGGTGGGGCTGACCCACGGCGGGTTTTACGGACAGTTTCCGGGCGGCAAGGAACAGCTGGCGTCGGAGGCGGTGACCCGCACGTTCGAGACCAATATCCGCGACTGGCAGAACGCCAAATCGATTCCCGAACTGGTGAAGGGTTACCTGACCCAGAAGCACCTGAACAACTGGACCGAAGGCTGCCCGATCCCGGCGCTGGCGGCGGACGTTGCGCGTAACGGTGGGAGCGTGAGCCAGTCGTTTACCCAGGGTGTCGAGCGGTTGACCGAGATACTGATGCCCTTGGTAGAGGGTGAAACCGAGGAGGAAAAACTGCAGCAGGCGCAACAAGTGATTGCCTCGATTGCCGGCGCGATGCTGATTGCCCGAGCGTTGGACAAGCCGGAGTTGTCGAAGCAGTTTTTGACATCGGTGATCAATGCCTGGCAGGACTGAATAACGAAACTCACATCGGTGGTGAGGGGACCTTTCCCCTCACCACAGGTGTGTCGTCTGCCATCAGACCGTGGTTTGTACGGCCACCGCTTCCCGCCCCTTGAACGCCAGGCAGAAGCAGAAAAAGATCGCCAGGGCGAACCCGGCCGGGAACAGCCAGATGTGCTTCCAGTCATGGCCACCGGGCGTTGCGGCGAAGTGATCGGTCACCTGCCCCGCCACCCAGAAACCGATCAGCATGCCCAGGCCGTAGGTCGCCAGGGTGATGAGGCCCTGGGCGGAACTGCGGAAGCGTTCCGAGGCCTTGGCGTCGGTATAGATCTGCCCGGACACGAAGAAGAAGTCATAGCAGATGCCGTGCAGGGCAATGCCGGTGAACAGCATGAAGGCCAGATCACCGTTGTTGCCATAGGCGAACAACAGGTAGCGCAGCGCCCACGCCAGCATACCCACGAGCAACGCAATCTTGATCCCGAAGCGCTGGATGAACAGCGGCAGCAGCAGCATGAACAGCACCTCCGAAACCTGGCCGATGGCCATTTTCGCCGTGGGGTTCGTCACGCCGATTTCCGCCAGGAACGGGTTGGCGTTCTGGTAGTAAAACGCCAGGGGGATGCAGATCAGGATCGAGGCGATGAAGAACACCAGGTAGCTGCGATCCTTGAGCAGGCCCAAGGCGTCCAGGCCGAGCATCTGCTTGAGGCCGCCGTTGCCGGACTCGGCCTTCAATGGCGCAGTGCGTGGCAGGGTGAAGCTGTACAGGCCCAGCAGCAGCGAGGCGGCAGCGGACATCAGGAACGTATTGCGCAAGCCACCGGTGGCAATCATGGCCTGTGAATCCCAGGCGAACACGAAGCTGATCACCAGCCCGGCGACGATCCAGCCCACGGTGCCCCAGACGCGGATCCGGGAGAACTCCAGCGCCGGGTCGCTCATCTGGCGGAAGGCCACGGAATTGACCAGGGCCAGGGTCGGCATGTAAATCATCATGTAGGCCAGCACGTACGGATAGAACGTGCCGAAATCTGGCGCCCGATACAGCTGAAACAGCAACATCGCGCCCACCAGGTGCAGCACTGCGAGAATGCGCTCGGCATTGAAGAATCGGTCGGCGATCAGTCCGATCACGAACGGCGCGATGATCGCCCCCCAGGACTGGGTCGAGAATGCCATGCCGATCTGCCCGCCACTGGCCCCCAGGTTACTGGCCAGAAAGGTGCCGAGGGTGACGAACCAGCCCCCCCAGATGAAAAACTGCAGGAACATCATTGCGCTCAATCGCGCGGTCATCATCGTCATAACAGTCACCGTCTTATTGTTGTTTTTTTGCTGCGTGAAATCGGGGTCAGGCGTTGGGCAGTCCCAGCAGGCGTCGATTGGACGCCGCATCGGACGTCACCCCGGCAAAATCGTCGAAGGCCTTGCGTGTCCTGGTGATCATGTGCCGCTCGATGAACGCCGCCCCTTCGGCCGCGCCCTGCTCCGAATCCTTCAAGCAGCATTCCCACTCCAGCACCGCCCAACCGTTGAAGTGGTATTGGGTGAGTTTGCTGAAGATCGATTTGAAATCGATCTGACCATCGCCCAGGGACCGAAAGCGCCCCGGCCGCTCGACCCAGCCCTGATAACCGCCGTACACCCCGGAACGGGCATCGGGACGGAACTCGGCATCCTTGACGTGGAACATGCGGATGCGTGAGTGGTAGCGATCGATGAAGCCCAGGTAGTCCATCTGCTGCAGCAACAGGTGGCTGGGGTCGTAAAGAATCGACGCGCGCGGATGCTGATTGACCGCCTCCAGAAAGCGCTCGAACGAGGCGCCGTCGTGCAGGTCTTCGCCGGGGTGGATTTCATAGCAGAGGTCGACGCCGGCCTGCTCGAAGCAATCGAGAATCGGCAACCAGCGCTTGGCCAGTTCGGCAAAACCTTGCTCGACCAGGCCGCTGGGGCGTTGCGGCCAGGGGTACATGTAGGGCCAGAGCAAGGCGCCGGAGAAGGTCGCATGGGCCTTGAGGCCCAGGCGCTGACTGGCGCGGGCCGCCAGCTTCAATTGCTCGATGGCCCAAGCGGTGCGCGCCTCGGGCTGGCCACGCAGATGGGCCGGTGCGAAATCGTCAAACAGCGCGTCGAACGCCGGATGCACCGCCACCAGTTGCCCTTGCAGATGGGTCGACAGTTCGCTGATCTGCACGCCGGCTTCGGCGCACACCGCGATCAATTCGTCGCAGTAGCTTTGGCTTTCAGCCGCTTTTGCCAGGTCAATGAACTGCGTGCCCAGGGTCGGCAACTGGATGGCTTTGTAACCTTGGGAAGCAGCCCAGCGGGCGATGTTGGCCAAGGTGTCGAACGGTGCTTGGGCGGACATGAATTGCGCGAGGAAAATCCCCGGGCCGCGCAGGCCGGATGAGGTTTGAGGGGTCACGGAGCTCTCCAGGGTCATGGGTGGCACACCAGTTCGGTCCATTTGGCGTCGCCGCGATGGTTGGCGATGGCGGTTTCGATGAATGCCATGCCGCGCAGCCCGACGTCGATGCCGGGTACGCCGGGGGCATCGTGCCCCGCGACATGGCCACGGATGGCGTTGGCAAAATCGCCGTACAGGTTGGCCATGGCTTCGAGGTAGCCCTCGGGATGACCGGCGGGCAGGCGCATGCGCTGGCTGGCGGCGTCGCACAACCAGGGCTGGCCGAGGCCGGAACGCAGGATGCGCAGGGGTTGATCGAGGGCACGATGGATCAGACTGGCGGGTTCTTCCTGGCGCCATTCCAGGCCGCCCTTGTCGCCGTAGACGCGGATTTTCAGCGGGTTTTCTTCACCGGCACAGACCTGGCTGGCGATTAGCACACCGCTGGCGCCACCGGCCATCTTGAACAGCATCGAGGCGTCATCGTCCAGTTGCCGGCCGTCGATGTGCACGCTCAACATTGCGCACAACCGATTGATCGACTGGTCGGCGACAAACTCGGCGAGGGAAAAGGCATGGGTGCCGATGTCGCCGATGCAACCGCCGATTCCGGACTGCTCCGGCAGGTCGCGCCAGGTCGCCTGTTTGTTGCCCTGCCCCGCCACATCCTGGCTGAGCCAGCCTTGGGGGTATTCGACGATGACCTTGCGCACCGCGCCGATCACGCCGCTGCGCACCATGTCCCGCGCCTGCCAGACCATCGGGTAGCCCAGATAGGTGTGGGCCAGGCCGTAGAGGCGGTTGCTGCGTTCGACCACTTGCTTGAGGTCGAGCAATTGGGCCAGGTTGAGCGCGGCCGGTTTCTCGCTGAACACATGAAAGCCCGCGCTCAGCGCCTCGCTCGCCACCGGCGCATGCAGGTGATTGGGGGTGACGATCACCAGCAGTTCCAGGCGTCGTTCGGCGGGCAACGCACGTTCGGCTTCCAGCATCTGGCGCCAGTCGTTGTAGCAGCGCGAGGCCGGCAAGCCCAGCGCTGCGCCGGTCTGCTGGTTGTTCAGCGGGTCGCGACTGAAGGCGCCGCACACCAGTTCGAAGCGACCATCGAGCCCGGCGGCCTGACGGTGGGCCTTGGCGATGAAGGCCCCCTCGCCGCCCCCGACGAAACCCATTCTTATCTTTGGCACCGCAGCGTTCCTCACATTGGCTCACTGTTGCTGGGAAAAGTGGCGATGTAACCGGTTACATCGTCGCGAAAATTTAGGCTCAGTTGCCGGCGCTGTCAAACCCGCAATTGCAGGTACCGAAGATTTCAGGCGATGGCCAACCTGCGGTAAGCTCGCCGGCCGAGGCGTTCGATAATGAGGTGGTCTTGTCCAATATCCGTGAAGTAGCAAGGCTGGCCGGGGTGTCGGTGGCCACGGTGTCGAGGACGCTGAAGTCGCCCGAGCGCGTGCTCCCCGAGACCCGGGACAAGGTCAACGCTGCCGTGGAACAGGCCGGTTACCGACCGAACCTGATGGCGGTGCAGTTTCGTTCGCAGCGCACCGGCAACCTGGTGATTCTGGTGCCGGCCATCGCCAACACTTTTTTTGCCAGGGTGATCAGCGGTGCACAGCAAGCGGCCCAGGCGGCGAACTATCGGCTGCTGTTGTGCGACACCCAGGGCCGCGAAGCGATCGAACGGGAATTTGCCGAACTGGTTCACAACCACCAGGCCGATGGCGTGATCCAGTTGCGGGCCTTTGATCCGTTTACCGAGCCGGCACCGATGGTCAATGCCTGCGAGGTGATTCAGGGCGGTCGGCACCCGACCATCAGCCTCGACAATCGCGCAGCCGCCAAGGCCATGACCGAGCATCTGATCGAGCTCGGCCACCGGCGCATCGGCCTGATCAAAGGGCCGAAAAGCAGCCCCCTGACCCGCGATCGCGTGGCCGGTTATCAGGATGCCTTGCAAGAGGCCGGCATCCACTGCGACCCGGCGCTAATCTGCCACGGCGATTTCAGCCTGCAGGCCGGGCACGACGGCGCGGCGGCGATGCTGGCCTTGCCCGAGCGCCCCACCGCGCTGTTCTGCGAAAACGACGAAATGGCCATCGGCGCGTTGAAGCGCATCAAGCAGGAAGGTTTGCGGGTGCCCGAGGACCTTTCCCTGGTAGGATTCGATGACATCCCGTTCGCCGCCTATTGCGACCCGCCACTGACCACCATCGCGCAACCGGCTGAGGTTTTCGGCCAGCAGGCGGTTGAGATGCTGATTGCGTTGATCGAGAAAAAACCGCTGGTGGAGCGGCATGTGGTGTTGCCGTTTGAGTTGACGTTGCGGGGGAGTACGGCGGTGGTGAGGCAGGGGAAATAGCGGTTGCCTGATCTACCGCCTTCGCGAGCAAGCCCGCTCCCACAGGGTTTTATGTCGTTCACAGATAATGTGATCAACCGAAAACCTGTGGGAGCGGGCTTGCTCGCGAAAGCGGTGTGTCAGGCACCCCGAACCATCAATCCCTGAACTGCGTCAGCTGCTGGCTCAACGACCCGGCCTGATCACGCAGTTGCACCGATTGCTCGAGCAGGCTGCGGATCGCCTGGTCATTCTGTTCGGAGATGCGGCTGACGCCCTGGATCGCCACCGACAGTTGCTCACCGGTCGCCGCCTGGCTTTGGGTCTGGCGGGCCACTTCGCTGATGCGCGTCAGGATGTCCTGGGCATGCTGGCGGATCTGGTCCACGCCCTGGGCCGAGGTGGTCAGTTGCACCACGCCCTGGCGCACCGCTTCACCGACCTGCTGGACGTTGGCCACGGTGTTGCGCACATCGGAACCGATGGCGCCGATCATGTCGCCGATTTCCCCGGTGGAGCGACTGGTGCGTTCGGCCAGTTGCCGCACTTCATCGGCCACCACGGCAAAACCACGGCCCTGCTCCCCTGCCCGCGCCGCTTCGATCGCCGCGTTGAGCGCCAGCAGGTTGGTCTGGTCGGCGATGCTGCGAATCACCGCGATGATCCCGGCGATCTGCTGCGAACGTTTTTCCAGATCCCCCACTGCGCCCGCCACCACGTCCATGGTCTGGTCGATATGGGTAATGCCGGCCAGGGTCTGGCTCATGTCGCTGGAGATATGGGTGGTCAGCACCTCGGTGTTGCGCGCCAGTTGCTCCACGTCTTCGGCTTGCTGGGACATCTCGGTCACCGAATGCGCCAGCGCGGTCACGCCGCTGGCCATTTCCTCGGTGGCGGTGTGCTGCGAGGTCGCGCGCTCGGCCACGGCCTGGGTGGTATCGCCCAAATGATTGGAGATCTGCATCAGCGTGCTGCTGCTGTGGCGAATCGAGCCCACCAGGTCGCCCAGACGCTGGATGAACTGGTTGAACGCCCCGGCCAGCTTGCCGGTTTCATCGCCGCTGCGTTGTTCGAAACGCAGGCCCAGTTCGCCACCCCAGGCCTGGATGCCCACGGTCAGCCCCGACAGCGGGCGAATCTGCCACGCCAGCAAATGCCACAGCACAATGGCCAGCGCCAACAAGGCCACCAAGCCGATCACCACCGCGGTGTAGAGGAAGTGATTGATGCCGACCATGGCTTCGGCCAGCGGGTAGGCCACCATCAACGACCAGGTGTTCGGTGACTTGCCGATGTGCACCGGTTGCAACACATAGCCCCAACCGTCGCGTTCGAAACTGTAGGCTTGGCCCGCCTTGATCGCGTCCTTGGCGGCGGCCGGCAGTTCATCGGCCGGCTGGCTCAGGCGCTTGGCATCGGGGTGGCTGGCGTACAGGCCGTCGCTGGACACCAGCGCGCCATAGCCCTTGTAGGCGTCGATGGTCGCGAGCTGACGGTTGATGCTTTCCAGCGGAATATCCACCCCCGCCACACCCAGGGCTTTGCCGCCTTGCAACAGCGGCACCATGATCGACACCAGCATCACCTTCTGCCCACTGCCGATGGCGTAGGCATAAGGCTCGGACGCCCACGGCTGGCGGGTGTGCAGAGGTCGGTAGTAGTACTGATTGTCGGCGTTTTCGGGGGTGTAGCCGCTCAACGCTTCGGACTTCACCGTGCCGCTGGCCCGGTTCCAATAGGTCAGGTAGCGGCCGGTGGCGTCATGATTGGGTTGATTGACGAACTCGCTGTCTTTGCCATCGAACGCGTTCGGCTCCCAGTACTGACCCAGGCCGATGATCTTCGGGTTGGCCTCGACCAGTTGCCGCGTCAGGGCGTCGGCAGTCTTGCGGTCGACCTGCTGTTGCTGCATGGCCATGGCGACGCTGGCCAGGGATTCGGCCACGGTAAAACCGGCACCGAGCTCGACTTCCACTTCCTTGGCGTTGGCCTTGACGATGCTGTCGACCAGGGCAAAGGTTTCTTTGACCGACGAGCCATAGGCAATGTAAGCGATGGAGCCCAGCAGCAGCGCCATGACGACCACGGTTCCCGTCAGAGCGGTCCAGAACAGCTTGAAATGCAGCGAGCGATTGGGCATGAACATTCTCGAAGTGAGCACTTTGTCAGCCAGCACAGCCCGCGCAAAAATGTGAGTGCAGCCGCCCTGCTGGCCAGTGATTTATAATTGATATTATTAGGCCACTATATCGAGCGATGCGCCTTTTGGGCAACCCATATCAAAGGATGGTTGCCGGATCAAAGGCAGAGGGAAACAAGGCAGACGAGTGCCTGGAGCAGCTGTCGAGCCCAAGCGAGGCAGCGGGTTTTTCACAGCCGGACGCAGCCTCGCACGGGCTCGACAGCTGCTGCAGGGTGAGAGGAAATCAGAGGCACTCCTGAGCGGCGCGTTCGAGTCGCGACGGGCCGAAGGTCGAGGCCAGCAACGTCCGTTCGTACAGGAACACCTTGCCGCCATTGGAAGCCTTGTGGGCCTCGAGCACTTCGTTGGCAGCGACTTTGCTGGACACCACGATGCGGTAACTGCGCTGGGTTTCCGAGACCGTCGTTTGCAACGAATCTTCCTGCAGTTTCGGCAATACGCATTGGGCGTAGTCTGCCGGGGCCTTTTTCGTTTGCAGGGTCAGCGTCGGGTCGTTGGGCGTGGAGGCACAGCCCGACAGCAGCAGGGAGGCGGCAATGGCCAGCCGGGTATAGGTATTCATCGCGCCGATTCCTGGAGAAGCTTTTCAGATGGGCGCGATTTTCCCTGTTTGCGGCAGACAACAGAACTTGCGATGGCTGATGGTAACTATTATTCGAAGGAATAGTTGGAGGCCTTTCTGTAGGAGCGAGCTTGCTCGCGATGGTCTCAAAGGCACCACGTTCATTCAGGCAGGGCGCGTCATCGTTGACGTCCATCGCGAGCAAGCTCGCTCCTACAGAGGATCAGGTCGATTTGCCTTTGAACGCTTCGCGCCGCGCCGATCGCTCTTGGACATAGGCCTCTGAAGGCTCGCTGATCAGGTCTTCCCGGCGCAACAACTCACCGCAATGCTCGCACAGCGGCCCGAGTCCGGCCCCATGGCCACAGGTGCGGTGAACGTAGTGCACCGCCACCCCCTCCTGCGCCGATTTGCACCAGGTTTCCCCCCAGGCCCGCAACGCAAGCACCACCGTGTAGAACGCCTCGCCCTTGGCCGTCAGGTGGTACTCGTAGCGCGGTGGCCGTTCGCTGTAGGCGCGGCGCTCGACCATGCCGTCCGCCTCCAGGCTTTTGAGCCGCGAAGCGACCATCTGCGGCGTGCCGCCGGTCTGCGCCTGGATCTCGTCGTAACGATGGTTGCGCATGAACAACTCGCGTAACACCAAGACCGTCCATCGGTCACCGACGATGTCCTCGGCCCGTGCAATCGGGCACAGGGTTTCAGGACTAGAATTTTTTACGGCCATGCAGGCTTGCCTCTTTCACAGTAACTATGATTATCATATCTACACCGCGCCAGGGCAAGCCCATGGCACAGGTCAGCCATCCTTTTCGGAGAATTCGTCATGTCCAACGCTGCCTACCCGCTCGATCGCACCGCCTACCTGCTGGTCGATCCCTACAACGATTTCCTGTCCGAAGGCGGCAGGGTCTTCCCCTTGATCAAGCCGATCGCCGAACAAGTGGGCCTGCTCGACAACCTGCGTGCACTGGATCGCGCTGTGCGCGCGCGGGGCATTCAAGTGGTCATCGTACCGCACCGTCGTTGGGAACAAGGCGATTACGAAAACTGGGATCACCCAAGCCCTTCCCAGTGCAAGATCCAGCACATGCATCATTTTGCCCGTGGCGAATGGGGCGGCGAATGGCATCCCGATTTCGCGCCAAAGGCAGGCGACATCATTGCGTCGGAACACTGGGGCTCGAGCGGCTTCGCCAACACCGACCTGGATTTTCGCCTCAAGCAACAAGGCATCACCCACGTGATCATCGTCGGCCTGCTGGCCAACACCTGCATCGAGGCCACTGCCCGCTATGCGCAGGAACTGGGCTATCACGTGACCCTGGTGCGCGATGCCACCGCCGCCTTCAAACCGGAAATGATGCATTCGGCCCATGAACTGAACGGCCCCACCTACGCCCATTCGATCGTGACGACCGAGCAACTCATCGCCACCCTGAAGCAGTGATCAAGACATGAACCTGACCGGAAACCTGCTGATCGGCGACAAGGAAATCCTTGCCTCCGAAGGCACCCTCAAAGCCCTCAACCCCGCCACCAACCAGTACATCGAGCCGGACTTCGCCCTCGGTGGCGTGGCCGACGTCGACCTGGCCGCGAACCTGGCCGACGAGGCATTCGACCTCTATAGCCACACTTCGCTGGCCGAGCGCTCGGCATTCCTTGAGCGCATCGCCGACAACCTCGTGGCCGTGAGCCAGGAGCTGGCAGCCCGTACCGCCCTGGAAACCGGCTTGCCCCCAGCCCAGTTCGAGGGTGAAGTGGTTCGCGCCGCCACCCAGTTCCGCCAATTTGCCGACGTGGTGCGCAAAGGCCGATTCCTGCACCTGGCCATCGATCCGGCGCAGCCCGATCGTCAGCCGCGTGCGCGCATGGATCACCGCCTGCAGAAAATCGCCGTCGGCCCGGTGGCGGTATTCGGCGCCAGCAACTTCCCCATCAGCTATTCCGTGGCCGGCGGCGATGTGGCTTCGGCCCTGGCGTCTGGCGCAACCGTGATCGTCAAGGCTCATAACGCGCACCCTGGCTCTTCGGAAATCCAGGCCCGGGCCATTCGCAAGGCCGTGCAGGACAGCGGTTTGCCGGCGGGTGTGTTCTCGATGGTGCGCGGTGCCGGCAATGCCATCGGCGAAGCGCTGGTCGACCATCCGCTGATCAAGGCCGTGACCTTCACCGGCTCGGAACAGGGTGGCATGGCCCTGTATCGCCGCGCGCAACTGCGCCCCGATCCAATACCGGTGTTCACCGAAATGACCAGCGTCAACCCCACCTTCATCCTGCCCCAGGCGCTGGCGGCCCGCGGCGCGCAGATCGGTGACGGGTTCGTCGAGCGCATGCTGGTCAACGTCGGCCAGGCCTGCCTGAAACCGGCGATTCTGATTGCGCTCGAAGGTGAGGGGTTCGCGGCCTTGCGTGCAGCCATGGTCAAGCGTGTGACCGATGCGCCGGCGCGGCCGATGCTGACGCCGGGCATTCACGGGGCTTACGTGCGTGGCCTGGACCACCTGCAAGGCGCGGGCGCAAACCTTGTCGCCGTCGGCGCAGTGGCGCATGTCGACCTTGATGGTCGATCAGCGTTGCTGGAAGTGGACGGTGAGCGCTTTCTCAGCGAGCCCGCCCTGGCCGATGAAGTGTTCGGGCCGGCGGCCCTGCTGGTGAAGGTCAAGGATGAGGCGCAGATGTTCGCCGTCGCCCGGGCGTTTCGCGGTCAACTCAGCGCCACCTTGCATCTTGAAGAGGGAGACATGGATCTGGCCCGGCGTCTGTTGCCGATCCTGGAGCGGCGTACCGGACGGATCGTGGTCAACGCCTTTGCCCACCCCCAGGAGGTGTCGTTCGCGACCATCCATGGCGGACCGTTCCCGGCCTCGTCGGACAGCCGCTTCACCTCCGTGGGCATGACCTCGATCGAACGGTTCTTGCGGCCGATCACCTATCAGGGTTTTCCGGATGAATTGCTGCCTGAAGCGTTGCGCGAACTCAATCCACTCGGATTGCCGCGCAGCGTAGACGGCCAGTAATAGCTGCTTTCCTGTAGGAGCGAGCTTGCTCGCGATGGTCGTTAACGATAATTCCGCAAACCTGACACCCCGCGGCGTTCTCAGGTTCATCGCGAGCAAGCTCGCTCCTACAGTGGGTTGGCGTCAGTTCACGCCATTGTGCAGGGCAAACACCCGGTTGCGCCCATTGCGCTTGGCCTGGTACAAGCCGTCATCGGCCCGGGTCACCAGGCTTTCCAAATTGTCGCCCGATTGCACGAAGGCCACCCCGAAGGAGGCGGTGATGGTGTCCAGCACCGTGTCGGTGCCCCGCGCCTTGATCCGCAGCGACTGCACCTTCAGCCGCAGTTGCTCGGCATAGGCACAGGCGCTGTCCAGGCCCGCGCAGTCTTCGAGCACCACACAAAATTCCTCGCCGCCGTAGCGCCCGGCAAAGGCATTCGCCGTCAGCGCCCCGCGCAACACCATGCCGACATGCTGCAGCACCCGGTCGCCCAGCGGATGACCGTACTGATCGTTGAATTGCTTGAAGTGATCGATGTCCAGCATCACCAGCGCGACCTGCCCGGTGTTTTTCGCCAGTGCCTTCTCCAGCAGACGGGTGAACGCGGTGCGGTTGAGCAGCTCGGTCAGGCCATCGAGCGTCGCCGCTTGCTGGGCACGTTCGAGTTTGTCGCGCAGGGTCTTGATTTCGCTTTGCGCCGATTGCAGTTGGGAAAGGAAGTGTTCCTGCTGACTCTGCATCAGCCGCGTGCTCTGTTGCAGCTCGCTGAGGATGCCTGGCAACCGATCGCTGGTCGGCTCCTCAAGCACCTCCAGGCACTGCCCGAGGCGGTGTTGAAAATCCACGCTGCCCTTCACACTGCGTGAAACATCGCGCTCCATGCCATCGACCAGGCTGATGACCTGCTGCTGCTCGGCGCGGGCATCCTGGAGCTCGTCACGAATGATGAACTCGCGAAACAACCGGGTCGCAGACTCCGGCGGGCATCCGTCGAAGTCCCGCACCACCCGGTCCAGATGACGATTGAGCTCTGGCTCCTGGCCTTTGCTGTAGGTGTACCACAGCGCGTAATGCACGGGGTTGGGCGGGATATTGTGGCGAACCATCAGGGGTACGGCTTGCTTGAGCAGCGCCGCCGCCTCGCGGGAGTCTTCCGGATAAAGCGCTAGAACATTCGCACGCGTGTCTGATTGGCTCATGGATTCACTGTGGTTGTTTATCATTGGCGTTCAACAGTGCGTTGAGCATACCGATACGCCCGACAAACGGCTATCCCGGCTTGATTTGAATTGTTGGTCGCCGCAGATCCCCGTGGGAGCGGCGGTGCTTCAGCGAATGTTCGAGGGCGTATAAGGCTCGATAAACCCACAGCCCAGAATCTCGTTCAGCCGCCTGGCATCGCTCATGCGGCGAAACAGCCCCGGCGTCATCCACGGCGCATGTCCGTCGATATTGGCTGCACCCCTGCCCGTCTGCACATCGTCGATCAGCACCGAGCGGGTTTCGAAGGAGATCCGCGTCAGCCCGGTGCAATTACCGACACCGGCATGGGCATGGGCGCCGGAAAACGCGATCAGGCTCCCCGGTGCGATATCGACGGCAACGCCCTGTTGCGGATCGATCATTTCAAGCAGGTGCGGGATGGCCTCATCGGCATCCACCGCGTTGCGGCCGTCGCGGTGCGAACGCTGCAGGATGGCGTGCATGTCGAAATCGGCGCTCGAATTGCTCAGCGGCCGCTGCCACAAATGCGGATACAACGCGAAGGTCCGGCCTGGGGTGATGGGGTAAATCGGCGCCCACCAGTTGGTCTGCGCATACAGATTCGAACCCCAGGTATCGCGATGAAACGCAATGGTGGCGGTGGTCCGGGCCCGTGGCACGACCTGCTGCGGCTCACGGTGCGGCTGAAAACGCAGGTGCAGGCGATCGCAGGCCAGTGCATCGGCCGCCATCCCCACACTCTCCACCACGGCCAGCCAGCGTTGGCGGATGTCCGCTGAACCGGCGAAAGCGTTCTGGCACTGGGCAAAGCGCAGGGTCTGCTCGCGGTGGTCCAAATACTGGTGGATCTCGGGAGGTGACCAGGGGTGCAGGGCTTCTTCGAGCAACTCACGGGTGACGTTCACCAACGCCTGCATGGCCGACGATTGCGTGATGTGCAGTATGTCGCCGGCGTAGATCCGATCGTGAAACCGCCGCGGGTCAATCGGCGTTTGCAGCGCGCTGTACATGATCGGACATCCGTTGAAGGTACCTGTGCGACTCTAGAAGCATGCCCATCGCCGTGCAAAGGGCCAGCGGCGGCAAAAAACAACGGATCAGTGGTTCATTGCTTCAACATCCTGTTATTTTTAGTCAGTAAGCGGAATCTGCATTGCCACTATCAGCATGGCACAATGATATCAACTTGATGCCGGACGCCCCCGGCATTCATCAAAACGGTTTGAGCGAGAGGAAACGCAATGCTCCTGAATGTCCTGATTTGCTGGCTGCTGGTGGCCGTTGCTCTCGCCGCGTTCCTGTGCCGACTGATTCACAAAGCCAAAATGGCTGACCGGGCATTGCGCCTTCAGCGCCCCGACGCTTCCCGGCGCAAAAGCGATGTCCACGGCCGCGGCAAAGATTCGGATCGCCATGCGGCCTGAACGGCCGCCCCCCTGCTTGATCTCCCCCTGATACCCGTTTCCCCCTTGACCCCTGCTTGCTGACCAGTGTCCACCACTGGTCAGACCGGTCATGCCAATTTTTCGCTTTCCCCTTGTATTCGCCTGAAAATCCAGCCTAGACTGCGCCTGCACTGGACATACCGGTAAGACCACAATAATTAAGTCCTGCATCTGATGCGCCACGCGCACGGAAGCCAGGACACCGACCAGGATTCCTCCCATGCTCAGATGGTGCTCGCGTTCAATCTTCCTCCAAGTGGTTCTCGGACTGGTGCTCGGCATCGTCTGCGGGCTGACCCTTCCCGAATACTCCGCCCAACTCAAACCCCTGGGCGACGGCTTCATCAAACTGATCAAGATGCTCATCGGCCTGATCGTATTCTGCGTGGTGGTCAGCGGCATCAGCGGCGCCGGCGACCTGAAGAAGGTCGGCCGCATCGGTCTCAAATCGGTGATCTACTTCGAAGTGTTGACCACAGTGGCGCTGGTGATCGGCCTGGTGTTCGCCTTCACCACCGGCATCGGCAGCGGCGCCAACATTCATCTGGATCAACTGTCCGCCGCCGACATGGGCGACATCGCCCAGCGCGGCCAGCACATGCACACCACCACGCAGTTCTTGATGGACCTGATCCCGACCTCGGTGATCGGTGCCTTCGCCGACAACAACATTCTGCAAGTGCTGCTGTTTTCGGTGCTGTTCGGCAGCGCCCTGAACCTGGTGGGCGAAGCCGCGTCGGGCATCTCGCGACTGATCAATGAACTGAGCCACGTGATCTTCCGCATCATGGGCATGATCGTGCGCCTGGCGCCGATCGGCGTGTTCGGTGCGATTGCCTTTACTACCAGCAAATATGGCCTGGATTCGCTACAGCACCTGGGCAGCCTGGTGGGCCTGTTCTACCTGACGTGCATCGCGTTCGTGGCCTTGATCCTCGGCCTGGTGATGCGCCTGTCCGGCCTGCGCATGTGGCCGCTGCTCAAGTACCTGCGCGAAGAACTGCTGATCGTCATGGGCACCGCCTCCTCCGACGCCGTGCTGCCGCAAATCATGCGCAAGCTCGAGCATCTGGGCATCGGCAGCTCGACCGTCGGCCTGGTGATCCCCACCGGTTACTCGTTCAACCTCGATGGCTTCTCGATCTACCTGACCCTGGCCATCGTGTTCATCGCCAATGCCACCGGCACGCCGCTGGCCATGACCGACCTGTTGACCATTCTGCTGGTGTCGCTGATCACCTCCAAAGGCGCCCACGGCATCCCGGGGTCGGCCCTGGTGATTCTGGCGGCGACGTTGACCGCCATCCCGGCGATCCCGGTGGTCGGCCTGGTGCTGGTGCTGGCGGTGGACTGGTTCATGGGCATCGGCCGGGCGCTGACCAACCTGATCGGCAACTGCGTCGCCACCGTGGCCATCGCGCGCTGGGAAAAGGACATCGATATCCAGCGGGCCAACAAGGTGCTGTCCGGCCAGGTGGGATATACCTTCCAGCCGAGAAAGCCGGGCGCCGCGGCGCACCAGCAGGAATTTTGAACAACGCGTGCCCGCCTCGGCGGCAGGCACCTTGATCGCGACTTGGAGCGAACAGTGATTACCTCGTCAACCGTCGTCAATTCAGTGGTAGAAAAACTTCGGGCCGCACTGGCCCGTGGTCAGTGGCGCTCCGGCGATATGCTGCCGGGCCAGCGTGAACTGGCCGAACAACTGGGCATCAGCCGCCCGAGCCTGCGTGAAGCGGTGACCGTGCTGGAAACCCTTGGCCTGGTGCGCTCGATGCCGGGCAAGGGCGTGGTGGTGCTGGACGCCAACCTCAGCGACAGCCAAAGCCACGACAGCGCAGTGGCCGGTGCCAGCCTGGAAGACGTCCTGCAACTGCGCTACACCCTCGAACCCTTCATCGTCGGCCTGGTCGCGCAATCGATCAGCAGCAAGGAAGTCGGGCAACTGCGCCTGACCCTGATGGACATGCGCGAAGCCCTGGACGCCGGCGACAGCGAAGCCGGGGTGAATGCCTACATCGCGTTTCATGAAGAGCTGTTCACGCTCACCTCCAATCCGATTTTCCAGAGCGTGGTGCAGCAGACCAGCAATGCCCTCAAGCAAAGTGCCGATGTGCTGCGCAACTCACCCGAGCATTTGGCCGAACGCCTGGAAGAAAACGAAGCCGTGGTGCGCGCGATCCGCAGCAAGAACAGCGCCCAGGCCAGCGCCGAAATGCGGCGGCACATCCTGCGCGAAGGCCAGCGCATGGGCATCGAATTGAACATTCCGGAAGACAACCTCAGCCGTTGAATCCACCCGCAACCGGAGACAGGCCATGAACAGCTTCGCCTCACCGCAAACTCTAGTCGACCTGCCCTTTTCCCTGTCGGCGGATGATCTTTATTCGCGGGTCTTCGAGGCCATTCTCGAACAGCGCCTGCACCCCGGCAGCCGCATGACCGAAGACAGCCTGGGGCAGACGTTTGGTGCTCGACGCAGTGAAGTTCGTGGTGTCCTGACCCGTCTGTCCCATCAACAGATCATCATCCTGCGCCCCAACCACCGCCCTCGCGTCGCGGCGATGGAGGCCGAACAGACCCGGCAAACGCTGCATGCGAGGCGGCTGGCCGAGATCACGCTGGTGCGGTTGGCCTGTCAGCAGCCTCAGCCAGATCATTTGGCCCGTCTGCATGCAATCATTGAACGCGAACGGCACTGCTCGACACCCGGCCGGGCGCTGCGCCTGTCGGGGGCGTTTCATCTGGAACTGGCAGACATGGCCGGCAATGCACCGCTGGCGCATTTTCTCGGCAGCCTGGTGCCGCTGACATCCCTGGCGATTGCGCAGTTTGACGCGCAGGACGAGGACTATTGCGATTGGCAGGTTCACCAAGGGATTTTGGATGCGGTTGAACAGCAGGAGATGGCGATGGCTGTATCGATGCTTGGGCAGCACCTGAATCATCTGGAAGGAATGTTGCTGAACGCCCTGAGGCAACAACGCGTTGCCATGTAGGTGCAAAACAATTGTGGGAGCGGGCTTGCTCGCGAAGGCGGCGTGTCAGTCAGCACAATGTTGAATGACACACCGCATTCGCGAGCAAGCCCGCTCCCACAGTGTGTTGCGTAATACCGTCCTACAGGATCAACAACACTTCGGCCCGGCCTTGCTGCCGTAACGGGCCTCCTGGCGTTCGCGGAAGAACGCCTCGTAGTCCATCACCGGTTTGTCCGGGTGCTTGTTCTGCATGTGCTCGACATAGTTGTCGTAGTCGGGCATCCCCACCATCAGGCGCGCGGCCTGACCGAGGTATTTGCCGAGGCGACTGAGGTCATTGAACATGCGGCAAATCCTCGATCAAACTTCCGGTATCGCCTGGTAGGGCGCTTCTTTATCCGTACGTTCCTTGGTACCCCAGGCGGCGACGCCGACCTTGATCGCAAAGAACAGGATGCTCAGCACCACGAACAGGAACAGCGCGGTCAGCGTTGCGTTGGTGTAGGCGTTGAAGATCACGTGCTGCATCTGGTCGATGCTCTTGGCCGGGGCCAGCACCTGACCGTTGGCCAGGGCATCGCTGTACTTCTTGGCCAGGGCCAGGAAACCGATCGCCGGGTTGGCGTCGAACAGCTTGATGAAACCGGCGGTGGTGGTGCAGATCAGCAGCCATGCGGCGGGCAGCAGGGTCACCCACACATAACGCTGGCGCTTCATTTTGATCAGCACCACGGTGCCCAGCATCAGGGCGATACCGGCCAGCATCTGGTTGGAGATGCCGAACAGCGGCCACAGGGTGTTGATGCCACCCAACGGGTCGATCACGCCCTGGTACAGCAAGTAACCCCACATGGCCACGCAACCGGCGGTGGCAATCAGGTTGGCGGTCCAGGATTCGGTGCGTTTGAGCGACGGCACGAAGGAACCGAGCAAGTCCTGCAGCATGAAGCGACCGGCACGGGTGCCAGCGTCCACAGCGGTGAGGATGAACAGCGCTTCGAACAGGATCGCGAAGTGGTACCAGAACGCCATGGTGTTTTCACCCGGCAGGACGTGGTGCAGGATCTGCGCGATACCCACGGCCAGGGTCGGTGCACCGCCGGCACGGGCCAGGATGGTGGTTTCACCGATGTCCTTGGCCACCGCTTGCAAGGCTTCCGGGGTAATCAAGAAGCCCCAGCTGCTGACCGTTTGAGCGACCGACACAGCGTCAGCGCCCACAATCGCCGCCGGGCTGTTCATGGCGAAGTACACGCCTGGCTCAATCACCGACGCGGCAACCATGGCCATGATGGCCACGAAGGATTCCATCAGCATGCCGCCGTAACCGATGTAGCGGGCATGGCCTTCGCTGGCCAGCAGCTTCGGTGTGGTGCCGGAAGCGATCAGCGCGTGGAAGCCGGACACCGCGCCACAGGCGATGGTGATGAACAGGAACGGGAACAGACCGCCCTTCCACACCGGGCCGGTGCCGTCGATGAACTGGGTCAGTGCCGGCATTTTCAGCTCGGGCATGGTCACCAGGATGCCGATCGCCAGGGCGACGATGGTGCCGATTTTCAGGAAGGTTGACAGGTAGTCACGGGGTGCCAGGATCAGCCACACCGGCAGTACCGCGGCGACGAAGCCATAGCCGATCAGCATCCAGGTGATCTGCACGCCGGTAAAGGTAAAGGCCTTGGCCCACACCGGGTCAGCGGCAATCTGCCCGCCCAGCCAGATCGAACCCAGCAGCAATATCACGCCGATGACGGAGATCTCACCGATGCGGCCCGGGCGGATGTAGCGCATGTAGATGCCCATGAACATCGCGATCGGGATGGTCGCCATCACCGTGAACATGCCCCATGGGCTATCGGCCAGGGCCTTGACCACGATCAGCGCCAGCACCGCGAGGATGATGATCATGATCAGGAAGCAGCCGAACAGCGCGATGGTGCCGGGGATACGGCCCATTTCTTCGCGGACCATGTCGCCCAGCGACCGGCCGTTGCGGCGGGTGGACATGAACAGGACCATGAAGTCCTGCACGGCACCGGCCAGCACCACGCCGGCGATCAGCCAGAGCGTGCCGGGCAGGTAGCCCATCTGCGCGGCCAGCACCGGGCCGACCAGCGGACCTGCGCCAGCGATGGCGGCGAAGTGGTGACCGAACAGCACGTGTTTGTTGGTCGGAACGTAGTCCAGGCCATCGTTGTTGAGCACGGCGGGCGTGGCACGGTTGGGGTCGAGCTGCATCACCTTATTGGCGATGAACAGGCTGTAGTAACGGTAGGCAACGAGGTAGATGGCGACAGCTGCAACGACGATCCACAGGGCGTTGATCGCTTCGCCGCGGCGCAGGGCCACGACACTCAGCGCAATCGCTCCCAGGACAGCCACGGCAAACCAGGCGAGGTGTTTAGCCAGACGGGGCATATAGGGTCTCCTGCCGACAGCTCGTGACTGCGGCGGTAATTTTTATAATTGTGTCCGCTATGCGGAGCTGGCCCAATATCCGCGCATGGCGTCCACAAATAAATCCGCGTTACTACGTACGTGGTGTCTACGTAGTTCTACGTAGACACCCTTGGACCAACTGATTGAAATGCAACACCCTGTGGGAGTGGGCTTGCTCGCGAAGACGTTCTGTCAGGCGACATGGATGTTGAATGACAGATTGCATTCGCGAGCAAGCCCGCTCCCACAGGGTTTGTGTTCGACCAATGGATCGACGCCACCGGTCATTCCGTCCAGCAGCGCTACTCGGCGGGCGTATCGTTGGCCTATGATGCCGGCCTTTCGCCTCCCCCCTCGTCCCGGCCAGGAGCCCTGATGCAGCTCAAACACAAGATCGTCGCGCTCGGGATTCTGCCGCTGGTGCTGGCCATTGCCGTGATCTGCGGTCTGGTGATTTCCCTGAACCGGCAACTGGGGGATCAGCAGGCGCAGTTGATCGAAGACAGCATCCTGGCGAGCAAGCGCGCGGAACTGAAAAACTACGTCGAGATGGCGCAAAGCCTGATCGAGCCGCTGTACGACGACGGCCATGGCGACGCCCAGGCGCAGAAACAGGTGCTGGAAGAACTGCGCAAGCTCAGCTTCGGCATCAACGGTTACTTCTTCGTTTATGACCGCGAGGGCCGCAGCCTGATGCACGCGCGCCAGTCCGACCTGGTGGGCCAATACCTGTGGGACATGAAAGACCCCCACGGCTTGCCGGTGATCCAGGCCCTGCTCAAAAGCGCGCAATCGGGCGAAGGCTTTCAGCGCTACGCCTGGAACAAGCCCTCCTCCGGCCAGGTGACCGACAAACTGGCCTACGTGGTCATGCTCGATCGTTGGGGCTGGATGCTCGGCACCGGCATCTACCTGGAGGACGTCGAGCGCGCCACCCAACAGGCCCGCGCGGAAGTGGCCATGGGCATCCGCAAGACCATGATGGCGATTGCCGTGGTGGCGCTGGTGGCGGTGCTGTTCGTGTTCGCCACCGGCATGACCCTCAACGTCAGCGAACATCGCCTGGCGGACAAAAAGCTGCAGCGCCTGACCCAGCGTATCGTCAGCCTGCAAGAGGAAGAACGCTCGCGGGTGTCCCGTGAGCTGCACGACGGCATCAGCCAGGTGCTGGTGTCGATCAAGTTTCAGTTCGAACTGGCCAGCCATATGCTGGAGAAGGGCCAGGACAAGGGCCTGGGCATTTTGCTCGATGCCACCGATCGCCTGGGCGAGGCGATCGGCGAGGTGCGCAGCCTGTCCCACGACCTGCGTTCGTCCCTGCTCGATACCCTCGGCCTGCAAGCGGCCATCGGCCAATTGGCGGCGGAATTCGAGCAGCGCAGCGGGCTGACGGTGAGCTACGTCGACAATGAATTCGATTGCCAACTGGTCGATGGCGCGGCGGTGTCGCTGTTTCGCATCGTTCAGGAAGGCCTGACCAACATCGAACGACACGCCCGGGCCAAACATGTTTCCATTACCCTGCACGGTTGCAAGGACAACGTGCGCCTGACAGTGGTCGATGACGGTGTCGGCTTTAACGTCGCCCAGGTCGAACGTCGCCAAGCCGGCATCGGCCTGCGCAACATCCGTGAACGTGTCGAACATTTCGGCGGCCAGTTCGATCTGACTTCGGTACCGGGCCGAAGTGAACTGGACGTCATGCTGCCGATGAAACCGTCCGGTGCCAAACACAGCTGATCCGATAACAAGAGTGAATGCCTGCCATGAACCTGCCCTCCCCGATTCGCGTCGCGCTCGTCGATGATCACTCCCTGGTCCGTGACGGCATCAAGGCGCTGCTGTCTGTCATGGCGCCGCTGGAAGTGGTGGGCGAAGCCGAGAACGGTGCCGAGGCGATCGAGATGGTCGGGCGCTGCCAGCCGGACCTGTTACTGGTGGACATCAGCCTGGGCGACATGAACGGCCTGGAACTGACCCGCATGCTGCGCAGCCAGTACCCGTCGCTCAAGGTGCTGGTGCTGAGCATGTACGACAATTACGAATACGTGAGTGAGTCGGTGCGCTCCGGCGCCAGCGGCTATGTACTGAAGAACGCGCCCTCGCGGGAAATCATCGCGGCCATCGAAGCGATCACCAGTGGCGGCACCTTCTACAGCGCCGACATCGCTCAGCGCCTGATCGCCGACAAGAACACCGACAACGAACTGACGCCCCGCGAAAGCCAGGTCCTGTACAAAATGGTCCAGGGCATGAACAACAAGGAAATGGCCCGCGACCTGGACATCAGCGTGCGCACCGTGGAAACCCATCGCCTGAGCATCCGCCGCAAGCTCAACATCGACAAACCGGCCGCCCTGGTCAAGTACGCCATCGATCACGGGATCATTTCCCGCTGATTTCCCCTGATACGCACACCGTCGTGGCGAGGGAGCTTGCTCCCGTTCGGCTGCGCAGCAGTCGTAAAACCTGCTGGCTGGCACCTCCTGATACACCGCGTGCCAGGTTTTTGGGTCTGCTACGCAGCCCAACGGGAGCAAGCGCCCTCGCCACAGGTTTGTCGCTTCCTTAAATTGCAGGCACAAAAAACCCGGCCTTTATCAGCCGGGTGATTAGTGGACTTCGCCATGGGCTCAGAGCTAGGCAATCGACACTTCAGTGGACTTCACAAACGCAGGTACGCCACCGATCACGGGATCATTCCCCGCTGACCTCCCCTGAGACTCACCCCGTCGTGGCGAGGGAGCTTGCTCCCGTTCGGCTGCGCAGCAGTCGTAAAACCTGCTGGCTGGCACCTCCTGATACACCGCGCGCCAGGTTTTTGGGTCTGCTGCGCAGCCCAGCGGGAGCAAGCTCCCTCGCCACGGGTTTGTCGCTTCCTTAAATTGCAGGCACAAAAAACCCGGCCTTTATCAGCCGGGTGATTAGTGGACTTCGCCATGGGCTCAGAGCTTGGCAATCGACACTTCAGTGGACTTCACAAACGCA
>Ga0208788_1000132_pt1 | contig 38032 bp, 32 predicted proteins | sample Wag4_2014_7_11_3_FD_187363 | JGI IMG/M metagenome (GOLD analysis project Ga0208788, IMG submission 187363) | Fresh water mixed with fracking chemicals microbial communities from Ohio, USA - Utica-2 Time Series FC 2014_7_11 (SPAdes) (version 2) ...
TGGCGCGATAAGCACGAAAACGTTCTGCTTCAAAAGTGCCTGGGTTAGCTTCGAGCGTAATTTCAGCATCGGGGTTGATTTTCAGTCGTGCATGTAAAGCCAAAAGCAGTCGGTCCAACGCGGCTGCGATAACAGGCTTGGGGTGCCGCCGCCAAAGAAAATACTGCCGATGCGCCGTCCCCAAATCGATGGTAAGGCCAGTTCGACATCGGTAATCAAGCTATCGATGTAGCGTGTCTCTAAGGCCAACTTTTCTGCTTCAGAGCCTTGCGGTAGCGCGTGAGAGTTGAAGTCGCAATACGGACACTTCCGCAAACACCACGGAATATGGACATACAGCGACAGGGGCGGCAAGCTATTCAGTTGGGTAAGATGTTCTGGGCGTTGAAACTGTAAAGGTGAAACACTCATTTTTGCAGCGCTTGTAAACGATTGACCAACTGAACCAAGGCTTGGGCACGATGGCTCACGCGGTTTTTCTCGACACTTGCCATTTCCGCTACGCTTATCTCGTAACCCTGTGCTTGAAACAGTGGGTCATAACCAAATCCGCCTTCTCCACGTGGTGCGGGCAAAATATGGCCACGCCACACGGCATCGGCAATGATCGGTTGGGGATCTTCTGCAGAACGGACCAGCACCAAAACACAGTAATAATGTGCTTGCCGATTTTCCGTGCCATCGAGTGCTGCTAATAGCGCTTCGTTATTGCGCTGATCCGATTTGGGTTCACCAGCATAACGCGCAGACAGCACCCCAGGGGCACCGCCTAGTGCATCTACACATAAACCGGAATCGTCAGCTAAAGCAGGTAAGCCACTCAAGCGGCTAGCGTGGCGTGCTTTGGCCAAGGCATTTTCAATAAACGTCCCATAGGGTTCTTCAGCCTCGGGAATACCTAATTGCCCTTGTGGCACAATTTGTGAAATACCGAGTGGTGCCAATAGTGCTGAAAATTCTTTCAGTTTGCCTGCATTGTTTGAGGCAAGAAGCAGTTGAGTTAGCATGGTGTCACACATCCGAGAGAGGGTTTAGTCGGCACAGAGCTGGGCGGCGCGCAGCAGAAGTTGGCCGTCGGCATCTTTTAACTGGGTTGCATCCGACAACAGTTGACGGAATTTACGTCCCCCTGCTACCCCAGTCATTAAACCAAGAAGATGGCGTGCAATGTCGCGCATTTTACCTCCCTCAGCAAGATGGCTTTCGACATAGGGAAGGAATGCGTGCAAGGCTGCCTGACGCGAAGTATTTGGGTTATGTGCTGCGGCAAAGAAACGGGTATCAGCATCATGGAACAGCCACGGTTGGTGATAGGCTTCACGACCAATCATGACCCCATCGACTTGCTGCAAATGTTGTTCGGTGTCTTGCCAAGTTTTAATGCCACCGTTGATGATGATTTCTAACTGTGGGAAATCCCGTTTTAATTGATAGACATAGTCGTATTTTAATGGCGGGATTTCGCGGTTTTCTTTGGGAGACAGCCCCTTCAAGATTGCATTCCGAGCATGAACAATAAATGTCCGGCACCCTTGTTCGGCAAGCTGACCGACAAAATCTAATAGCACCTGATACGACTCATCTTGATCAATCCCAATACGATGTTTGACCGTGATATCCAGCGTACAGGCATCTTGCATCGCTTTGAGGCAATCAGCGACTAAGTCAGGCTCTTTCATCAAACAAGCCCCAAAAGCCCCACGTTGTACCCGTTCAGAAGGACAACCGACGTTGAGATTAACTTCTTGATAACCCCATTGTTCAGCTAATTTCGCGCAGCGTGCCAGATCCTTGGGCTCTGAACCACCGAGTTGCAGCGCCAAAGGTTGTTCGATTTCGCTAAAGCGCAAATGTCGTGCTGCATCACCATACAACACGGCGCCGGTATTCACCATTTCGGTATAGAGCCAAGTATGGCGGGAAATTTCACGAAAAAAGCGCCGGAAATGGCGATCTGTCCAATCAAGCATGGGCGCTACAGCAAGACGGCGAGGAGGAAAAGAAACAGACATATTCACGTCAGGCAAATCACTGGAGAGCAGAAACCGAGCATGATACCGCCTGTGTCGTGGGATTCGTGCTTTTTTGTTTGCTTAGACACCGTATGCTAAACTAGCGGGCTCTCTTCAAGCCATAACTTTTTGATTCAATTCTATTTTATTGTCAAAAGCTCAATTGGCTTCGTGTTATTTTTTAATTTTTAATTTCGCCCATAATGAAACCAGAAACACCGCTTGTCAGCGTTTTGATTCGTAGCACAGGTCGCCCAGAATTAACGCAGGCGCTAGAGTCAATTTCCCAACAACATTATCAAACAATAGAAGTGTTGATTGTTGACGCTGGAGGAGGTGTGCGCCCTCTGGATCAATATATCCCAGAAGATTTTCCTTTTTCACTAGAAATTATTGACAGTGACACCCCTTTGCAGCGCTGCGTAGCAGCTAATCTGTTGCTTGAAAACGCAACAGGCCAATATGGTATTTTTCTGGATGATGATGACTGGTTCCTCCCAGAACATATTGAAAAACTAGTCACTGCCCAACTTGCCCATCCTGAATCTTGGATATATAGCGGTATCCGTTGTGTTGAGAATAATGGTCAAGAAGTGAGAATATTTGATGAGCCCTTCAACCCAACAAGATTGTTGATTGAGAACTATATTCCAATCCACGCGGTGTTATTCGATTGCAAAAAAATTCGACAAAAGAATATTCTTTTTGATCCTGCGTTTGATTTATTTGAAGATTGGGATTTTTGGCTACAGTGTTTGAGTGTTCAGCACTTTATTCATGTGCCAGGTGTTTCTGCTGTCTATCGTATTCATGGTCAGTCGGGCGCCGGGGTCAAAATTGATCGTGCTGAACAAGCCGAACAAGCCTTACAACAGATTATCGCTAAGTGGCGACAGCGTTGGACAGTACAACAACTACAAGATTTATTTGGTTATGCTCGTCATGTTGTTTCTTTACAAAACGAATTAGTAAAACAGAATGATTATTTAGAACAACAGCGTTTAGGCTATGAAAATAGTAAATCTTGGCGTCTTACCAAGCCTTTACGCCACATTGCCGATATTTTGCGTCAGTACCCTGCACAACAAAACTTAAAAAAAGCGCGCACTTATCTTGCTCGTAGTGTGCTTGATATCGCAACCGCAATTTATCGCAATCCTGCTTTCTCACGTTTGATTGCGTGGATTCCAGCTAATGTTAAAAGACAGGTTCGTAACACCCTAATGGTGTATTCACAAACAGATACGCCACCAGTCAATACCGGGTTGCGTGTTTACCGTCCATTAGGTAAACAACCTTTAGTTAGCATTATTATCCCTGTTTATAACCACGCAAATTATATTGAAAAATGTATTCGGAGTGCTTTGGCGCAAGATTGGGAGAATTTAGAAGTTGTGGTGGTGAATGATGCTTCACCCGATCCTGAGGTGGGGCGTATTTTACAACGCTTAGAAGGTGAACCGCGATTACAAATTCACCATCTCAGTGAAAATGTTGGTATTTGTCGTGCTCAAAATGAAGCGTTAATGAGAACCCAAGGCGATATTATTGCCTTTTTAGATTGCGATGATTATCTTCCTGCTAACGCTATTTCCTGCTGTATACAGGCGTGGCGTGATGATACGGTATATTTACACACTGGTCGTGTGAATGTTGATGAAAATAACCAAGAAATCAACCGTATTCACTTTATGAGTTTGCCTCGTCAGGATTATTTTGCCGAAAATTTGCGGGCGATGTATGCCACACATTTGAAGCTTATTCGGCGTGATGCTTTTTCTCGGGTTGGCTTATTTGATCCACGGTTTGACTCTGCACAAGATTATGAAATGTTGATGCGGATTGCCTTTCATTATCCTTCGAGCAGTTTTGTTCATGTACCAGATTTCCTATATTTCCATCGTTTACATGGCCAACAAACCACACAAACCCAAAAACGTAAGCAAGATCGCTTAACTCAGTTAATTCAAAATGAAGCCTGTCTACGTGAAAATATCCGCCACGGTAAATTTGAACATTTTATTTCATTTATTATGCTTTCCTACGGCAAGCATACCCAAACCCTTAAAGCGATTCAGGGATTAACCGAGACGGTAACTATTCCACACGAAATTATCTTATATGATAATGGCTCTACAGCTGAAACTGTGGATTTTATTCGTGAGTATATTGATGGCAAATTTCCTCAGCTAAAAGTGCATTATGGTGATCGTAATCTAGGCCCAGCCCAAGGACGACGTCAAGCTCTTGAATACGCAAGTGGAGATTGGTTTATTATTTTTGACAATGATGAAATTCCTGAACCAGGTTGGTTAGAGGAATTATTACTGCGTGCTCATGCTTATGATGATGTCGGCGCAGTATGCTGTAGAGTAGTATTCCCTGATGGGAAATTACAATTTAGTGGTGGGAGAGTTTTATCACATCAAAATCAACGCGATGTGATTGATTTAGCGTTATTTGATCGTGGTGAGTCGTTTGAGGCACTGCCTTCTTGCCAATTCCGCCAAGTTGATTGGTGTCCAATTGGAGCAACGCTGTTCACGTTAAACATCAAAGAATACTTACATGATGGTTATCCTAATACCTTTGAGGATGCTGGCGTGTCGTTTGCTCTGAAAAAACGTGGCTTGCGCCTATTAAATGCACCTGGGGCATTAGTATGGCACGACCACATTACCTTTCAACCAAAAGCAGAAATGAAAGAGCAGTATTTACGTGACCGTTATCACCCAAAAATGATGTTAAAGAGTGTGGCGAGCTTTTATCACGAAAATGGTTTGCTGATTTATGATGAATATATTTGGCGTGAGAATGGGTTGCACGCCTTTTCTCGGCCACAAATTGAACAAAAATTACAAGAAGTCGCACAATTAAAAACGGATTTTACGCAGTAAAGATAAGCCAATTTGTTGAATCTGTTTTATTAAATCGGTGGAGAAGGGTAAGCTCTCAACATAAAATGCCTCGGCAAGTTTTCCTTTGCCGAGGTATAAGCCACGATAACGGTTTAATCCCAACATCGCTTCTTCATAATCTGCACAAGCCATGGCTGTTGCATGTGCGTGTAGTGCCTGTCGTTTTTGCTCTACTACAGCACTGATGTCAACCACGTGACTCGCCGGCAATGGCGCCCAAATTTCATAAAAAAGCAAGGTCTCAATGCTTTTTACACGCTGACACAGCCCCGATAAGGCATGGCTGAGTTTGACGTGATCGCGGTGATAATCCAAAGGTGATGGCAGAAACACCCAGTTTGGCTGATAGTCACGCAAGATTTGATCAAGATGAGTCATCACTTCTGCCGTAGCTTCGAATGCGCCATCTGGTTGCTGTAAGAGCAGATAATCGGTGATACCGAGATGGGCCAATGCAGAAATAAACTCTTGTTGACGAATAAGATCGCTACCTGCGGGCAATCCACCTGCACCGCTGCCGTCGGTCACTAACACCACCTTTACAGGGCAATGTTGTGCTAAGCGAGCCAGTGTGCCACCACACCCAAGGCTTTCATCATCAGGATGCGGCGCAAAAACCAGCACTTTTTTTGCCACGTCGAGTGCTAAGGGACGTGGCAGGGGACATAAGGTCAACTCGCTAAGTGGTGGAGGAATGGTTTGCTGCCACCGTTTGATAAAGCGCAGCATAGGCGGCTCCTATTTGTTGTTTATCTGGCCACTGTTGAGCGTGTTGTTTGGCACATTGTTGCCAATACGCTAAGTGTGTTGGCTGTTGTAAAAAACCTTCGATAGCTTGTTGTAGAACGGTTTGCTCACCATGAATCAGTTGTGCACCAGCTCCCACCACCTCAGGCACACCGCCTACGGCCGTACACAAGCTGGCAGTGCCGGCGACTAAAGCTTCTAAGTTGGCTAAGCCAAATGATTCTGTAGCAGACGTGCTGATATATAAATCAGCAGCGGCAAGATAAGGGCTGACGTCTTCAGTGCTTAAACAAAACAGTCGATCAGCAAAACCAGCCGCACTCGCTTGTGCGTATAGGTGATCTCGGTGTCCCTCACCTAGAATACACAATCGCAACTGCGGGTAGCGTGCAGCGAGTGCGGCACAGGCTGTGACTAATAAATCAAATCGTTTTAATGGCACTATTCGGCCAACTGCTAAGACATAAAATGCCCCTTTGTCCCATTGCAACTGCTGGCGTGCGTCATCTCGGCTAGGCACTGACAATTCTGGTCGGGCATGGGGAATGGCATGCCAGTGGTGAGGAATGGAAGGCAACGCCAAATCGCGCGCAAGTTGTTCTAACGAAAGTTGGGTGGGTGCGACAACCCAGTGAGCAGCGCCTAAAGTGCGTGCCTCAAGGCGGCGTAACCAACGCTGTGCACGTGGCCCTTGAATTAAACCATCATCGTGAGTGGCACGGCTATAACAGCCAAATCCATGTTGAGTCACTCCCCAATAAACGCCCTTTAATCCCAGTCGCCGATAGGCCCATGCAAAGCCTGTGGCTAGCCAAGGATCGTGCAGATGGACAAAGCGATATTGTTCTTTGTGGGCAATTTCAGCAGCTAGCCACCCCATCTGCAGCCGTTCCGCCCAAGCACCCAACATCAAGCGCCGACCCATGTGGTGTCGCAATAACGGGACATGATTGAAATAGCGTAGATATCGCTGACGTTTTGCTAGATCGGCAGCGGTTAAATCGTGTTGACACAGGTAACGCACATGCCAACCTTGTTGCTCAAGTGCAGTTTGAATGGGGGTGATACTGCGCCCAAGACCATAGCGACGATCGGCCAAATGTTCACGCGTCACCATTAACAAACGGGATGAAGACTGCATTAGCGAAAATCCGTATCGCCAGCCATTAACCACCAATGATTTTCAAGGGTGGTAACGTCTGGGCCAGGTGACCAAATGTTGGTGGGAATGACAATATCGAGCGGGTGGCATGTTGCGGCAGTGGCGGTTGCAACTGCGGGTGCATGACTTTGAGTGAGCCAAGCAAATAATTTTTTTCGGCCAGCCCGCAAAGCAAAACGGCGGGCCACCCCCACTGCGATGGAAAAATGTTCGGGCGTGGCAATCATGTCTACCAATTCTACCGCCTCTTCCTGAGGTCGATCACGCAATATGACGACGGCCAAAGGCTGATGTCGCCAGCGACGACGTACCAACAATAACTGATAAGAAACCGTAGGATGTGCTAAATAACGATGTGCAATAAAAGCCCAATCACGCACCCCAATAATGCTGTTCTGAAAAGCGGCTGCCATGTCCTCCCAGAGCGTGTTGACAATGCCTGCCTCGTGTGGGGTGACCGGACGAGCGTAAACACGTGGGCTCCATCGTCTGGCAGCCGGCGGCCAATGTAACGCCACCATCTGATCGACTTGTGCATACAGGCCTAACCGTGTTGCCAGTTTTAAAGCCTTACTTTCGGGAAAGCCAAATCCCAATAAGTGGGGTTTGCCATAACCAATTTGATATTCCAAAAAGGTGGCAGCAGCGAGCTGGAACGGGCCATTCTTAGTTAACACCCCCCGTTCAGTGGGATGGACCATCACATCCCCAATTTGTACTGCTCGGCTAGGTTGTCCAAAATAGCGAATCGCACGCGGCATACCACCGTAAAAAGCCACCATTGTCTCTTCACGAAACACGGCGACTCCAAAGGGATTGGCATGGGCATATTTCCACTGCCGTTGAGCTTCGGGCATCACATAGCCAAAAGCCGCAGTAAACAAACTTGCCCAAGCCTGTTCATTTTTACCTTGTTCTGCCCATGCTAACGACCAGCGTGGCTGCCGCTGTTTTTTCCAGCAAGCCTGATCGCTGTCCCACATCCAACCAAAACGTTCTGCTAACGGCTGATGTTGTGGCGATAGCTGTGAGGCGCTGAGTGTGTGTTGTGCGGCAAACTGTTGAGAAAGATCATGTAACGGTTGCAGTAAAGTTGAATAGGCGGCTTGTTCGACAACAGGCTTATCCCACTGAAACCGTTGGCTTTCACAAAGATCTGTCGCAGAGAAAGGGCTGAGTCGCGCCCAGTAGCGGCCACTGCCTAAACATTGCCAAACCTCGTTGCTGACTGTCGCAATGCTGCCTTGTCCACGCTGATAAGCGGCTGGGATAAACAAAGGATGTGGACTTAATTCGAGCAACCAATCATCTTGCCATGCTTCCGGTACCGGCCACTGCGGCGGTTGTGAACATGACCCTAGCTCAGTCGCTGTCGGCAGTCTGGGTTCAGATGGCTGTGCCAAACGCCACTTATATTGTTGATAATCATCAGCAAAGTGTTTTGTCAGATAGTAGCGGTGGCTGGCTTGACTCAGTGCCATTTTGCTCGGTGCAGCCTGCCATTCATGTACCACTTGTGCGGTCGGTAAGAGATAGAGCGTTAAACCTAAGGCTTCGATACGGCGGCATAAGTCCGTATCTTCGTAATACATAAAAATAGCTTCATCAAACAAACCACCGAGACGATCAATGACCGCTCGAGTCAACATCAGGTGGGCACCAGACAACATGGTTTGCGGCACCGCAGCGGTTGTGTAGAGTGCAGCACAAGCTTGTTGTCGGCATTGATAGCTGGCAATTTGGCCTTGTTTTTGATCGGCCAATGCTTTTTGAATTGCATATTCTGTGCGTGGACTGACTGCTTGGCCGGGGGGAAGAAGCCAACGTTGTGCTTGATCCCAATAACTGATCGGAGAAACAGCACCCGCGTCGGGAGTCTGTAATAAGAAATGATGAAGTTGTTGTAGAGCTTCAGGCAATACTAAGGCATCTGGGTTCAGCAAAAAAATGACATCTTGTGTTGCAGCTTGATAAGCCAGATTACAACCACGACCAAAACCGAGATTGCGTTCAGCAATAATAAGACGGCAGTTGGCAGGCAGCGCCTGACGTAATCGTTCGGCCTCTTCTGGCGATTCACTGTTGTCTACCACAATCACTTCGGCAGACGGACATTCACGGAGTACGCTAGACACCGCACGAGAGGTCAAGGCAGCGCAATGATAGTTAACAATAAGGACGGAAATCATTTGACCGCCCCTGCCAGATGCCATTGCCGTGGCAAGTGGAAGATGCCTTGTTCCGTGCTGCTCTGTGTGACATCTAATACCAATTCGTGCGGCATCGCGTCATAAAAGTGTAAGCCGCGTTCACAAGTTAAATAGACACTCAGACTATAACGCCCCTTTAACAAAGGTAGCGCCTTGAGATGCAGTTGCACCGTGGCCGAGCCATCCGCTTGCCGTATGATTTCCCCCGCTTCTAACGACAAGGCGCTGGCAACCATACGCCACTCGGCATTATCAATGGTGAAGGCGACAGCAGGCGCGGGCAGGTTAGGGTCGGATTGAAATGATACCTCACAGACAATGTCCGATTGCAAACTACGGGCAGAGAGCTGCTTACCTTCGACACCATCACATAGCAAACGAATCTTTGATAAGCGTGCATGTCCGTTTGCTGCAATTGGGATGTCGGTACTTTGCTCGGTTGCAGTGTCATTCAACGACGCTTGATAATCGGTGACAATTGCGGCTGGTGAGCCAAATGCTTTTTGTTGACCTTTTTCTAACCAAATTGCCGTATTACAAATGCTCTCAATTTGATACATCGAATGAGAACAAAATAGGATAGTCACGCCTTTTTCTCGCAAACTCATGATCCGATCAAATGATTTACGTGAAAAAGCACCATCTCCGACAGACAATGCCTCGTCAACAACCAAAATATCAGGATCCACACTGGTCGCAATGGCAAAGGCCAAACGAACATACATACCGCTGGAGTAAGTTTTAACCGGTTGATGAATAAAATCGCCAATGCCTGCAAACTCAACGATGCTGTCGTAGCGAGCATCGATTTCGTCTTTAGACAGACCTAACACTGAGGCATTCAGATAGACATTTTCTCTGCCAGTAAAATCAGGGTTAAAACCCGCCCCTAATTCCAATAAAGCAGCAACCCGACCATTGACTTCCACGGTGCCATGGCTTGGAGTTAATGTCCCACAAATTATTTGTAATAAGGTGGATTTTCCTGCTCCATTACGCCCCACTAAACCCAGCACTTCACCTTTTCTTAATTCAAAATTGATATGGCTGAGGGCGTGAAACTCGCGATAATATTGGCGACGCTTCCCAAACAGCATCTGTTTTAGCCGGTCGGCTGGTTTTTGGTAGATATGGTAGTGTTTTCCTAAATCCTGCACACGGATAGCAATATCAGAGCACATCAGCAAATCCCTTCCGTGTTGCTTGGAAAAACAGACCACTGGCAATACAGAACAACATGGCCATCAGACTATACAGGCCCAAGCCAGCCCAGTCTGGCCATTGTTGATGCAACAGAATAGCGCGCAAGCTCTCAATAATGAGTGTCAACGGATTGAGATGCATCCAAAACTGCATCTGCGCTGAAAGTGCCTTGGCTGAATAAAACACCGGTGAAAGAAACATCGCTACATTCACGGCCAGCCCCATCATCTGTGCCACATCCCGTACAAACACCCCAAGTGCTGCGAACAGCCACCCTAAACCCAATAAAAAGGGTAAGAAAGGCAACAAAACAAACGGTAATGCCAGTGCCGTGAAAGGGATATGCTGTCGCAGCACCAGTGTTGCGGCTAATAAAATCAAACAGCTGAGGACAAGATGAAACAGCCCAGAAAGCACACTGATCCACGGTAAAATTTCCAGTGGAAACACCACTTTTTTTACCAGATTGGGTTGCTCAATAATCAGTCGTGGTGCGCGGCTGGCAATTTCAGCAAACAAGTTGAATACCATTAAGCCCGTGAAAATTTGTAGCGCAAACTCCAATCCACCACCCTGTTCCGCTCCCGGCCAGCGTGCTTTAAAGACACCGACAAACACAAAGGTGTAGACCCCCAACATCAATAATGGGGTGATAAACGACCACCCAATCCCTAACAGGGAACCACGATAGCGCCCTAATACTTCACGACGGGCAAATTGCCAGACCAAGGTACGATGGCGAAACGGCAAGAAAAAAGAAAGTGCAGGCAAGGGCATGAAATGCGCCAGTCAAAGTTAATTTTTTGGGGGGTCGATTTTACCTTCTGCAATCTCGCGCAGAAAGCGAACATCATGCACTGTGAGGCTATTACCCTCACGACTGACCACTTGTTTTGTTTGTAGTAACTGAAAGGAGCGAGTGACGGTCTCACGACTGGTGTTAATCATGATCGCCAGCTCTTGTTGTGTTGGAAGATGACTGATTTCCGCTTGCTGACCTTCACCAGACAGTTGCAGAAGTTGAGCACACAAGCGTTGAAATGGGTTGGGGAGCGATAACAGGATGCGCTGCGCGGTCACTGCCCGCACACGTTGTGCTAAACGCAACATCATTTGTTCTGCCACTGTTGGCGAAGCAAAAATAAAGCTGCGAGCAATATCGCGTGGCAAAAATAGAACCTGAGACTTGGCCACTGCAATCACAAATTCGGCACCTGCTTGACCATCTACAACCGATAGTTCACCAAAATAGTCTCCCTGTTCAACGAAGTACAAACCCACCTCGCGCCCATCAACAGTAAAATCAACACCTTGCAAACGGCCTTCTAACAAAAATCCCAACCCCTGCCCAACTTCAGTCCGTGACAACGCCACCTCGCGTCGTGATAACGACTGCAAAGTCATATTTGCCGCGAGATGCTCAAGCGTGGTCGCCGGCAAATCGCGAAGAAGGGCAAAACGATGCAGAAAATTAACGTGAACTGGCATTGAGGGGCCAAGCTGGCGGCCGTAAAAATGGGGCGACTATAACAGAAAATTTTCTTAAGTAATTCATGCTTAAGGCATTTTTCAAAGATGTGCGCCCAGTCACATCTTTTTCCCTACGGTTACGCCATAATCTGGCTGTTATAGTCCCTGTGCTGTGAGGCACTGCCATGATTGCGCGAATTTCCCCGCTTACCGTAAGTCTGTTGTTTGCCTTAACGCCCTATGCGGTTTGGGCGGGTTCAACAGTGGGAGAAGCCACTTTAGTCATCGGCAATAACAAACAGATCACTGCCGAAGGTCAAGCTCAAATTCTCAACCGTGGTATGAGTATCAAGGTTGGTGATCGTATCGAAACCAGCGAAGGTGGCCATGTCCATATTCGTTTTGTCGATGGTGCTTTCGTGAGTGTTCGGCCCGGTAGCCGTCTGGTCATTGAAGACTATCGGCACAATGCACAAAACAGCGAACAATCCGCGATTAAATTCAAGCTTGAACAAGGCACTGTCCGGTCGATTACTGGCCAATGGGGCGAGGCGGCACGAGATCGTTTTCGTTTAAACACCCCCATTGCGGCAATTGGCGTACGCGGGACTGATTTTGTGGTCCAAGCTGATAGCGAGCGCCTGCGTGCGGCGGTTCATTCAGGGGCTATCGTGGTTGCGCCTTTGGGGGAGGGGTGTCGTGCTGATGCCTTTGGCCCATGCGCCACTCAAACAGCACAACAGCTTGCCGCAGATATGGGTAATGTGATGTTGGAGTTACAACGTCGTCAACTCAGTCCCCGTTTGGTGCCATTGAATGACTTACTCAATCCCGAAGGGATTAGCGCACCAGAAACCAGTACACGCAATAACGCTACCACAACCACCACAGCCGCCAACACCAATACCAGCAATCGTCGTACTGATTCATTGGCTGAACCATTGATTACGCAATCACTGGATAACGCTGTGGTATTAAAACCCAAAGAGCCCACCGACAAACCCATTAGTGGCCCTGCCTTGGTTTGGGGGCGGTTAGGTGAGGCCAGTGTAGGGGATATCGTGTCAGTGCCTCTGGGCGAAGTTAGGGAAGGCCGAACCCCGCTGATGGGTAATCTGCGTTACACCTTAATGCGCGATAAACAACAGCCAATTTTTCCTACTGGGGGTGGTAAAACCGAGTTTTCACTACAAGGCGCCTTTGCAGAATACCGCCCAAGTGGCAGCGACCAAGCCCAATTAGCGCGTGTCGATGGGGGCAATCTATCGATTAACTTCGATACTGCCCAATACAGTACACAACTCAACCTACATCATCGCGAGACAGGGGCTGTTGGTTTCCTCTCAGCAGGTCATATTAACGAACAAGGTTTATTTGTTGGTACATCGGGGAATGGCGCTATTTCAGGGGCGATTGGTGGTGCCGGCACCGAGGCTGCTTATCGTTTTGAACGCGTGGTGGAACAAGGTCGTTTCGATGGTATCTCGTTATGGAAAAAGCCCGAAGTGCTGCAAAAAAGCGCAGAAACCTTTGCAACATTAAGTCAGCCGGTACGGTAATTCCATGTCTCGACAGCAACAACTTGCACGCTGGCTTGGTCGTTTTTCTGCGCTATTACTGGCCTATCTGTGTATGCTGCTTGTGCAGCATGGGTTTCCCCACCTCGTTCGTAATTTAGAAGAACGTGGTGGTGATTTGATTTGGCGTCTTGGTGCAGAACATCAGGTTGAACGCCGCTTTGTGATTGTCGACATTGATGAAAAAAGTTTGGCCGAAGTAGGCCCTTGGCCTTGGTCACGCGATACGATGGCTGCATTAAGCCAACAGTTAACCAACCTTGGCAGCCCATTGCACATCTACGATATTGTGTTTCCTGAGTCACGAGAGGGCGATGATGTTTTTGCCACCACGCTACAACGTACCCCCTCGGTTCTGGCGCAAGTGTTTGCAGTTGACCAAGGGGCTGCCGCCCAAGCCGGTGTGCTACAAGGCGCGTTACGGCAGCCACCATGTGCCACCTTGCCACAGGCTCGGGGTTATGTGGCAAATAGTGCGGTGTTAAAAGGTGTGAATGCCGGGCATATCACACCACGCATTGCACAAGATGGCATGATTCGGCAACTACCCGCTTTAGTTTGTTACCAAAACCAAGCCTATCCAGCCTTAGGTCTCGCTGCCATTTTGGCCGGTGCTAAACTGCCGGCACAGCTCAGTTTATCTGCTGGAGAGGATTGGCGCTCACCCGAGCAGTGGCTCACCAGCCCCGATGCCCCAGAATGGCGGCTGCCCCTAGATGCACAGGGCAATGCTCGATTATCGTATTTGTTAAGCCCAGAGTCGTTTATTTCGGTCTCTGCTGCTGATATTTTGCATGGCAAAGTCCCAGATGACTTGCTGCGTGGCAGTTGGGTCTTAATTGGTGCAACGGCATTTGGTATCGGCGATGCTGTACCAACGCCTCATGGTGGTGCAGTGGGTGGCGTCGGTGTACATGCCCAGTGGTTGTCGGCTTTATTAGATCAACGCTTACCATATACCCCGCGTGGTGCCTCGGTCATACAACATATTGCTGTATTGGCCATCGCGCTGATGCTGTTGGCGCTGTCTACTTGGCGTGGACGGGCGGCAATGGTCGTTTTGCCAATGACCGGTTTAAGTTTGGGGATGGTGTGTTACTTCGCTCAAGCTCATCTGCTGTTACAACAACAACTGTGGTTAGGATGGGTGTTTCCTGCAGGGTTTGCCATCAGCGCAGGGTTATTGCTGACTTTGGTTGAATATGCGCGCACTCGTTTTGAACGTGAACGTTTATTTGCCAACCTCACCAGTTACCTACCTGCACCTGTGGCTAACACATTGGCGCTCAAACGACCTTCTAGCACCATCGAAGCCGAACGCCGCGATATCACCGTTTTATTTGCTGACATTCGTAATTTCTCAGCGTTTTGTGAGAATCGTCCCCCAGAAGAAGCGGCGACGTTGCTGCATAACTTCTTTACTTGTGCCACTCGTATCGTAGAGAATTATGGCGGTGTGGTAGAGGCATTCCAAGGTGATGCCGTCATGGCGGTATGGAATGCGCCTTCTCGTTGCGACAATCATCCGATCCATGCCTTGGCTGCGGCTCGTGCTTTGTTGGTTGCAGTCGAAGCCGAGTTGCCAGAGGTAGAGCAATATGGTCTCGAACCTTTGGCACTAGGGATGGGGCTTGAAAGTGGTGAAGCCCTAGTCGGTTCATTTGGTCTGGCAACGCGCCGCGCCCACACCGCTTTGGGTCAAACCGTCACGATAGCCGCACGGCTACAAATGCTCACGCCAGAATTGGCACAACCCATTTTACTTGGTTCTGGTCTGGCCGCGCGATTAACCCCAAACAGCGTGGTCTCGCAGGGCTTTTTCTTACTCGAAGGACTGCGACATCCGCATTGTGTTTATGCGCCTGCTTTGGCTGATTAATTTTTTCGTCCTTCTTTCTTCTCCTCTGTTGTATGCCGAAAGTCTGTCCTGTCCTCATGGCGTCGGTGTCCCTGCAGCCCATTCATGGGAAGAACTTAAACAACGCGAACAAGCGGTGGCGGCTTATGCTGCGCGTTGTGAGCGTGATGCGCATTATTTAGCATGGCATGGTGCATTGTTAAATGCCCTCAATCGTCCACACGATGCTGCCGATCGGCTTGAGCGAGCGTTATTGCTTAATCCAGAATTGATGGTAGCAAAAATTGATTATGCCGAAGCTTTAACCAGCTTAGGTGAAACACGGGCCGCCCGTCAGTTATTACAAGAAGTCCTCGCTCGACCTGACCTCCCTCCCCATCTGGAGTCAGTTTTACAAACGCGCTATAAAGCCTTGGGGCATATTTGGCTCAGTCGTGCCTATCTAACTTCTCGTTTGGGCTACGACAGCAATTTAACCAGCGCCCCACGTATTGACCGACTGACACTTACCTTACCTGATGGCAATTTACCGCTGTTGTTGGCAGAAAGTTACCGCCGGCAAAGCGGTCTCACGGCCAGCCTAGAGTTTAATGGTGATCTTTCCCACCCCTTGGATTCGGGCGGCAGTCTCTTGTTTTACGGTGATATGCGCCTACGTCATAGCCCGAGTGTACGCGGTGTGGACTATGCCCAAATTGATACCGTCGCCGCCTATCTTCATCCCAATACACTAGGGGATGCCTTATTGTCTGTTGGCAGCAGCTTTTTGCATTACAACGGCGAAACACTCTACCGTTCAGCGCGGATCTCGTTGGCACAAGATTGGCAATGGGCAGACTGCCGGCCACGGGTGGGTTGGGACAGTGAGTGGCGGCAATATCCACAAACCCCAGAATTAGATGGTCGTTTTGCGGCGCTGTCTGTTGGGCTTTCCTGTCATCATCAGGCGCGCACCAGCTTTATCCTCCGTGCGGGACGTGATGATGCCGCCCGCCGGCGTGCCGGCGGTGGCCAATGGCGTCTTGAAGCGCGTGCAGCAGCCAGTTGGCCCTTGGCTGGTGGTGTATTGGATACTGATTTGAACTACAGCTTACAACGCGATGATCGCAGCTATAGCCCCTTATTAGCCAATGGCCTCGCTCGTCGAGTCCAACGTTGGACGGCTCGCGCAGAATATCGCTATCCTCTGTCTCGTCATTGGCAGGCGTTAGGCAGTATCGAAGTCAGTCGACAAAATGCCAATCTCGAATTATTCGATGTCAACAGTCATGCTTTTAGTATAGGTGTTCGCCGAACATGGTAACCACAACCTACTCCGAACCAGATTTTAACCGTCGCTTTGGCGGCATTGGTCGTTTATATGGTGAAGCAGCGCAACAGCGTCTTACCACAGCACATTGCTGTGTGATTGGTATTGGTGGGGTAGGTTCATGGGCTGCCGAAGCCTTGGCGCGAACGGGTATCGGCGAATTAACATTGATTGATCTGGATAATGTTGCCGAGTCGAATGTAAATCGCCAAGTGCATGCTGTCAGTGGCGAGTTCGGGAAACCGAAAGTACAGGCGATGGCAGAACGAATTGCACTGATTCATCCGGGGTGTCGCGTGAATGTAATTGAAGATTTTGTCGAAGCCGATAACTTAGAACGCTATTTGGCCCCACGCTATGATTTTGTGTTGGATGCGATTGACAGTATCCGCGCTAAAGTGGCCTTGATTGCATGGTGTCAACGACAAAGACAACCTTTGATTGTCAGCGGCGCAGCCGGTGGACAAATTGACCCAACCAAAATTTGTATTGATGATTTAAGCCGCACGACACAAGATCCGATTGCCGCCAAATTGCGCGCCCAACTGCGTAAACATCATGGATTTCCCCGCGATATAAAGAAAAAGTTTGGGGTTCCCTGTGTCTATTCCACCGAAGTCTTGCGGTATCCCACCCAAAGCTGTGCCACTGCCAGTGGCTTGAACTGTGCCGGTTTTGGTTCAAGCATGATGGTAACAGCCAGTTTTGGCATGGCAGCCGCAGCCTACGCCATAGCGCAGTTGGCGGCGTCTGCTACACGATAACGTTCGGAATTCCGAACAGATAACGAAACGTAAATTCGGAATTTCGACTGTTAGCTTGATGGCTATTGTGAAGTGCATCACAGCCTTTTCTATTTAATGTATTGTTTTATTGTGTGTTTTCTCTTCTTTTGTGGTTTGTTACAAAATTGGCACAGATTCTGCGTTATAGGACGTGTAAAGCCTGACTCAGAACAATCGGCTTATTTCGTACAAAAGAGGAGCTTTCTTTCATGCGTACTACCCCTTTCGCTTTGGCTGCTATCGCTGCTGCCGTATTATCGACGCCGGTTTTTGCAGCAGAATTAACCGGCACGCTGAAAAAAATCAAAGACTCGGGCACTGTCGTCTTGGGTCATCGCGATGCCTCGATTCCATTCTCCTACCTCGGTAACGATCCTTCCCAGCCGATTGGGTATTCTCACGACTTGCAACTGAAAGTAGTTGAAGCACTGAAAAAAGAGCTGAAACTGCCTAGCTTGAAAGTCAAATACAATCTGGTCACCTCTCAAACTCGTATTCCGCTGGTGCAAAACGGCACCGTTGACCTCGAATGCGGTTCGACAACCAATAACCTTGAGCGTCAGAAACAAGTTGACTTCTCGGTAGGGATTTTTGAAATCGGTACCCGTTTGCTGACCAAGAAAACCTCTGGTATCAACGATTTCCCTGATCTGAAGGGTAAAAACGTTGTTACCACCGCTGGCACCACCTCTGAGCGACTGTTGAAAGCCATGAATGTGGAGAAACAGTTGGGCATGAACATCATCAGCGCAAAAGATCACGGTGAATCGTTCTTGATGCTGGAATCGGGCCGTGCTGCCGCCTTTATGATGGACGATGCACTGTTATACGGTGAAATGGCGAAGGCGAAAAACCCTGCTGACTGGGTGGTCACCGGTAAGCCACAATCGTTTGAAATCTACGGATGTATGGTGCGTAAGGGCGATGCTGCCTTTAAGAAAGTGGTGGATGATGCCATCGTTGCCACTTACAAATCAGGTGAAATCAACAAGATTTACAACAAGTGGTTCCAACAGCCCATCCCACCTAAAGGCCTGAACCTGAACTTCCCAATGAGCGATGAGTTGAAACAACTGATCGCCAAGCCAACCGACAAATCTGCCGAACAAATGTAAGCCAGTTGGTTTATAAACAACAAGGGGCTCGTCCCCTTGTTGTCAGTAGGGCGTACCGGTATGCCATGTTGTGCAATGCCGGTTTCTGCATGAAAAGGGGATGTCGATGGATTACAACTGGGACTGGGGTGTTTTCTTTAAGTCCACTGGAATTGGTCAAGAAATTTATCTTGATTGGTTTATTTCTGGCTTGGGCTGGACCATTGCCGTTGCGTTGATCGGCTGGTTAATCGCTTTATTCTTGGGCTCGGTATTGGGGGTATTGCGTACCGTACCAAACCGCTGGCTGTCTGGCTTGGCCACAGCCTATGTCGAGCTTTTCCGTAACGTACCGTTGTTGGTACAACTGTTTCTCTGGTATTTCTTAATCCCCGATCTGTTACCCGAACCGATCGAGATGTGGTTTAAACAAGATTTAAACCCTGCTACTTCAGCCTATCTGAGCGTCGTTGTCTGTTTGGGATTATTTACCGCTGCTCGTGTCTGTGAACAAGTCCGGACCGGTATTCAAGCGCTGCCTAAAGGCCAAGCTGCCGCAGGCTATGCTTTAGGGTTCAAATTACCTCAAATCTATTCGCAAATTCTGTTACCGCAGGCTTTCCGCATCATCATTCCACCGCTGACCTCCGAGTTCCTGAATATCTTCAAAAACTCTTCGGTTGCCTCGTTGATTGGCTTGATGGAGCTGTTGGCACAGACCAAACAAACTGCTGAATTTACTGCCAATTTGTTTGAAGCCTTTACCTTAGCAACGATTATCTACTTCACTCTCAATATGAGCTTGATGCTGTTGATGCGCTGGGTAGAAAAGAAAGTAGCTGTTCCAGGCCTGATTTCGGTGGGAGGTAAATAATGGACTTTAGTGCAATTATTCCCGCCCTTCCCGGGATGTGGGAAGGGATGGCGATGACGCTCAAGTTGTTGGTATTGGGCGTGATCGGTGGGGTGGCATTGGGGACAGTCTTGGCTTTGATGCGCTTGTCGCACAATCCTCTGCTCTCGAGATTGGCCGGTGCCTATGTGAACTATTTCCGTTCGATCCCGTTGCTGTTGGTGATTACGTGGTTCTATTTTGCCGTGCCGTTTGTCTTGCGCTGGATCACAGGTGAAGACATGCCGATTGGTGCATTCACCTCGTGTTTAGTGGCTTTCATGATGTTTGAAGCTGCCTATTTCTGTGAAATTGTGCGGGCAGGGATTCAATCAATTCCCAAAGGACAGATGGGCGCTGCTTATGCTTTAGGGATGAATTACGGCCAAGTCATGCGGCTGATTATTCTGCCTCAAGCATTCCGTAAGATGACGCCGTTGTTGTTACAACAAAGCATTATTTTGTTCCAAGACACCTCGTTAGTGTACGCCGTCGGTTTGATGGACTTCTTGAACGCCGCCCGTTCACGGGGCGATATTATCGGCCAGCCGCATGAGTTCCTGATTTTTGCCGGTCTGGTGTATTTCACCATCAGCTTCTCCGCCTCGTTATTGGTTAAGCGTTTGCAAAAAAGGTTAACGGTATGATCTCGATTAAAAATGTCAGCAAGTGGTACGGCGAATTTCAAGTCTTGACCGATTGCACAACCGAAGTCAAAAAAGGCGAGGTGGTGGTGGTCTGTGGCCCGTCGGGTTCTGGTAAATCGACCTTGATTAAATGTGTGAATGCACTAGAACCCTTTCAGAAGGGTGATATTGTGGTCGACGGCACATCGATTGCCGATCCCAAAACCGATTTGCCAAAACTGCGCTCACGAGTGGGGATGGTGTTCCAACATTTCGAACTGTTCCCTCACCTGTCGATTACCGAAAACCTGACCATTGCCCAAATGAAGGTGTTGCGTCGTAGCAAAGAAGAAGCCACAGATAAAGGCTTAAAACTGCTCGACCGCGTTGGCTTGAAGGCACATGCACATAAATACCCTGGTCAGCTCTCTGGTGGTCAACAACAACGGGTGGCGATTGCACGAGCCCTAGCGATGGATCCCATCGTGATGCTATTCGATGAACCCACATCAGCACTCGATCCCGAAATGGTGAATGAAGTGTTGGATGTCATGGTGCAGTTGGCTCAAGAAGGCATGACGATGATGTGTGTCACCCACGAAATGGGGTTTGCCCGCAAAGTGGCAAACCGTGTGATCTTTATGGATCGTGGGCAAATTGTTGAGGATTGCCATAAAGAAGAATTTTTTGGCAATGTCGATGCCCGTTCCGATCGTGCGAAGCAATTCCTCGCAAAGATTTTGCAACACTGATTTTGTCCCCCTTGGCTGCTGAGTGAAATATTCAGCAGCTTTTTTTTGTTCGTTGTTTTCAAGAGGAAGAAACGATGAAAACCCTCCACAAGCTGGCACCTTGCTTTGCTGCGATGATGTTTTTGTTGCCTTACCAAGCCGCTCATGCAGAAGCGGCCAAGGCAAAATTGCCTAATGTGGTGATCTTAGCCACGGGTGGGACGATTGCAGGGGCTGGCGCAAGTGCAGCCAATAGCGCAACCTATCAGGCAGCTAAAGTCCCAGTCGACAAATTGATTGCTGGTGTGCCCGAGTTGAGTCATATCGCTCAGGTTCGCGGTGAGCAAGTTTTCCAAATTGCATCGGAAAGCTTTACGAACGATCATTTGTTGCAATTAGGCAAACATGTTGCCGAGTTGGTGAAACGTAGCGATGTTGATGGTGTAGTCATTACCCACGGCACCGATACTTTGGAAGAAACCGCCTACTTCCTTAACTTAGTTCAGCGTACCGACAAGCCTATCGTGGTGGTTGGTTCGATGCGCCCTGGGACTGCCATGTCAGCCGATGGCATGTTAAATCTTTACAATGCCGTTGCGGTTGCTGGCAGTAAAGATTCACGCGGTAAAGGGGTGTTGGTGGCGATGAATGATGAAATTCATTCTGGCCGCGACGTCAGCAAAGCCATCAACATTAAAACGGAAGCTTTCAAGAGTCCTTGGGGCCCTCTTGGTATGATTGTCGAGGGAAAAACCTATTGGTTCCGTTTGCCAGCTAAACGCCACACGATGAACTCAGAGTTTGATATCAAGCGCATTAATACCTTGCCGCCAGTTGATATCGCTTATGGTTATGGCAATGTAACCGACACCGCATACAAGGCGTTTGCGCAGCAAGGGGCAAAAGCGATTATCCATGCAGGTACAGGTAATGGCTCTGTGGCTGCGAAGGTCGTCCCTGCATTACAAGAAATTCGCCAAAGTGGTGTGCATATCATTCGTTCTTCTCGTGTCAATGCTGGCGGTTTTGTTTTGCGTAATGCCGAACAGCCTGATGATAAATATGATTGGGTGGTAGCACATGACCTCAACCCACAAAAGGCCCGTATCTTGGCCTCTGTTGCTTTAACCAAAACCCAAGACAGTAAAGAATTGCAACGGATTTTCTGGGAATATTAATTCTGGTCAATACCATTATTTAAGATAAATAAAAAAGCTCCCAATTACTCGGGAGCTTTTTTACTTGTTGTTCCTATCTTAAAAAACGGAAGTTTTTTCCGCAAGATGGCAACGCACTGCTACGAAAATGTTTTTTGCAGCAGTAATTAACGTACGATTTGTGCTAACTCACCTTTGGCATAGCGGTTTGCCATCAGGTCGAGGTTGACGGGTTTAATTTTGCTTGCCATCCCTGCCGCGCCAAAAGCTTCATAGCGTGCGATGCAAATATCACGCATGGCATCGGTTGAGGCTTTCAGATACTTACGTGGGTCGAATTCGTTGGGGTGTTGTGCCAAGAAACGACGGATAGCACCGGTGGAGGCCAAGCGTAAATCGGTATCGATATTCACCTTACGCACGCCGTGTTTAATCCCCTCAACAATTTCTTCGACTGGCACACCGTAGGTTTCGCCTAAATCGCCACCGAATTCGTTGATAATCTGCAACCACTCTTGCGGTACGCTGGAAGAACCGTGCATCACCAAGTGTGTGTTAGGAATACGGGCATGGATTTCTTTAATACGGTCAATGCGTAATACATCTCCGGTAGGCTTTTTGCTGAATTTATAAGCACCATGACTGGTGCCAATCGCAATTGCCAAGGCATCGACGCCGGTATCTTTGACAAATTGTGCGGCTTCTTCTGGGTCGGTCAATAACTGACTGTGATCCAACACGCCTTCTGCGCCCACACCATCTTCTTCACCTGCTTTACCGGTTTCCAAAGAGCCTAAACAGCCAATCTCGCCCTCTACCGATACCCCACAAGCGTGGGCAAAATTGACCACGGTGCGTGTGACATCGACGTTATAGGCATAGTCGGCAGGGGTCTTACCATCGGATTTCAGCGAGCCATCCATCATCACCGAACTAAAGCCGAGCTGGATCGAACGCTGGCAAACATCTGGGCTGGTGCCGTGGTCTTGGTGCATCACCACTGGAATATGAGGGAATTCTTCCACGGCTGCCAAAATCAAATGACGCAAGAACGGCGCACCTGCATACTTACGCGCACCTGCCGAGGCTTGCACAATCACCGGTGCATCGACTTTATCTGCGGCTTCCATGATGGCGCGCATTTGTTCGAGGTTGTTCACGTTAAAAGCGGGCAGGCCATAGCTGAATTCAGCCGCATGATCGAGAAGTTGACGCAGAGAGACGAGAGCCATCGGGCTACCTCCAAAAAGAAAACAGCGCGGCAGGCCGCGCTACAAAAAGAAAAGACTGCCTATCACTGTCTGCTCACACTGGTGAGCGCCACTCCAGCCACAGCAAAAGAACCACCCGCAAAACGATTGAGCCATTGTAGGCGCAAGGGAGTATTGAGCCAGCTTTTTAACTTGGCACCTCCGGTGGCATAGACGATTTGCCATGTGCTTTCGATGACAAAAAATGTTGCCGCTAAGATGGCCAGTTGCACCGATTGATCGGCTTGGGCATTCATAAACTGAGGGAAGAGGGCAGTGAAAAAAACAAACGCCTTCGGGTTGCTCATCGCGACGAGAAAGCCCGTGCGGAAACGCTGCCACGCGGTATCGATGACCGCTGCCGCTGTGCTTTCTTGCAAAGGACTGGCCGGTGCGCGCCATGTTTTAATGCCAAGCCACACCAAATAGGCTGCACCAGCATATTTCACCACCGAGAACAATAATTCCGAGGTCGCGAGCAAAGCGCCGAGTCCTAGGGCAGAACCACACATGATGATGCCCAAGGCCAATAACAAACCGGCTAAAGTGGGCAGGGTATGGCGCACGCCGTAGCGAATACCATGCGTCATTGCTAACAACATATTCGGGCCCGGCGTGGCCGAGACAAAAAACACCGTAGCGACATATAACAACCACGCATTGAGCGACATACCCTATCCTTTAACGCTTAGGCTCGTTCAGCTAACACGGCCACTGCGGGCAGTTGTTTGCCTTCGAGGAACTCCAAGAACGCACCACCCCCGGTCGAGATGTAGCTGATTTTATCGGTCACACCAAACTTAGCAATGGCTGCCAAGGTATCACCGCCACCGGCAATCGAGAAGGCTTTAGACTCGGCGATGGCGCGGGCCAAGGTTTCTGTGCCTTCGGCGAATTGATCGAACTCGAACACACCGACAGGCCCATTCCATACCACCGTGCCAGCTTGAGCCACAATATCAGCCAGTTGGGCGGCGGATTGTGGGCCGATGTCGAGAATCATGTCATTCTTGGTGACATCTTCCACCGGCTTGAGAGTGTCTTCTGCATTCTCAGAAAATTCCGGTGCGGTGACGACATCAACAGGCAACGGCACATTGCCACCACGGGCTTTGATCTTGGCAATCACTTTTTGTGCTTCTGCCACCAATTCTGGCTCGGCTAAGGATTTACCAATGCCATGACCTTCAGCCAATAAGAAGGTGTTGGCAATCCCGCCACCCACGATTAACTGATCGACCTTATCGGCCAGCGATTCCAAAATGGTCAGCTTAGTCGAGACTTTCGAACCTGCCACAATTGCCACCAGTGGGCGAGCAGGGCTTTCTAAAGCGCGGCCTAAGGCGTCGAGTTCGGCTGCCAACAAGATACCAGCACATGCCACCGGCGCAAACTGCGCGACGGCATGGGTTGACGCTTCGGCGCGATGGGCGGTACCAAAGGCATCGTTGACAAAAATGTCGCACAGGTTGGCGTACGCACGTCCTAAATCGGGGTTATTTTTCTTTTCCCCTTTGTTAAGACGCACGTTTTCTAACATCACCACATCGCCCGGATTGAGCGATAAGCCATTTTGCCAATCGCTGACCACAGGCACGGTTTTACCCAACAAGCTGCCCAAGCGCGCAGCCACGGGGGCTAAGCTGTCTTCAGGTTTAGGCTCACCTTCGGTGGGGCGGCCTAAGTGGGTCATCAGAATCACTGCTGCGCCGTTATACAGGGCATGCTGAATCGAGGGCAGCGAAGCGCGGATCCGAGTGTCATCACCGATGGTGCCGTTTTTCACGGGCACGTTCATATCGACGCGAATCAACACTCGCTGGCCGGCGAGTGCCTGATCGGTTAGTTTCTTGAATTGCATAAGCTGTTGCCGCTTTCTTAGCAGTTAAACAGAGCACGGGCGGTGTTCAACATCTGGCACGAGAAGCCCCACTCATTGTCATACCATGCCAATACTTTCACCATATTGCCATTGCTGACTTTGGTGAGGGTGCTGTCAAAGCAAGAGGCTTCGCTGCTGTGATTAAAGTCGGACGACACCAAAGGCAAGGTGTTATAGCCCAACACCCCTTTCATTGCGCCTTCGGCAGCGGCTTTGACGATTTCATTCACTTCGGCAACGCTGGTGTCACGACCGGCTTCAAACGTTAAATCCACCAACGAGACATTGATGGTTGGCACGCGCACTGCAAAGCCATCCAATTTGCCTTTCAGTTCTGGCAATACCAAACCAACAGCTTTGGCTGCGCCGGTTTTGGTTGGAATCATATTGTGGGTGGCGGAGCGTGCGCGGCGCAGGTCTTTATGGCGCACATCGGTTAACACTTGGTCATTGGTGAAAGCGTGGATGGTGGTCATCAGACCTTTTTTGATACCCAAACCATCGTTCAACGCTTTGGCAACAGGTGCTAAGCAATTGGTGGTGCACGAAGCGTTCGACACCACAGTCATGTCGGCGGTGAGCACATCGTGGTTCACGCCATACACAATGGTCGCATCGACATCGTCGCCACCTGGGGCAGAAATCAAGACTTTTTTCGCGCCAGCATCAATGTGAGCTTGGCATTTTTCTTTGGTGGTGAAAGCGCCGGTACATTCCATCACCAAATCCACATTCAACGCTGCCCACGGTAATTCAGCAGGGTTACGGGTTGAGAAGAAAGGAATCACATCACCATTTACGATTAAATGGTTGTCGTCGTGGCTGATGGTGGCGTTAAAACGGCCGTGAACGGTGTCAAATTGGGTCAGGTGGGCGTTGGTTGCTAAATCACCAGAAGCATTGACTGCCACCACTTCAAACTCGTCGCGCAGGTTGTTTTCATAGATTGCACGTAATACTTGACGGCCAATACGGCCATAACCATTGATCGCTACACGGATCGCCATGTTTTTCTCCTGAGATAGTTGTGTTGTGTTGAGGTGCAATAATTGGCACCCCAACCTAGGCTGCTACGATTTACAGCACTGCTTTGACTGCTTTGACCACTGCGGCAGAGGTAATACCAAAATGCTCAAACAACACCGAGGCAGGTGCCGATTCACCAAAGGAATCAATCCCCACCACTTCGCCGGTCAAACCGACATATTTACGCCAGTAGTCGGTTACTCCTGCTTCGACGGCAACGCGGGGTAAGTTTGGCGGCAACACCGCTTCGATATAACTGCGTGTTTGCTGATCAAACAAACGGGTACATGGCATCGACACCACCCGTACAGCCAAGCCTTCATCTGCCAGCTGTTGTTGTGCTTTCAGTGCCAATTCGACTTCGGAACCCGTTGCAATAATCACTGCCCGTGCTTCATCTGCATCACGCAACACATAACCACCGCGCTTAATGTCTTCGATTTGCGGCGCTTCACGTTGGATAAATGGCAAGTTTTGGCGGCTGAAGATCAAGGTGGACGGGCCATCTTGGCGAGCTAAGCTTTCACCCCAAGCGATCAAGGATTCAAGCGTATCGCATGGCCGCCATACGTTCATATTGGGAATCAAGCGCAGGGTTGCGATTTGCTCCACTGGCTGGTGGGTTGGGCCATCTTCACCCAGACCAATCGAGTCGTGAGTAAAGACAAACAACGGGTTAATTTTCATCAACGCCGCCATCCGCAAGGCATTGCGGGCGTATTCACTGAACATCAAGAACGTGGCACCAAACGGTTTTACCCCGCCGTGAAGGGCCATCCCGTTCATAATCGCTGCCATACCAAATTCGCGCACGCCATAGTGGACATAGTTGCCCGAGGTTTCACGCGAAATACTGCGGCTGGTTTTCCAATTGGTCAGGTTTGATGGGGTTAAATCAGCTGAACCACCGACCAATTCCGGCAAGACTTCAGCAAACACACCAATGGCGTTTTGTGATGCTTTGCGGGTGGCGATGGTTTCTGCTTTGCTGTTAACCGCAGCAATCGCCGCTTCATAATGCGCTTGCCACTGGGCAGGTAATTCGCCTTGCATCCGGCGCTCAAATTCTGCAGCTAATTCAGGATGGGCATTGCGGTATGCAGCAAACAGGCTGTTCCATTCCGCTTCGGCAGCCGCACCTTGTGCACGGGCATCCCACTCAGCAGCGATGTCCGCTGGAATATCAAATGGGGCATGTGGCCATTGCAGCGCTTCGCGTGCAGCAGCAATTTCGGCTGCACCCAAGGGCGCGCCATGCACATCATGCCCCCCCTCTTTATTGGGTGCACCCTTACCAATCACTGTACGGCAGCAAATCAAGGTCGGTTTGTTGCTGTCTGCTTTGGCTGCGTCAATCGCTTGCAATACGGCGTCGATATCATGACCATCCACCGCACGGATGACTTGCCAGCCATAGGCTTCAAAGCGCGCTGGCGTATCATCGGTAAACCAGCCTTCGACATCACCATCAATCGAAATGCCGTTGTCGTCATAGAAGGCAATCAGCTTACCCAAGCCCCAAGTCCCAGCCAATGAGCAGGCTTCGTGACTAATCCCTTCCATTAAACAGCCATCACCCAAGAACACATAGGTGTGGTGGTTGACGATAGGGAAGCCATCGCGGTTGAATTCATCGGCTAACAATCGTTCTGTCAGCGCCATCCCAACTGCGTTGCTAATCCCTTGCCCCAAGGGGCCAGTCGTGGTTTCAATGCCCGGGGCGTAACCATATTCAGGGTGGCCGGGGGTTTTGCTGTGCAGCTGGCGGAAGTTTTTTAAGTCTTCCCGTGACACGTCGTATCCTGTGAGATGCAACAGGCTATACAGCAACATGGAGCCATGGCCGTTGGACAACACAAACCGGTCACGGTCGGCCCATTGTGGGTGGCTTGGGTTGTGTTTGAGGTGATATTTCCACAGGGCAACGGCAATATCTGCCATCCCCATTGGCATTCCAGGGTGGCCAGAGTTGGCCTGTTGTACGGCATCCATGCTAAGAACACGGATGGCATTGGCGAGCTGTTTACGCATGAACATTTTCAGGAAAAGACCTTGCTTGTCGGGCGGGAAAGGGAAGAACGCAAAAAAGCGAGTAAAAAAATCATGTAATTATCGCCGATTGCTGCCATAGGCGGCAACCAGCGCAAGGATCTCAGTTTAATAAAATAAGGGTTTTCTTCATGACATCATTGCCTACGCCACCGACTTCGCCACAAACACAGACTTTGCGTGGCTGGTTTTGGATTCGCGATGCTTTTTTCTTACTTAAACAACAACCCAAAGCATGGCTGATGTTGGCAGGGTGCCATTTTCTGGTCAGTGCACTCATGCACTTTCTTCCCGGTATTGGTCAATTATTGGCTGTGTTGTGTGCTCCAGCGTTTCTCGCTGGGTTTTTATATGCTGCGGTTGGCCAACAAATGGGCATTCCTCCACGCTGGCAGCAATTGTTTGCCGGTTTCCGCCTACAGCCTGTACCGTTATTGACGGTAGGTGTCTATTACCTCGTAGGCATGGTGTTGGCCGCCATCGTGTTGGGAATTGGCCTTGGTATTTGGGGCCATTCAGTACCGGCAGAAAGCGATGCCCTGTTACGTTCTGCACAATCGGTCGATGGCCAGATGACCGTATTGCTGATTGGGTTTTTGCTGTTCTTATTGCCAGTGGCGTTGGCCTATTGGTTAGCACCCGCTTTAGTGGTGTTTCAAGGACTACCGGCATTGCGGGCGATGTGGCTCAGTTTGTTGACTGCGTTAAAGCATTGGCCGGCGGTTTTATTGTATTTGGTGCTCATGGCTGCGTTGTTGGGGCTGGCGATTATTCCGTTTGGCCTTGGCTTACCTATTTGGTTACCCGTGGCACTGTTAACTGTGTTTACCGCTTACTGTGACTTATTCCAACAGCCTGCCCCACAACCGATGGTGCCAGAACAAGATACCGCCCATTTTTTGGATTGATTTTACTGTTGGAAATGACTGCGTGCTTGTGCCAAGGTATGGCACAGCATTTTTGCTCCCTCCACCAAGCGTGTGCCCGGGCGACTGAGGGGATCGGCAGGCAGGGAATAGAGTTGTTGCTGTTGGATGGCTGGTAGCTGCGGCCAACTTTGCCACTGTTGCAGCGTTGCGGTGTTCTCCCCCAAGGTAAGCATCACTTGGGGTTGGCGGCGCAACACCTGCTCAGGTAAAACAGGAAACGCATCTAACCCCACATCAGCAAACACATTACTGCCACCACAACCCCGCAGCAAATCGGATAGAAATTGTCTGCCGCCGATGGTCAGCAGTGGCCGTGCAGAAATTTGCACAAACACCGAAAGTCGCGGTTGTGCTGAGGCATAACGCTGTTGTAGTTGTTGCCACTGCTGTTGAAATTGTTGGGCGGCGTGTTGAGCTTGTGCGGTGGAACCGGCTAATTGGCCTAGGCGTAATAGGCTATCTGCTACAGCCTGCAACGAACGGGGTTCGCTGAGAAAGACGGATAAGCCTAACTGCCGCAAGCGTTCTGCATCCCGTTGTCCCTGCCCACTGCCCCATAACACCACCAAATCGGGGCGTAGTGCTAACACTTTTTCAAACTGGATCCCGTTCACGCTGCTGACTTTCGGCAGCTTTGTTGCTGCTGCCGGAAAATCGCTCCACTCGCTGACCGCCACCACCTTTTGCCCTGCCCCGGCAGCAAACAGCAACTCTGTTGCATGAGGGGCAAGGCTGATGATGCGTTGGGCCGGTTGCGATAAACGCACCACGGCACCGGCATCATCTTTCACGGTGATGGGGTTGGCAGAGACAAAGCTAGCAGCGAATGCGGCCAGCCATAGCCATGAGATACGCATTAAGGTTGGTACTGAACGGCGGCAAAGACCGAACGACCGGCCGTTTGATAGCCAACATAATCGGTGTATTCACGATCAAATACATTATCTACCCGACCGTTGACTGACCATTGACGGTTAATCCGATATTCGGCAAACACGCTACCCAAAGCATATCCTCCTAAGCGACTGCGCGCAGCATTGTTTGCTGCACTGTAGCGATGACCCACCGCACGCCATTCTGCACCGACTGATAAATCACCAAACTGATGTGCCACACTCAACGCCGCAAAACGCTGTGGGCGATAAGGCAAGAAACGGTCGCTGTCGGCATCTTTTGCTTGCAACCAGTTCAGATTGCCTTTCAACTGCCATTGGTCGAATTGCCATTGGCTGTCTAAGCTGACGCCTTTAATCCGGGCCTGCCGCACATTCGCCATCGTGCCTTGGTAGGTGACTGGATCGGAAACGTAGCTAATCAAGTCTTTGATTTTTTTATCAAAACCAGTCAAACGGGTTTGGCCATAAGCATTGCGATGTTCCAGCGCCAGCTCACGGTTATAAGCTTGTTCAGGACGCAAGTTGGGATTGCCGCGATAGCTGGCACTTGGCAAATCTTGGTAGAGATCGGCAAAGGTTGGTGCACGGTAGGCGGTGCCATATTGCGCTAATACACGCCATTCTGGATGCAGGCGATAGCCAAGACCAAACGAGCCTGTGGTTTTGCCGCCAAACTGTGAATTGTCATCATGACGCAAAGAGGCTTGTACTGTTAACGCATCATAATTGGCTAAATAGCTGGCAAAGGCGCTTTTCACGTGGCGTTGTTCTTCGGTAAAGCGCGAGCTTCCTTCCACCTCTTGTGTCAGATATTCCACCCCGGCATTGAGCTGTGCCTGACCCAAAGTGAGTTGATGCAACCATGTCCAACGTTGGTCGTGTGAACCAAATTGATTGTTACTGAGCGCAAAGCCACCGCGCACCCAATCGGGGGAACGTGAACGGCTATCGTACCAATCGCGGCTATCCGCATAGGTTAACGTCGCTTGCCACTCATCACTGAAGCGGCTGGTAAACCAAGTGCTGAGTGTGGATTGACGGGTGTGGTTGCGATCATCAAATTGGTTGCCGGTGGCGGCGTCGTATTGGGTGTTGCTATGAATTTGCAGCGCCCGCAGGCCAATTTCATGACCACCATCGAATTGATGTTGCAGTGCCAACGATAGGCTTTGGCTGCGGCTACCGTCTTTATCGGGGTGATGGCTATAGCTGTTGCTGCGCGTCGTGGCCGAGAAACCCTCTGTTTCGCGTTGTGCGAGTGTTAAGGCATAACGGGTACGTTCACCGATTGTGCCTGCTGCGGATAAACGGTAGACCTGTTGACCATCCGAGCCAAAACCAGCGCTGGCGCTTAAACCTTTGCCATGTTGTTTGGTGAAAATCTGAATCACACCGCCAATGGCATCTGCCCCATAAATCCCTGACACTGGGCCGCGCACAATCTCAATGCGCTCAATTTGTTCTGGCGGCAATAAGTGCAACGGTGAGCCACCTGTCACAGCAGAAGCAACGCGTACACCATCGACTAACACCACGGTTTGGTTGGTATTTGTCCCACGCAAAAACAGACTGGTTGGTTGTCCCGCACCGCCATTGCTGGTTAATACCACACCCGTTTGCCGCGCCAAAATCTCGGGCAAGGTTTGACCTGCCGCTTGGCGCAAGGCGGTTTCATCAATCACCGTGACATCATTGACCACCTGATGCAGCGGGCTGGCGCTACGAGTCGGGGTAATCACGACCACCTCTAACGCTGGCGTATTGTCTTCTGCCGATGGGGTTTGGGCATAAGCATGAGAAACCGTCAAGACCGAGGCGGTGAGCGTAAAACAGGAAACAGCTTTGAACATGAAAAAACACTCTTTGGTGAAATCACAACGTAAGAGTGCGAAGACGATCAGCAAGATACATTGCCTAAGGCAGTGGCTCGCGTTTCGCGCCCCGCGAAACTCTGTGGCAAACCGTGTCACACCGACACGGGCTCAGGCCGGTCTCCGGGCTTGGTTATCTCGTCGCTTCCCTTCCCATTTCGGTTTGAAACAGTGGTATGAAGCGGCGGTGTCATTATTGACTCACCTTACCGTTGCGGGGGCAGCGTCGGTTTTGCACCGACTTCCCGTTTCACCTACTGATGTCGTTTTGACATAGCAGACACCTGAACGACAGCGATTATAACCGTCAAGAGCGTGGCTTGCCTGTGTTAGCATCGACAGCACTGGTCTTTTTAAGGAGAAATAGTATGTCAGGTGATAGCGTTGTTCGTGTTCAATTACAACAGAATGAAGGTTTTGAATTTCAAATTCATTTTGCTGAGCATTTACCGGCTTTAATTGCAGATGAACCCCCGCCCTTAGGCAAAGGCAATGGCCCAACGCCTGCTCAATTATTGATTGCTGGTGTGGCTAATTGTCTGTCTGACAGTCTGACTTTTGCGCTTGGTAAATACAAACAACAGGCCGGCCCTCTGCGTACCGAAGCCGAAGCCACCATTGGCCGTAACGAGGACAATCGCCTGCGGATTTTGGCGATTCGAGTGCAACTGCATCTTGCCGTGGCAGCCAGTGAAGTGGAGCACCTCGACCGTATCCTGAGTCAGTTTGAAGGGTTTTGCACCGTGTCAGAAAGTGTGCGGCAGGGGATTCCCGTGGATATCAGCGTCTTTGACAACACCGGAACCCAGTTAAAGTGAAACTCCCGTTGTTGCGCCACGTTATCTTGCCTACCTTAATCATTTTGCTGATGTTCGGGTTTGGCTATGGCGGCTATCGCATTAGTGAGCGCAGCGGGATTCAGGCGTTGACCGAGAATGGTGAACGCCAACTTGAATTACATGCCCGAGCAGTCGAAAGCGAGATCAATCGCTATACCTACCTACCCAGTTTGCTCGAATTGGAGTCGGGTGTCAGTGATTTATTGCTGCGACCGTCCACCGAACGCCAACGCCAAGTCAATCATTATTTGCAAGGGTTGAATGCGCGTAGCGGCAGCCGAGTGACCTATGTGTTAGACCTGACTGGGCGTGTGTTGGCCACCAGTAATTGGAAAGATGCCGACAGCTATCAAGGGGAAGATTTATCGTTTCGCGCCTATTACCAAGATGCGGTTGTCGGTAAACAAGGCCGTTTTTATGGTATCGGTAGCACCATCGGCGAACCGGGTTACTACCTTGCTCATGGCCTGCGCCATCAAGGTCGGATTATCGGTGTGGGTGTGGTCAAAATCCGTTTAGAGGCACTAGAGGCACGTTGGCAAAAAGCACGGCTGGAAGCCTTCGTTACTGATGAAAATGGCATTATTATTTTATCCAGTGACCCCAAACGCCGTCTCAAAGCGGTGTATCCACTTTCTGATGAAAAACGGGAAGCCTTGGTGCGCAGCTTGCAATATCACTGGTGGACATTCACTGAACTCAACCCTGTTGAACGGCTTCCTCTCGGGCCTGGGGTTGAACGTATTACCTTGCAGCGCAGTGCTGATGCAGAACAAGGTGAGACCAATACTGTAAGCTATTTGGCACAAACCCGCCGTCTCAGCGATACGCCGTGGGACTTGACCGTGTTGTCGCCGTTAGATGAAGTGCAACGTAATGCGGTCAGCCACGGCATGTTAGCCGCTGTATTGTTTGCTTTTATTGCCTTTTTTATGATTGCGTGGAATGAGCGGCGTAAAGTGTTGGCCACGCGCTTAGCGGCACGCGAAGCCCTACAAGCGGCAAACAATGAACTCGAACGCAAAATTGCTGAACGCACTGCCGATTTAGTCGCCAGCAATGCCCGTTTACGTGAAGAAATTCATGAACGGCGCCAAACTGAACATAATTTACGGCGTACCCAAGATGAGCTGGTGCAAGCGGGTAAGTTGGCTGTGATTGGCCAAATGTCGACCAGCATTGCCCATGAACTGAATCAACCTCTTGCTGCTTTGCGGACGTTATCGGGCAATACGATTCGCTTTTTAGAACGCGGTGCCCTTGATACTGCCACTACCAATTTACATACAATTAACGAGCTGGTTGATCGGATGGGGCGCATCACTGCCAGCTTGCGCGCTTTTGCTCGTCGATCAGGGGATGAAGGTGAAGCCGAAGTGGAACAGGCGATTGATGCGGCATTGTTTTTGTTGCATCCGCGCTTCGCAAGAACGCCTGTTAATTTACAACGCGCTTGTCCCAATGCGCGGCTGGCGATTGATCAAACTCGTCTTGAGCAAATTTTGGTGAATTTAATGGTCAATGCGCTTGATGCGATGGCAGAGCAGCATGAACGTCAACTGTGGTTGGCGGGGGAGGGGGAGCGCGACCGTTATCGCCTGATCGTGCAAGACAACGGCCCCGGTATTGCACCAGAGTTGCGCCATCATTTATTTGAACCCTTCTTTACGACTAAGCCCGGTGAACATGGTCTCGGTTTGGGTCTAACGCTATCAGCCAGTCTAGCCGCTGCCGCTAAAGGCAGCCTCACCGTTGAACATCCTGCCGAAGGTGGGACTCGATTTGTCTTATCGTTGCCGGTGTTAGCGGAGGATCACACTTAATGCTTTTTCGTCATAACATATAGCTAAAAATACCAAAACAGTTCTTTATAGCGGTGTATGCTGGCAGGACTTTTGATTTCCGTTTGCGGAGAAATCGCTTTCATGTCCTCACACCGTCGCACCCACCTCAAACAACTCGAAGCCGAATCCATTCACATCATCCGTGAAGTCGCTGCCGAGTTCTCCAATCCAGTCATGCTCTACTCCATCGGCAAAGACTCCTCAGTCATGCTACACCTAGCACGCAAAGCCTTTGCCCCTGCCAAACCACCGTTTCCATTACTCCATGTAGACACCACATGGAAATTCCGCGACATGATTACCTTCCGGAATCAAATGGCAAAACAAGCCGGCATGGAGCTCATTGTCCATACCAATCAAGAAGGGTTAGCCGCCAATATCAACCCCTTCGATCATGGCAGTGCCAAATACACTGACATCATGAAAACCGATGCCCTCAAACAAGCACTAGATCAATATGGTTTTGATGCTGCCTTTGGTGGTGCGCGACGTGACGAAGAAAAATCACGCGCAAAAGAACGTGTCTACTCCTTCCGAGATCGCTTTCACCGTTGGGATCCCAAAAACCAACGCCCCGAGCTATGGCACCTATATAACGGTCGCGTCAACCGTGGAGAATCCATTCGCGTCTTCCCACTCTCAAACTGGACCGAACTCGACATCTGGCAATACATCTGGTTAGAAAACATCCCGATTGTCCCACTCTACCTCTCAGCCCCTCGCCCCGTCGTAGAACGGGATGGCATGCTGATCATGGTCGATGACGAACGCCTTCCCCTACGCGAAGGCGAAACCCCACAAATGAAATCAGTGCGTTTCCGCACCTTAGGCTGCTACCCCCTGACAGGCGCTGTCGAATCCCAAGCCACCACCCTGCCAGACATCATCCAAGAAATGTTATTGACCACCACTTCCGAACGCTCTGGCCGCGCCATCGATCACGATCAAGCCGGCTCAATGGAAAAGAAAAAACGCGAGGGCTATTTCTGATGTCTCACACCACCAACACCAGCACCAACCTATTGCAATCCGACATCATTGCCTATCTACGCCGTCACGAAGAAAAAGACCTGCTGCGTTTTATCACCTGTGGCAGTGTCGATGACGGTAAATCAACCCTAATTGGCCGGCTCCTATACGACACCAAAGGCATTTTTGAAGACCAATTAGCCGCCGTAACCCGCGATAGCCGTGTTCACGGCACCACCGGCGACACACCCGACCTAGCTCTATTAGTCGATGGCCTACAATCAGAACGCGAACAAGGCATCACCATTGATGTCGCCTACCGCTACTTCTCCACCGACCGCCGTAAATTTATCATTGCCGATACCCCCGGCCACGAACAATACACACGCAACATGGCAACCGGCGCCTCAACTGCCAGCCTCGCCATCATCCTGATTGATGCCCGCTATGGCGTACAAGTACAAACCCGCCGCCACAGCTTTATCTGTGCCCTATTAGGCATCCGCCATTTTGTGATCGCAGTCAACAAAATGGACCTAGTCCAATTCTCACAAGAACGCTTCGACCACATCACCCAAGACTACCTACATTTCGCAGACAAACTCGGCGTCCGTGACATCCGCTTTGTCCCCCTCTCCGCACTCACCGGCGATAACGTCGCCCGTCCCAGCGAACACACACCTTGGTACCAAGGTCTACCACTCCTAGAAATCTTAGAAACTCTCGAAATCGACCGTGACGACAACCTCACCGACCTACGTTTCCCCGTCCAATATGTCAACCGTCCACACCTCGATTTTCGCGGATACTGTGGCACCTTAGCCGCCGGCACCATTCGCCCCGGCCAAAAAATCAAAGTCCTACCCTCTGGCAAACTCGCCACTGTCAAATCCATCCTTACATGGGAAGGTGAACTCAACCTCGCAACCGCCGGTGACGCCATCACCCTCACCTTGCAAGAAGAAATCGACATCTCCCGTGGCGATATTCTCGTCGCTGCCGAACAACACACCCATCTCGGACGCGCTTTTGCCGCCGATCTCGTCTGGATGCACGACCAACCACTCGACATCGGTAAACGCTACGACTTCAAACTAGGTACCAGCTTTAGCGGTGGCCGTATCCGCGCCATCGACTACCAAATCGATGTCAACTCCCTAGAACAACACCCAGCCCAACAACTCCCATTAAACGGCATCGCTCGCGTCGAAATCGAACTCGATAACCCCCTCGCCTTCGACGAATACCAACTCTGCCAAGCCACTGGCAGTTTCGTCGTCATCGATCGCCTCTCCAACGTCACCATCGGCGCAGGCATGATTCGTCAACCCCTACTCGACTCCTCTCTCCCACTCCAACACACACACACCAACACCCCTTTCGAACAAGATTTGAAAGCTCTAATCCAAAAACACTTTCCCCATTGGTGGCCTTGATTGACTGGGGGGGAGGCGAAAAATAAGAATAAAACCTAGAAAGCGAGATCATTTGATCTCGTTTTCTTTTTTTGGGTGCGCCCGGCAGGGTGTAATGGTCTAATACCCGTAGACACCTCGATAGGGCATGATGTAATGGTCTAATACCCGTAGACACCTCGATAGGGCATGATAGATCTTAACGAGGGGGAAGAAATGAATTCAAAACGTAGTCTGTAATGGTCTAATACCCGTAGACACCTCGATAGGGCATGATAGATCTTAACGAGGGAGAAGAAATGAATTCAAAACGTAGTCAATATGATGCGAGTTTCAAGCTAGAAGTGGCGAGGATGGTAGTTGACCAAGGCCTGAGCGTGATGGAAGTGGTGGAGTCGATGAAGGTGGGTCAAACCGCAGTGCGTCGGTGGGTGGAGCAATATCGTGCAGAGCTCAATGGCGAGCCAGGGATTGGCAAACCCTTGACGGCGGAACAGCAACGGATCCGCCAACTGGAAGCCGAAAACCGTCAACTGAAATCGGATAATGAATTCTTAAAAAAGGCCTCTGCCTTCTTTGCCCGAGAGCTGAAATAGCTCACGGTTTGATTGATCGGTGGCAACAGAAGGCATCCGTGAGTCAGGCATGTCGCCTATTGAATGTCAGCCGCTCGGGGTATTACGCGGCGAAAACGACTACCAAGCGGCAAAAGATTTGTGTGGCGAGTGTGCATTTGAAGGCGGCCTTTGCGCAGAGCCAGCAGACCTTTGGCAGTCGGCGGTTGCGGACTGAAATGCACAAAAAAGGGATTCGGATTGGGCGGTATAAAATCCGGCGCCTGATGCGTGAGGCACGGTTAGTGCCTGTTTGGAAACGGAAATTTGTGAATACCACCGATAGCACACATACTTTGCCAGTGGCAGACAACCTTCTCAATCGCCAGTTTAATCCTGAACACCCCAATCAAGCATGGGCAGCAGATATCACCTATATCCGCACCCGTGCAGGCTGGATGTATCTGGCGGTGGTGCTCGAACTGTTCTCCCGCAAGGTCATTGGCTGGGCCATGTCGCCGACCATGCCGGCGGCGCTGGTCTGTCGTGCCCTCAAGATGGCAATCGCTGCACGCAAACCACCCGCTGGCCTCATCATGCACTCGGATCGTGGCAGCCAATACGCCAGCGATGAGTACCAAACCTTACTCAAGCAACACGGTATGCTGTGCAGTATGAGTCGCAAAGGCAATTGCTGGGATAACGCAGTGATGGAACGCTTCTTCTTGAATTTGAAAACCGAACGCGTGTGGCGACG
>Ga0208788_1000133_pt1 | contig 37861 bp, 33 predicted proteins | sample Wag4_2014_7_11_3_FD_187363 | JGI IMG/M metagenome (GOLD analysis project Ga0208788, IMG submission 187363) | Fresh water mixed with fracking chemicals microbial communities from Ohio, USA - Utica-2 Time Series FC 2014_7_11 (SPAdes) (version 2) ...
GACTGAGTCAACCCTAGATGTTAAGCGCTAAAAATCAAGGCTTCTTGTCAATGTCTTTCTTGTTAAGCGATTCGACCCAAGGGTCTAACTTATGGAATACACCCGATAACGCCCGGAATATACCGTCTACACCCAAGCACCGCGTTTCCCATACTATTTCCCGTGCAGGCCTTTAAACACGGGCATCTGTAAATAGTAACCATACTTAAAAACCATACTATTTTTTGTAAAAAATTTCGTTAATCCACCACAACATTTCTCCACCTGGAGTTTGCACTACTGCTTCGTCCCCAACCTTTTTCTTCAAAAGTGCGCGTGCCATAGGCGAATCGATCGAAATGTAATCGTTACGACCGTAAATTTCGTCATAGCCAACGACCCTGAATTTTTTGATTTCACCCGATTCGTTTTCAATCTCGACCCAAGCCCCGAAAAAAACCTTTCCGTCCTGCTCAGGCGAGTATTCAACAACCCGGACGTCTTCGAGCCGCTTGCGAAGATATCGCACGCGTCGATCAATTTCTCGAAGCAACTTCTTGTTGTATTGATATTAGGGCCCCACCATCAAACATACTATTTTTCAGTAATTAGAGCTCTCATTCAATAGCATTTGGCTTTACGTTTCGATCGGACGCTCAGCGCCCCAGCGCCAGAGCACACTACTTATGCCGGAGCTGCGCGAGTTCGAGCATCTGCTCAATGATTGTGGTGACGGACTCTGGATCGACGATGTCATGGTCGTGAGCCCTGGGGACAAAAACGGGAGCGGGCTGTTTCTGCAAATTCCCTTTCTTGACCTCCGCGAAGGCCTCACCAACAAACGTTTCATGTCAGCCCTGCTTATCGCCAACTTCGTACTGATTCCGCTACTGGTGTGGGGGCTCACCAGAGTTCTTACGGATCACCCGGCAATCCTTGTCGGTGCTCTCCTGATGCTGCTGCGACCTACCACACTACCCCGATGGGACGCTGTAGCGACCCGGTAACCGGTCAGTACGCGCCGAAGAGAGAAGGCGCTACCTGCATCAGGACCGTACACAATTCCTCTAACTTCTCAAGCGCTGGGATAGTCCTGCCTCGCTCAAGCAAGCTTACGTTTGTGCGGCTGCTGACCAGTGAGTGTTGGCGCTGATTGAAAACTGACCCATCGGGGATGCGGACAAAAACTTGGACTGGTTATGCCGCGAAGCCCAGGCTTTCACGATACTCAATGGGACTGAGCGCGCCGAGGGAAATCTTGATTCGTTTTTCGTTGTACCAGCGAATGTATGAATCCAAGGCCTGAATGAACTGCTCGATGCTCGTTGACTGCCAGTTGCGAGGATAGAACAGCTCCGTTTTCAGTCGGCCGAAGAAACCTTCACAAGCCGCGTTGTCAGGTGAGCAGCCTTTGCGCGACATCGAACGAATCAGCTTCGCATCAGCGATGCGCGATAACCAGCCGGGCCAGCGGTAGTGAGCGCCACGATCGGAGTGAACAACAGGCCGTTTATCGTTGCTGGCCACCGTTTCGACAGCGGCATCCAGCATCGTGTTCACAAGCTCGGCGTCGGGACGCGTGCCGATCGACCAACTGATTACCTTCCCATCGAAGCAGTCGATCATGGGGGACAGGTACACCTTGCCGGCTGGGATCTGGAACTCCGAGATGTCGGTCAGCCATTTCTCATTCGGAGCTAGGGCCGTGAAGTCGCGGTTGAGGAGGTTTTCCGGCGCCGGACTGATCTCCCCGAGGTAGGAACCGTATCGACGCCGTTTCGGCTTGGCGACGACTAGGCACTCCTCCTTCATCAAGCGCTGCACCACCTTCTCTGAAAGGCGCACACGCTGCCTGCTCAACGAAGCTTGCATCCGACGGTAGCCATAGCAACGATGATTGCGCTCGAATATGTCCGCCATGGCACGACGCACTTCGGTGTACTTTTCCGCGACCTGCATTCGGGCTCGATGATAGAAATAGGAGCTTCGGGCCAAGCCCAACGCGTCAAGCAGCTCTAGCAAGGAGTACCTCTGCCTTAGGGCATCAGCCAGCAATGTCTTCTCCCGATTGGTCAGGATTTGCCGGTTGATGCCCGTCTCTTTTTTTATGAGTTCATTCGCCCTCATCAACAGGTCATGTTCAAGCTGCAAACGGCGAACATCGAGCTGGAGAGATTCGAGTTGCCGCTGCAACTCCTCTCGTTCCGGTGACGATGAGGGTTCAAGCCGACACTTCATGGATGGGGATACCTCTGGGCCGAGTAGCTGGTTTTTCCAGTTGTACAAGGTCGGCCTGCACACGCCCAGCTTTTGAGCCAGGGCTTTCGCACTTTCTTTTCGCGTGCACAGCGCGATGACCGCTGCCTGCTTCACCGCTGGCGGCCGGGCTAACCCGTCTGATCGACCGACAATACGCGTATGCAACTCGGGGCGCATTTCGTAAATCCAGGCACGCAACGAATCCCGCGCGGGGTAGCCCAACGCCTTGATGGTAGCGGCGATGTTGCGACCGTATTCGAGATAGTGCCCGACAGCCTTTTCCCTTTGGGCCAGTGAGTACTTCGACTTCGAGTTCTCGTAGCCACGCGGCAGGTCGAGGCATCGCTCATACTCTGCGTGCCAGCTCTTCAAAGAGTTCTTCGTCGGGTAGCCCAACTGACGAATAGTTGCCCCGGTTCGCTTGCCCAGTTTGATGTAGAGCTTGACCGCTCGGATACGGTCTTCGTATGAGTACATGAACTACCTCCAGGTAGTCCAAGATTTCCGCCGCATCCCCGTTGAGCCGTTATCGATTTGGTTAGCCTTAATTTCGCAGAACCATCGATCTAGCGGTTCCCCTTCGTATTTCATGCTTTCCGGCGATGGATGCTTGGTGTTGGGTTGTGGACCCTAACGATGGCACACGTGACTTTTTGAAGGGCTTGAAGGGCTTGAAGGGGTCTGCTATATCGGTGGGACTACTGCATGAAACTATCCCGGTGCTTGGGGTTGTATACGCCCCCGTGACTCCTCAGGGGCTACCCGACTGGGAGGGTACTTCCCATTTGATTCGCAATGGCCAATCAGTAGATGTGCGCCTTGCTGATAAAAAGCTGTCGAGCGACAGCACAATTATGGTCAGTGCTGCGGCGGTGAGTAAACCGGAGCTCAATGGAGAGCTGTGTAATCCGGGGCATTTTCATGCAATGCCATCAATCGCATACAGACTGGCAAGAGTAGCCGCCGGCGACGGTGTATGCGGTGTCTCGCTCTACGCTGTTTCAGCGCATGATGTTGTAGCTGGGCATGCGCTGTTGATAGGTGCCCGTGGTGTCCTGCTGGACGAAAATGGAGACCCCATCCGCTATGCGACGGAGGTCAATATGGCTACTGTATCGCAACGCTGCTTTGGTGGATCACCTTCCGCATGTCACGAATTAACAACTCGTAGATGGGATCGAGTGCTCTGTACCTAACGTCACGAGTAACAAATCAGATAAATCAAATTTTAGAAAGCTTCCGGATCAGGCTCGACGCCAGTGAATGTGATTTCCACTGGCTCACCTTCACGCTGCCACGCCAACTGATAGACAAACCATTGGTATTCATCCTCACAGCGATCTGCCACACGCCGGATACGCGCTCAACACCGGCTAAACAAACGCAGGTGAATCCGAATCTTCATGAACGTGATTAGCATGCCTGACTAAAAAACAAGTGTCGGCAGCGGGTCGGTTTTCGTCCTTCGCGGCGGGCCGTAATCGGTCGATTCTGTTGAAAACAGTTGGTCAGCCTAAACTGCCTGATCATTGACTGGTGAAAACGCCTTTTTTGCACACTGCTACGTGAAATCTGAGTCCGGAAGCCTCTGCCAAAAGTGAAAATCTCAATTTCGGACGCGTACTTTTCTGCGACGCAAAACATGACCGACTTTTTCAACAAAATCGGCCAAAAGCTGACTCTCCGCACCTGAGCTCTCTCAGTCAATAGAAGCGGGCAGTAACAATTCATTTTTGTTAGTGGATTACACCTTTCATCTGATCTCAATTCCGAAGGCATCGACTCCAACTACACGTTTCAACGTCGGTAAAAACTCCAATTTCGGAGAGTTCCATGACATGCGCTCTAGGGGCTCCACCCCGTGTAGATGGGACAGTTTTTGAGTTGATAGAACCAATCAATATCTAGCATTAGCCAAAATGGTTCGTTTTCTACCTTTGGTGACGGGCAGAAAAACGGCCAAAAGGCGTAATTGAAAACTAGATCCTGAAATGCCAACAGACGTGCTCGAGCAGCGCCCGTCAGCAAGTGCATGCGGCAAGAAGTGAGTTACCAGCGGCTCCGTCCGCCCCCCCCAGACCTCTCAAGTTTCACGCACGCTTGATAGTGCCGAGTAACTCAACCATCGACCGATGCTGATCACCCACACCAACGCAGCAATCAGCCCGACACTGAACAGCATGCCTTGCACGCCGCCATCGACGATAAGCTTACCGGCCACAAAGGGAAAACCGAAGACCCCGAGAAAATAGGACAGACTGAATAGCAACAGCGATTGTGCGGTCAACCCTGGCGGCGCTTCGTTGGCTGCCAATCCGTTAATCACGGAATAATTCAGGCCATAACCGACGCCCAACAAAGCCGCCATGACGCCGTAGCTCAAGCTGTCGTGCACACATTGGCCGAAACCAACCACGGCCAACAACATCAACGTGCTCAAGACACAGGACGCGGCAAGGGGATTGCGCTTGACCACCCAACCGGCAATCAGCAAACGGCAGACGATGGCGACCCCCATGAAACATAGGAAAAACAGCGAATAGTCGAGCCCCAGACTCGCGGCATAGCTGGTTTGAAAACTGCCAAGCCCACCGAAGATCGCACCGCCCAGCCCCACCATCAGGATCGAGAAAGTCGCCTTGGAACGTAGCACCTGAACAGCCGAGACTGCACTGATCTTCACAATCTGCCGATTAGCGACACCCGCCTCATCCCTGCTGGCCATGCCCCAGAAATACAGCCCGCCGAGTATCGCGGTAGCGGCAGCACAGAAAAACGCCGTCTGTATTGGCAGGCCGAAGTAACTGGCAACCTTGCCGACAATGGGGCCGCTACCAATACCGGTCAACATGCTGCCTGACTGCAAGGCAAAGCAGTGCGTGCGCCGGGCGGGTTCGACCATCGTCGTGACCATGATCGGCCCCAGAGTGTAGAAAACGCCCCAGCCCAGACCTAACAGCAGCGCGCAGAGGATCAGCACGGTACCCAGCCCCTGAACCAAGGCAAAACCCAGCGAGGCACAGGCCAGGCACGCGGCACCGAAGGCGACACAGCGAGCAGCGCCCCAGCGATTCATCATATGCCCCGAACCAATGACCGCCGTCAGGGTGCTAAGCATCGCAGTGGCAATGACTTGCCCGGCATCAAGCTCGTTTCCTCCGAAGGACTTGACCAACAAGGCCAGAAGGAAAGTGGAGCCGTAGGCGACCGAGAGCAGAAAGCTGGCGGTGCAGAAGGCGCCGAATTCGCTGGCGGGGCGACTAAGTGAAGAAAAAGACATTTTTTCCCGGCATAGATAGTTCTGATGAGGAAAAGGAGCAGGCAGAGTCGGTCGGCTAATTCAGATTCGTTTAACGCTTCATTAAGAGGCTGGTATTCACTTTAGTTGGACAGCAAGTCCCAGCCGACTCTGGCCGTCTTGTTGGTCAACGCAACGGCAGCCGTCAATATTATTCTGCGCCAGGCACGCCCGTAATTTGCCCTGCCGATTTGCATATTCCTGAGCCGAGAACGTCGGTTTCACCTTTTCCCCGTTCTTGATCTGGATGGTGTTCGGCAGTTGCATGTCATTTATCCTTGTCAAGGATTGAGCAACAGGAGGCGCCACTCAGGCGGGCCGCTGAAGATCATTCGAACAGATACGCAGTGAGATTTTTTGCGCGAGTCCGACCTGTAGTTGGTCAGATCCGCTCTTTAGTTCCCTCGACTAAGCGATGTCGCTGATGAGACGCTCAGGTTTTAAGTCGAACTGTTCTTCGACCCGATCAATCATCGTCTTGGCGCTGTCGACCTCGGCCGTTCGATGTGCAGGTGTTGGCACCACATCCATAATCACGCCGTGCTCAGTGTCGATCGAGTAGTTTGTGGAATAGACAAAAAAGACTGGCCCGCCCGGAGCGGCCGTCCAACGGGCTAGAGGATCAGTCAGCGATACGCGCTTGGGCAGTGCTTCAGCCAGGCCTCTTCTTCGAGTGCTTCGAGGTACTCACGTACGGCACGCGTGCTGAGCGATGGATCGCCCCAGTTGACCTCTTCGTCGCCAGGTACGCCACGCAGACTCTGGTCGGCCTTGACGATGCGAGACCTCTCTGTGGCCTGCGCTCCCCGAGCAGTAATCTTCAACAACCGACAATTTCGTCTGCTTTGCGTACTTTTCATGACATCCCCCGATGTTGATGTGCAACTTTTAGGGGGAGGATCGTAACCGGCCAGCCAACACACCTTTCTGACCCCACCGCCAAAGGCGATGGTGTCCACCTATTTTAAGTGGACACCACTTCTAGCCTTTTAAGAGGGTCTTTCATGCAGCCACAACGTCGTTCCTATTCCAGGTCGTTCAAGGCCAAAGTCATTCAAGAGTGCTCCCAACCCGGCGCCTCGATTGCCAACGTCGCGCTGAGCCACAGCCTCAATGCGAACCTCGTCCACAAGTGGATTCGGTTGCAAACACAGAAAAGCACTGGACTTCAACCTGCGTTTATTTCGTTACCCATGCCGCTGGCCGGAGCAGAGTCACACGCTGGATCATCAACTATCTGCGTTGAAGTCCAGCACCCGCGCGGCACCGTTAAAGTGAATTGGCCAACCGACAGCGCGGCTGCGTGCGCGAGCTTTCTTCGAGACCTGTTGCGATGATTCGCATCGACGCCATCTGGCTCGCCACCGAACCCATGGACATGCGCGCCGGAACTGACACAGCACTGGCACGTGTGGTCGCCGTGTTCGGTGCGGCGCAGCCGCACTGTGCTTATCTGTTTGCCAACCGCCGCGCCAATCGTATGAAAGTGCTGGTGCACGATGGGTTGGGTATCTGGCTGGCGGCGCGCCGACTGCATCAAGGCAAGTTTTTCTGGCCGGGATCTCGGCACGGCTCACAGATGGAGCTGGGTGCCGAACAACTGCATGCCCTGGTGCTGGGTTTACCTTGGCAAAGAGTTGGGCAAAACAGTGCGATCACCCTGATGTAATCACTGCCATGGCCAGCGTCGCCGTGCATTGTCCGATGAGCCTATCGTTGGTACTGAGCTGTTCTGACAAAATCGGCGGCATGACTTTGCTTCCTGATTTCGACCAATTAAACCCTGAACAACTGCGCGCTATCGCCGCGCAGCTGATGCAGCGTGTCGAGACTCTCGATCAAAAAGTCGAGTCCATGGACAAGCAGATCCATCACTACAAAACGGTCAACGACAAGCTGACCCACGAGATCGCACAGCTCAAGCGCTTCAAGTTTGCCAAGCGCAGCGAGCAACTAAACCCGTATCAAACCAGCCTGCTCGATGACGTGATCGATGCCGATATCGCGGCCATCGAAGCCGAGCTTGAGGCGTTGCAACCCGCTCCAGCCCCGACCGTGGCCCGGCAGAAACCTAAACGCACCGCCTTGCCGCCCGAGCTTCCACGCACGCCAATCCATCACGAACCGGACAACACTCACTGCCAATGCGGCTGCGCCCTCAAGCGTATCGGCGAGGATGTCAGCGAGAAACTCGACTACACGCCCGGCGTGTTCACGGTTGAACAACACATCCGTGGCAAGTGGGTCTGTGAGGACTGCGAGACCCTGATCCAGGCGCCGGTTCCTGCACAGATCATCGACAAGGGCATCCCCACAGCAGGTCTGCTGGCCCACGTGATGATCGCCAAATACGGTGATCATTTGCCGCTGTACCGTCAGGAAAAGATCTTTGGCCGGGCCGGCCTCGCCATCCCGCGCTCGACCTTGGCGCAGTGGGTCGGCACTTGCGGTGTGCAACTGCAACCACTGGTTGATGCGCTGCGCGAAGTGGTGCTTGGACACAACGTGGTGCACGCCGATGAAACGCCGGTACAGGTGCTCATGCCTGGCGCGAAGAAAACCCATCGGGCCTACGTCTGGGCCTATGCAACTACCGCGTCTGCCGATATCCGCGCAGTGGTGTACGACTTCAGCCCCAGCCGCTCGGGCGAACATGCACGCAACTTCCTGCAAGACTGGAAGGGCAAGCTGGTCTGCGATGATTTTGGTGGTTACAAAGCCAGTTTCGCACTCGGCGTGACCGAAATCGGCTGCATGGCCCATGCGCGGCGTAAGTTCTTCGACCTTCACGCCACGAACAAAAGCACGCTCGCCGAGCAAGCTCTGCGCTATATCCAGTTGCTGTACGAAATCGAAAGTGAAATCCGCGACCTGGAGCCAGACGTACGGCGACGAATACGACAAGAAAAAGCCGTCCCCGTGATGGACATGCTGCACACTTGGATGATCGCCCAGCGCGAGCTGGTGCACGATGGTGTGGCCATCGCTAAAGCCCTGGATTACAGCCTGAAACGCTGGACGGCGTTGTCACGTTATCTGGATGACGGCGCGGTTCCTATAGACAACAACCACATAGAGCAGCAGATCCGGCCATGGGCTCTTGGACGCAAGAATTGGCTCTTCGCAGGGTCGTTACGCAGCGGCAAACGTGCGGCGGCGCTGATGAGCTTGATCCAGTCGGCCAAGCTTAACGGGCATGATCCGTATGCTTATCTCAAGGATGTGCTGATGCGGCTGCCGACGCAGCGCGCCAGTGAGATCGCCGAGTTGTTGCCGCATAACTGGTTGCCGTTGCGCAACCTGTAATGCCCGTTCGCTTACGGAGGATCAAAAATATACGGACACCATCGTCCTTAATGATGGAGTTCGGAAGGTGTGTTCCCGGTACGCTTACGTAGATAGAGCAGCCAGCGTAACCAAGTAGAAAATGGAAAATGGAAAACAGTTATGAGTCCAACATGCGAGGTTAGCGTCTTATGATTTGGCAATTGAGCGAGCACTCAATAAACTCCAAAATGGAGCAATTGCTCCTCGACGTGGCAGTCTCGCGCATTACACCTCTGCCTGAGCCTGCGAAAACTCTGTCTTGCTTGTTTGAACTGGTGAGTGACTGTCTCATCGATGCAGTCGGTCCAGAGCGAGCAGCTAAAATGCTGAAAGATCGCAGGCCGGAATTCATTGATGAGCAGCACGAGTTCATCAACCGCTCGCGGCACAACCCCAACTGCAACAGACTGTGCGAAATGCACCTAGGTGCCGTTTGATCATTGCTGATGTGAAGTGTTCAAACTGCGCAGCGCTGTTGACGAAAGAGAGGATCACTGGAACGAACCCCGTCGTTGTCGCAGTGAAAGGCCAACCGCCTTGCACCTGTGTCGCAGCAGCGGACAATGCCCCCCTGGCCGATCAAAGCGCTCTGCAATGGGTGTAAGATTACAGCCGGCGAAGGTGGTTCCCCTTACGCCCAACAACTACAACAACAATAAAGCGCACCGTTGTCTCTGCTGCCGGCCCATGACCTGCCAGCAATCGAGAGCGGCTGCAGTGGAGGAGGAAGAACAAATGGCGCTAGCATCGCCCCCTTTGATAGCAACCGAGAACCAGCCTGCCGCGATGTCGGCCCCGCGAGTGAAAACCTTTGGTTTCCTGCTTACCCCCAACTTCACCACGATCGGTTTCGCCTGCGCGATTGAGACACTGCGCATGGCCAACATGGCCGCTAAACGCACCCTCTATCGAACCCTGTTGATCGCGGCTGACCATGAGCCAGTGCGCGCCAGCAACGGTATGTGTGTGGTACCGGACCATTCCATCGCCGACGTCCCCGAACTAGACGTCCTGTTCGTGGTCGGCTCCAACCCGATTCCGGTGAAGAACGACCGCAATCTGCTCAACTGGCTACGCAAGCTGTCCCAACATCATGTGCCACTGGGCGGTATCTGCACCGGCAGCCACCTGCTGGCCAGCGCGGATCTGCTCAAGGGCTACCGCTGCACCATCCACTGGGAAGACATCAAGCAGCTCAAGGACAAGTTCCCCGGAATCATCATATCCAATCAGCTGTTCGAGCTGGACCGCGACCGCTACACCTGCTCAGGCGGCATCGCTTCCATGGACATGACCCTGCAACTGATCGCCCGCGAACCGGACGGCGTAGAAATCGCCACCCACGCCGCCGAGCTGCTGCTCTGCGACCGCATGCGCGGCTCCCGCGAACAGCAGCGTGTGCCTTTGCGGCAGAAGCTCGGCAACGCCCAGCCGAAGCTGAGCCAGATAGTCGCGATTATGGAGTCCAACCTCGAGGAGCCGCTGGAGCTTGAAGAACTCGCCCAACTCAACGAGATGTCGGTACGCCAGTTGGAGCGACTGTTTAACAAATACCTAGAGCGCAAGCCAGGCCAGTACTATCTGGAACTGCGCCTGAACAGCGCTCGCGATTTGCTTCTGCGTAGCGAGGCGTCAGTGCGCGACATCGCCCTGTCCTGCGGCTTTGCCTCGCCGGCCCACTTCTCCAAGTGTTACAGCCGGCTCTTTGGTCACTCGCCAAGCGGTGAACGCAAGCAGAGCCCGCTACACAACTGAAGCCCCCATAGCCAACATTTCGCGTCCGGGATCGTTCGACTTCGCTGCGCCCTCTGCCCGATCGGGGGCGAAACATTCCCACTAGTTGTTATCACGAAACAAAGCGAGGCCAAACAAGTAGCCCCACTTCATTGAAAATAAAAATGCCGCCCCCTTTTGTGGAGCGGCATTCGTCAACGTCGAAGAGCGGTCAGGTGCTTTGCTTCAGCCCCCCGGCTCGCGTAACCACTGGTTTCTTCGCCAGCAGCCAGTAGGTCAAGCCAGAAACCAGTATCGCCGGGAAGCTCGCGGTAACCTGCGCGGCGACGTCCTTGAGGACATGTGCCAATACGAAGTAGACGGCGCAGCCCAGCACTAGCGACGCAATACCCGCCGGGTTCCATCCTGTACTTCCGTAATAGGCCCCACCCGCTTCGGCGAACAGGTCAGCATCCGACAAAGTGCCGCGTCTAACGAGGTAGAAATCTACCAGAATGATTGTCCAGAGCGGGATGAACAGACCACCGATTACGCCGAGAAACGACTCGAAATAATGCAAGAAGGAGTCGAATCCCATCGGCACGAAACAAAGCAGCAGCTGCAGGACGACGATGATTGCTAGCGCCTTCTTCGGCGTCAGGCTTTTGAAGGCTCCCAGCAGCCCCATCCCGGAGCCGTAGAGCACAGTGACGTTGGTGCTTACCGTGGCGAAAATCAGCACCAGGAAGGAAACTAGGCCCAGGCCCAGTGTGGCCAAGGTCGAGCTTGGGTCGGAGTTGTTCGGGTCGATTCCCCCGGTCTGCAAGGCCACCCCAATGGTACCGATCGCGCCGATGAACATGAACCAACCCTGGCCGATGTTCAAACCAAGCCAGCTGCCCACTGTCGCGGCCGGGCCCGTCTTGGAGAAGCGGGAGAAGTCTGCCACCTGCGCCCAGGTCCAGGAAAAACCGAAGGCCAAGTCAATAAAGAAGGCCACTGTGTGCGCTGGAGCCTCTACCTGGAACGCCATGATCTGCTTCAGATCCCACTGAGAAAGGACGATGTAGGTGACCCAACTTCCGAGACCAAGCAGCAGTACTCCAGCGATGCGCTCCAGATACCGGATAGCCTCGTGACCGAGAAAGGTGATAACGCCTTGGGTGATGGCGGTCAGCAGGATGCCGAGTACCATGGACATTGTCGAGCCTGGTTGGCCGAACGTCGGCCAGCCCCAAGCGGCACCGAACACGTAGGTCAGGGAGATTGCTGCAATGAAGCTGTTGACGCTAGGCCAGCCGATCAACACAAGGAACTGGGCGATGCCAGTCAGGCGTGAGCCCTTGGTGCCCAGCGAGGGACGCGACACCACCGCGGTACTGGCACCATGGCGGTATCCGATGTACGCAACGGCGGCCCAAGGAATCATCATCAATGGCAACCATAGCACGCTGTATTGCAGCACGAACGTCATACCCAGCGTCGCAGCCATACCACCGAAAAACCAGGATCCGGTATTAACGCCCGATCCAAACCAAGTCCAGACGGTATCAACGAAACCATAACTCCGATCACTCGGAGCTACCTTGTTGAGACCGTACTCTTTGTGTGAGTCTGAATTCGACATAGCTGAAACTCCTCTCGGAACGCAAAGGATCCGTTTGTTATTGTTGTTGAAGTCGCTGTTCAGTTAATTAGAGTCGACGCTACGCCAGCCTTAGGTGCCGCTGGTTAGCGGGAACTCCTGGCAGATGGCGTCAGAAATTCCATTGACGCATACCTTCAGGATCAACTCGCCCTTCTTGCGGCTAGCCGTTTTGGCCGACGACAAGGTGCCAGCCGCCGGGGTGCGTGACGGGTCGACTGGAAAAACGTCGTAGGGAGGAAAGGTTGCCGGCGGGTGATCCACCACCTGATCCAAGTCAACCAGATCTGGATGCAATGCCAGCATCAATGAGGTCTCGAAGACGCCGCCATGCTCGATATCCCACCCCAAAAAGCCATCGGGATAGAGTTGCTCGATCACCGCAGGATCTCTGACGAAGTCCCAGTAGGACAGCACCACAACCTTGAAGTCGTGGATTCCGGCGTAGCGCAACTCCCGAAGGGCCAGATCGATTCCTTCGACGATAAACATCGAGTTTTCGTAGTGGCCGTTCATCATTACCAGGCGGCGAGCACCATGCCGAGCAAGTTCGCGGATGATGTCCTGTACCGTACCCGTTAGTGTTGCGCCATCCAGGCTAGTCGTTCCAGGGAAGTGGTTACCTCCTCCTGACTTCTGCTGCGACTTGTAGCCGTACTGCAGGCCCGGCAATACTAGCGCACCGATCCGCTCGGCGACTCGCTGACAGACCGCAGTAGGCAACAGCACATCGACGTTCATGCACATGTGGTGGCCATGTTGCTCCAGTGCACCGACTGGCAGCATCATCACGCACTCGCCACCTGCGACCTTGGCGGCGTACTCGATCCAGGTAAGTTCGCCTACGAAAACACTCTTGCTCATCGAAAGTTCTCCACTGTATCCGTGGTTGATCGAAAGGCTGAAAGCGCATATGCGCAGTCAGCTCACCTGTAAGGCGGTGTTCCCATTTTGGCCATTACATCAGAGGCGCAAGTGCTACTTTTGTGTACATCCGACCTGTAGTTGGCATTTCCGCCACCCAGACCACCACTCGTCCACCATGGTCTGATAACTGACTGAGCTTCCGCCCGCAGATAAGGGGCTGGCTGAAAAGACTCAACGCGCCCCTCATTGAAAAGTCTTTGGTCGAAAGGAGGGAGTTATTGCCCTGCAAGCGGCTGGCGCCCTGCAGAAAGATACCGGTAAATGTGTAGGCTACTCCCGCTGGGGGAGTATTGATAATTAATCTGATCATCACCTGCACCGTTGTTTTTATTGTGAAAACTCGTCATCCGGCAGTAAAAAAGTGAGACGTGCACGGTGCCTCCCCTCCGTAGGGTGCGCGCATATACTCTTCCTGAAGTGAACCTTGCAGCTCCAATACATGCCGGCCACCTCTTGGGCACGGAGGTCGTGGCTCCTCCGCGCTTGCAAGTAGCCACGAGCCATGCAGCTCTGTGCTGCAGGGCGCATGGTGATCATCATTTGCGAATGATGTTGTGCTCTGGGCCGTACGGGAACTTGGTGATGTTCTCCGAACCCTGCTCGTTGACGATCAGGATGTCGTGCTCGCGGTACCCCCCCGCACCTGGCAGACCTTCAGGCAGCATGATCATCGGCTCAATGGAAACCACCATGCCTGGCTCCAGAACTGTGTCAATGTCTTCACGCAATTCCAAACCTGCCTCTCGGCCGTAGTAGTGGCTGAGGGTGCCGAACGAGTGGCCGTAGCCGAAGGTGCGGTACTGCAGCAGGTCGTGCTTAAGAAAGATCTCGTTCAGTTCGCGTGCAATATCGCTGCAACGCATGCCCGGCTTGATCAGCTTGAGACCGGCTTCGTGAACCTCGACATTGACCTCCCACAGACGCAGGTGCTCGTCGGAGCAATGGTCGAGGAACAGTGTGCGTTCCAGCGCGGTGTAGTAACCGGCGATCATCGGGAAGCAATTTAGGCTGAGGATGTCGCCTTTGTTAACCTTGCGGCTGGTCACCGGGTTATGGGCGCCGTCGGTGTTGATCCCAGACTGAAACCAGGTCCACGTGTCCATCAGCTCACCTTCGGGGAAGGTGCGAGCGATTTCGCGCACCATCGCCTGTGTAGCGTGCAGCGCTACTTCGTATTCCGGTACCTGGTCACGCAACGCCTCAATTACCGCAGCGCCGCCGATGTCCGCGATACGCGCGCCGTGACGAATCATCACATGCTCTTCGGCGGACTTAACCAGACGCATGCGCATGCAGGGTGCAGCCACATCGACTAGTTCGGCGGACGGATAACGAGCGGCCAGCTTGTCGCGGTTCTGCAGGTTCAGGTGATCGAACTCGATGCCGAGGCGGCCGGCTTTAGGAGCGGCCTGTTGGATGGCGACGAAGAAGTTATCTCGCTGCCAGTCGGAGTAAACAATGTTGTCAGTGCCAACGGTACGGCGCCACGGCTGGCCACCGTCGATGTTGGCGCTGATGGTCACTACGTCATCCTGGGTCACTACCACGGCATACGGGCGACCGAACGAGCAGTACACGAAATCGGTGTAATAGTTGACGTTGTGGTAAGAGGTAAAGATCGCCGCATCAATGTTTTCTGCGGCCATGTGGGCACGTAGTTTGGCCTGGCGAGTAGCGTATTCCTGTGCCGAGAAAGTCGACATAACTTTTTGGCCGTTTTTGATCCGAAGCGTCTGGGGCATTTGCATGGCGAGAACCCTTGTTGTTTTTCGATGACTCGGCATACCTGTTTGGTTAGCCGTTGGAATGCATTGCAACAGATGCACTCAACCAGCTTTTGTACATTTGCGACCCGAAGTTGGTCATATCCGCTTCTCCCTAGGGAGATCCTGCATGCGGCAAGTCCCCACTCCACGCGCCTTATCACAGCAGCCGAAGGGCCGCTGGCCGCGGGTACTCAACTCACGCTTTGTCGCTAATTCCATGTTGTGAGGAACTGGAGCAAACATGGGTTGGACGGAGCCTCAAAAATTTGGCTTGGTGGTCCTTGCTCCTCGATACGACCGTTAGCGAGAAATACCACTTTGTCCGAGATCTTAGTTGCGAAACCCATCTCGTGAGTCACGATGACTAGAGTCATACCTGATCTCGCCACATCCGTTATCACATCAAGCACCTCATCCACCAACTCAGGATCCAAATCAGAGGTTTGCTCGTCAAATAGAATAATGTTGGGCTCCATTCCCAGAGCCCGAGCTATTGCAACTCTTTGCTGCTGCCCTCCGGCAAGCTGGTTCGGATAGCTGGAGGCTTTATGCGTCAAACCAACTCTTTCAAGTTGAGCCTCGGCAAATACATATGCCTCTAGTTTGTCCATACCTTTAACTAGCCGAAGGGGGGTGGCGATATTATCCAGCACACTCATGTGTGGCCACAGGTTGGGCTGTTGGAAAATCATATGCACTTTACGAAGAGAGTCACGAATAGTTCCCTCTGGGAGTTGGTATAGTCCCCCAGTAACTGGACCGTTGCGTCCAACCAGGTGATTATCAATCAGCACTTCACCCTTATCGTACTCCTCAAGAGAGTTAATGCAGCGCAAAAGTGTAGATTTGCCTGAGCCAGAGCTCCCAATGATGCTGACCACTTCTCCTATAGCAACAGTTAAGGAAATACCTTCCAGTACTTTTTTCTCTCCGTGGTTTTTTTTGTAAATTGCGAACTTCTATAGCATAAGAGTTGGACATGAGCTTACCTCAGCGATGCAGATAGCTGTTAAGATATCGCTCCGCCCTAGAACCGGCACTGGCTAGAGCAACTGCAACAGCCCCGTAGGTCAAAGCTAATATAGTATATGACTCATGGGTGGCGTGACTTTGAGCCGTGATTGTCATTGCCACTTGGGCAAGCTTCGCAACTGTAATTATCGACAGCACAGAGGACTGTTTTACTAGATTAACTATCTGCAATATAAAAGCAGGTATGCAACTGGCCATCAACTGCGGCCAGAGCACCACACGAAAAACCTGGGCGTCCGTCAGCCCTAGGTCGCTCGCAGCGTCCAGTTGTCCTCGCGGAATAGACTCGCGGCCCGCGCGGAATATTTCCGCAAAATAAGCGGCGCCGTATAACCCAAGGCCAATCAAACCAATGGTCTCTGCGCTCCAATTGATCCCTATGTAAGGCCCGCCGTAGAGAACTAAAAAAAGTTGTAGTAGCAGTGGAGTACCACGAAACATAGTCAAATATATTCGATAGAATAAAACAGTAATTCGATTGCTGGTTTGGTTGCAACTTTGCAGTAGCAACCCTAGAATCATGGCCAATATTATTCCACCTATACTCATTTTCAGGGTGAGGAAAATACCAGAAAGGACCATTCCGCCATACTCATTATCTAAACCCATATTGATCATGGTTGCTCCCTACGCAGCTATTGCATAAGCTTCAGCCAGTTACTCACGGAGGAGTTGGCACTGTTGCGATAAGACAAAGCAGCCTGATAGCAGCAAGATGTCGTTATAATGCTATGGTCGCCTTGATCAGTGTTGGCATATATTACAAAGCGCTTGACAAGCTTGAGTTCGCAATAATACATGCGAGAACGAGAGGACGAGATCATTAGCAGCCTCAGTTTGCCCCGCGCTGGTAGAAGCGGGAAGCAGGAACGTAAGATCTCGCCTGTTGCTCATGGAAAATTTGTACTAGCCTTGCATAGTACGGCTAATTAATCGCACGGACAGTTGGCTGTCCCGTATGGATGTCTGTGTAACAACAGTAATGCTTTCATTCCCGCTTACAAAATCACCGTTCGGTTTTCATTTAGAAATATTCTCCTCTCAATATGGTAGCCCACCGCCCTCGCCAGCGTCTGACCCTCGATATCTCGGCCTTTGGCGATCAGATCTTTGGGGTAGTGACTGTGGTCTACCGCTTCCACGCCCTGGGTGATGATCGGGCCTTCGTCCAGGTCGTTGTTGATGTAGTGCGCCGTGGCGCCGACCAGTTTCACGCCCTTGTTGTAGGCCTGGTGATAGGGCTTGGCGCCCTTGAAACCCGGCAACAGGGAGTGATGGATGTTGATCGCCTTGCCGTCGAGTTTGCGGCACAGCTCCGGTGACAGGACTTGCATGTAGCGGGCAAGGATCACCAACTCGGCGCCGGACTCTTCGATTACCTGCAACACCTGGCGCTCTTGCGACGGTTTGTCGTTCGGGTCCAGCGCGAAGTGGTAGTACGGAATCTGGTGCCAGTCCGCCAACGGTTTGAGGTCCGGGTGGTTGGAGACCACGGCGGCCACGTCCATCGACAATTGGCCGATGCGCTGGCGGTAGAGCAAATCGTTGAGGCAGTGATCGGCCTTGGAAACCATGATCACCACTTTCGGGCGGTAGTTCGGCGGTGTCAGTTCGAAGATCATGCCGAAGGCTTGGCCGCGTTCTTCAAGCCCTGCGCGAAAGGCTTGTTCGTCGAAGCCGACAGACTGGCGGAATTCCACGCGAATGAAGAAACGGCCCGAAAGCCGATCATCGAAGGAATGGTGCTCGGTGACGTAGCAGCCCTGCTCGAACAGAAAGCGGGTCACCGCGTCCACGGTGCCGAGAACGCTTGGGCAGTCGGCGGTCAGAATCCATGTGTCTGGGGCGCGGCTCATAGTGCGGTGACTCCTGTTCTTAATGGGCAACCGTTACGCGGTTGATCGCGAGCAAGCCTGAACGCTTAGGCCATATTCAGCGGAGGCATCCTGCAACCACAGCCACCAGTAATCGGCGAAGCTGCGACGGATTACCAGTTCCCAGGTGTCTTCGGCGGTGTGGCGGATCACCAGTTGCGACTTGGCGAACACCGTGCCGACGGCTTTGCCCACCGGGAAGTTGTTGGGATGCACGTCGTAGCTGGTGGACTTCATCAGCACTTCACGGACTTTCGGGCCGCTCAGTTCGAGCAGCTGTTGGCCTCCGCTGACGTTGACTATGGCGATGTGCAGAGCACCCAGCGCTTCACGCAGTTTTTGCTCGGCGGCGAATTCTTCACCAGTCGGCACGATCAGCAGCCATTCGTCCGGACCGAGCCATTGCAGGCTGGTTTCTCCCTTGGCGACGACAGTCAGGGCCACTGGCAGCTCCAGGCCCAGGGCCTTGTGCACGCCAGCGGCGAACGCCGGATCATGGCCGTCGCCACGGAGGGTCAGGTGACCGAGAAGTTTCTTGTCACGCACGGTGACACCGGTTTTTTTGCGGCTCTTGCCCACCAGGCTGGCGAGGTCTGCGTGATGCAGTGGCGACTCGGCCTTGGCCCCAGTGGTTGGGCGTTGTTGGTAAACATTGGCTACGGTCATAAAGCACCTGTCTTGAGTTCGGTTGTGCGACTGCACGATCTACTGTGGGAGCTGGTTTGTCTGCGAATGAGACGCTGCGGTGTATCTGAAGCACCGCTTTCGCGGGCAAGCCCACTCCCCGCAAGGTCTGAGCCGTTAGATGTTCTGGCGATCGCCTTTCGGATCGAAGAACACCGAAGAAACGATTTCCGCCTCGATCACGCTGCCGTCGGCTAGAGGTGCGAAGACTCGCTCGCCCAGACGCTTGAGGCCGCCTTTGACCACACCCAGGGCAAACGAGTAGCCCAACGTACCGCAGGTGTAGCTGGAGGTGACGTGACCGACCATGGTCATCGGGATCGCTTGCTTGGTGTTGAACACCAACTGCGCGCCTTCCGGTAGCCATTTGGTCGGGTCAATCGGTTTCAGGCCGACCAGCTGTTTGCGCTGATCACGCACGCAGTCTTCACGGTTCATGCCACGCCAGCCGATCCACGAGAACGGTTTGGTCCGGCCAACACACCAGCCCATGTTCAGGTCGTCCGGGGTCATCGAGCTGTCGGTGTCCTGGCCGACGATGATGAAGCCCTTCTCGGCCCGCAGGACGTGCATGGTTTCGGTGCCGTACGGGGTCAGGTTGTACTTCTTGCCAGCCTCGACGATTTTTTCCAGCACGCCCATGGCGTAGTCGGCTTGCACGTTGACTTCGTACGACAGCTCACCGGTAAACGAAATCCGGAACACCCGCGCCGGCACACCGCCAACTAGACCTTCTTTCCAGGTCATGAACGGGAAGCCGTCCTTGTCCAGGTCGATGTCGGTGACTTCGCTGAGCAGCTTGCGGCTGTTCGGCCCGGACAGGGTCATGGTCGCCCAGTGATCCGTCACGGAGGTGAAGTACACCTTGAGGTCTGGCCATTCGGTCTGTTGGTAGATTTCCAGCCATTGCAGCACGCGTGCAGCGCCGCCGGTGGTGGTGGTCATCACAAAGTGGTTGTCCGCCAGACAGGCCGTAACGCCGTCGTCGAACACCATGCCATCTTCTTTGCACATCAGGCCGTAACGGGCCTTGCCGACATCGAGCTTGGTCCAGGCGTTGGTGTAGACGCGGTTGAGGAACTCCCGCGCATCCGGGCCCTGGATATCGATCTTGCCCAGGGTCGAGGCATCGAGCAGGCCGACGCTGTCGCGCACGGCTTGGCATTCGCGTTTGACGGCGGCGTGCAGGTCTTCACCGTTTTTCGGGAAATACCATGGGCGCTTCCACTGACCGACGTCTTCGAACTCGGCGCCGTTTTTCACGTGCCAGGCTTGCAGGGCGGTGTAACGCACTGGCTCGAAGATGTGCCCGCAGTGACGGCCGGCCACAGCGCCGAAGGTTACCGGCGTGTAGTTCGGGCGGAACATGGTGGTGCCCATTTGCGTGATGGTCACGTTCAGGGAACGTGCCGCGATGGCCAGACCGTTGACGTTGCCGAGTTTGCCCTGGTCGGTACCGAAGCCCAGCGCGGTGTAGCGTTTGACGTGTTCGACCGATTCGAAACCTTCGCGGGTCGCCAGTTCAATGGCGGCGGCGGTGACGTCGTTCTGCAGGTCGACAAATTGCTTCGGCGCCCGTGCGGTGGTTTTTTCGTGGGGTACCTGGAACAGTGCCAGGGTTGGTTCTTCCAGACGGCTCAGGGCTTTTGGCAGTACGCCTTTGACGGCCTTGAAGCCGGCTTCGCAGGCAGCGCGCACGCCCCCTTCAAAACCATCGGCCAGGGTGTCGCCGAGGCTGTACACACCATTGATGCCGCCGACGCACACGCGTTTCTGCGGTGCTTCGCCCGGTACGAAACCGAGGATGTCTTCACGCCAGATCGGCTTGCCGCCCAAGTGCGAAGCCAGGTGGACCACCGGGCTGTAGCCGCCGGAACTGGCGACCAGATCGCACTCCAGCCATTCACCAGGACTGGTCACGGTATGCGCTTTGACGTCGATGGCCGCGATTCGAGCCGCCGTCACGTGTTTACTGCCGCGCGCTTCAACTACTGCGCTACCGGTCAGGATACGGATGCCTTTGGCCCGTGCTTCTTCTACCAGCGCGCCGCGAGGATTGCTCCGTGCGTCGGCGATGGCCACTACTTGCAGGCTGGCGTCGAGCCAGTCCAGCGCCACGCGGTAGGCGTGATCGTTGTTGGTCGAGAGCACGAGTTTTTTGCCCGGCGCTACGCCGTAACGACGCACGTAAGTCGAGACCGCACCGGCCAGCATGTTGCCCGGCACGTCGTTGTTTCCATAGACCAGTGGACGCTCGTGAGCACCGGTTGCCAGTACCACGCGTGTGGCGCGAACCCGGTTGATGCGCTGACGCACTTGACCGATCGGTGCACGGTCGCCGAGGTGATCGGTGAGGCGCTCGTGAATGGTCAGGAAGTTATGGTCGTGGTAACCGTTGACCGTGGCGCGAGGCAGCAGCAGCACGTCTGGCAGGGATTTGAGCTCAGCAATGACGCTGGCGACCCATTCGCTGGCCGGTTTGCCGTCGAGGCTTTCGCGGGAGTCGAGCAGGCTGCCGCCGAACTCTTCCTGCTCATCCGCCAGAATCACTCGGGCGCCGCTGCGTGCAGCCGCCAAAGCAGCCGCCAGGCCCGCAGGGCCACCGCCGACGATCAGCACGTCGCAGTGACGGTTCATGTAGTCGTAGGTGTCCGGATCGTTCTCGGTCGGCGAACGGCCAAGGCCGGCAGCCTTACGAATGTACTTCTCGTAGGTCATCCAGAACGATTGCGGGTACATGAAGGTTTTGTAGTAGAAGCCCGGCGGCATCAGCTTGCCGCCGACCTTGCCGAGAATCCCCATCATGTCGTTGTTGACGCTCGGCCAGCCGTTGGTGCTGGTGGCGACCAGGCCCTGGTACAGCGCTTGTTGAGTGGCGCGCACGTTAGGGATTTGCGTGGCTTCCGTGGCGCCGATCTGCAGCACCGCGTTCGGTTCTTCGGCACCGGCGGCGAAGATGCCGCGCGGGCGGGAGTACTTGAAGCTGCGACCGATGATGTCGACACCGTTGGCCAGCAAGGCGGCGGCCAGGGTATCGCCTTCAAAGCCTTTGTAGTCTTGACCGTTAAAGGTGAAGGTCAAGACTTTGTTGCGGTCGATCCGGCCGCCTTTGGACAGACGATTGATCTGGCTCATACCTTCTCTCCCAGACCAGTGGCGATTTTCGCCGTTTCTGTCTTGCCGGTGAATTGCGGCTTGGCGCCGATCTTGTAGGTTTCGAGAATCTCGTAGGTCACGGTGTCACGGGTGGCGTTGAAGTACTGACGGCAACCCGCGACGTGATCCCACAATTCGTGGTGCAACCCACGTGGGTTGTCACGGAAGAACATGTAGTCGCCCCACTCCGCGTCGGTGCAGGTGTTCGGGTCCAGTGGGCGCGGGATGTGCGCCTGGCCGGATGCATGAAATTCCTCTTCGGAGCGCAGTTCGCCACAGTGAGGACAGAAGATATGCAACATAGGGATTTCTCCTGTTAGTGGGCGACAGCTGCAGCGCCGTGTTCATCGATCAACGCACCGTTGTGAAAACGGTCGATGGAGAATGGTGCGGCCAGCGGGTGCATTTCACCCTTGGCCAGGCTTGCGGCAAATACGTTGCCCGAGCCAGGTGTCGCCTTGAAGCCACCGGTACCCCAACCGCAGTTGAAGAACATGTTTGGCACCGGGGTTTTGGAGATGATCGGGCAGGCGTCCGGCGTGGTGTCGACGATACCGCCCCATTGACGGTTCATGCGCACGCGGGACAACACCGGGAACATTTCGACAATGGCCTGAACGGTGTGCTCGATTACCGGGTACGAACCACGCTGGCCGTAGCCGTTGTAGCCATCGATGCCGGCACCGATCACCAGGTCGCCCTTATCGGACTGGCTGATGTAACCGTGTACGGCGTTGGACATGATCACGCTGTCGATAATCGGCTTGATCGGCTCGGACACCAGCGCTTGCAGCGGGTGGGATTCGATTGGCAGACGGAAACCGGCGAGTTTGGCCATGTGTCCGGAGTTACCGGCAGTGACCACGCCGACGCGCTTGGCGCCGATGAAGCCTTTGTTGGTTTCAACGCCGATGCACACACCGTTTTCCTTGCGGAAACCGATCACTTCGGTCTGTTGAATCAGGTCGACGCCCAGGGCGTCGGCGGCACGGGCAAAGCCCCAGGCCACGGCATCGTGACGGGCTACGCCGCCGCGACGCTGAACCGTGGCGCCCAACACCGGGTAGCGGGTGTTCTTCGAGCAATCCAAGTACGGGATCTCATCCTCCACCTGCTTGGCATTGAGCAGTTCTCCATCGACACCGTTGAGGCGGTTGGCGCTGACTCGACGCTCGGAATCACGAATGTCCTGCAGGGTGTGGCACAGGTTATAAACGCCACGCTGGGAGAACATCACGTTGTAGTTCAGGTCCTGGGACAGGCCTTCCCACAGTTTCATCGCGTGTTCGTACAGGTGCGCCGACTCGTCCCACAGGTAGTTGGAGCGAACGATGGTGGTGTTGCGCGCGGTGTTACCGCCGCCCAGCCAGCCTTTTTCGACCACGGCCACGTTGGTGATGCCGTGTTCCTTGGCCAGGTAGTAGGCGGTCGCCAGACCATGCCCGCCACCGCCGACGATGACCACGTCATAGACCTTTTTCGGGGTCGGCGTGCGCCACATCTTCTGCCAGTTTTCGTGGTGGCTGAGGGAGTGCTTGAAGAGGCCGAAGCCCGAGTAGCGTTGCATAGTCATTTACTCCAAAACCGCGCTCAGCGATAAACCGGGAAGTCCGCGCACAGGGCCGACACTTGCTGGGCGACATTCGCTTCCACGTCGGAGTCGCCGAGATTGTCGAGGATGTCGCAGATCCAGCCGGCCAGCGTGACGCACTGGGTAACCTTGAAGCCGCGCGTGGTCACCGCCGGGGTGCCGATCCGCAGGCCCGAGGTGACGAACGGCGACTGTGGATCGTTCGGTACGGCGTTCTTGTTCACGGTGATGTGAGCGCGACCCAAAGCGGCGTCGGCTTCTTTACCGGTAAGGCCCTGACGAATCAGGCTGACCAGGAACAGGTGGTTGTCAGTGCCGCCGGACACTACATCGTAGCCGCGTTTGATAAATACGCTGGCCATGGCCTGTGCGTTATCGATCACTTGTTGTTGGTAAACCTTGAAGCCGGGCTCCAGCGCTTCCTTGAAGCACACCGCTTTACCAGCAATGACGTGCATCAGCGGGCCACCCTGACCACCGGGGAACACCGCAGCGTTGAGTTTCTTTTCCAGCGCTTCGTTGGCACGGGCCAGGATCAGGCCGCCACGTGGACCACGCAGGGTTTTGTGGGTGGTGGTGGTGACCACATCAGCGTACGGCAGCGGGTTCGGGTACAGACCGGCAGCCACCAGGCCAGCAACGTGAGCCATGTCGACAAACAGGTAAGCGCCGACTTTGTCAGCGATCTGACGGAAGCGCGGGAAGTCCAGGGTCTTCGAGTAGGCCGAGAAGCCGGCGATGATCATCAACGGTTGATGCTCTACGGCCAGACGCTCGACTTCGTCGTAATCGATCAGGCCCGTCTTGGTGTCGATGCCGTACTGCACAGCGTTGTAGAGTTTGCCGGAGAAACTAACTTTGGCGCCGTGGGTCAAGTGACCGCCGTGGGCCAGGCTCATGCCCAGCACGGTGTCGCCGGCCTGCAGCAGAGCCAGGTAAACGGCGCTGTTGGCCGAGGAACCGGAATGCGGCTGCACGTTGGCGTAGTCGGCACCGAACAGTTGCTTGGCGCGCTCAATGGCCAAGGCTTCAACTTTGTCCACGTGCTCACAACCGCCGTAGTAGCGTTTGCCCGGATAACCTTCGGCGTACTTATTGGTCAGGCCACTGCCCTGTGCTTCCATGACGCGTTTGCTGGTGTAGTTCTCTGACGCGATCAGCTCGATGTGATCTTCCTGGCGTTGCTCCTCGGCATCCATCGCGGCCAACAGTGCATCGTCATAACCTTGAATTTGGTCTTGTTTGCTGAACATTACTGATCTCCTAAAGGACCTAGACATTGCTGCTTGTTATGTTGATGGTTTAAATCGCCCTGACAGAGCCAGGTATCTACGCACCAAGGTTTCTAGCTGAAACGGAGTAACGGCACGCACGCGGCCATCCCGATTGAACCTGTTGATATCATTCTGCGAAATGTCTCTACGTCTGGCTTGTCTAATGCCGACGCAAAAGTGACAAAACCTCCTTAATGGCCATCCGAAGTCGTTGTGGCAAAACTGCATCCAAGAAACCGGTATCGCCGTAGCTGTACCCTCGTCCAATGACTACGTCGATATGAAAGGAATGCTCCTGAGCTGGCATCAAAAGGGTATAATCTTGGTTATGCCAAAAAAGGCCTGGCATCAAGTCATCCTAAAAATAAAAATACAGCGGCTTCGCTTTGCCTCGGACTGATGTTCCGGAATGGCAGTCGCCGTAGAGGAATACCCCATGGTCGATAAGTTTCTGAAGAATGTATTAACAGATACGCGACCTAATAAGCCGCTAGCTGACACTACAAAGACTTTCGGTTTTTTTTTGATGCCGAACTTCACCACCATCGGTTTCGCCTCAGCCATCGAGAGTCTTCGCATGGCAAATCTGGTCGCTAAAAAAACGCTCTATAAAACGCTGCTGATCGCTGTCAACGAGCAACCTGTACGCGCGAGCAATGGCATGCGCGTAATACCAGATCACACCATCGCCAATGCACCAAGACTCGATACTTTGTTTGTAGTCGGACCAAATCCAATCGATCCAAAAAACGACCGGCAGACACTCAACTGGTTGAGAAAGCTGGACCGTGAAAAGATACCATTGGGTGGGATTTGTACAGGTAGCTATCTTTTAGCATGCGCAAACCTGCTCAAGGGCTATCGCTGCACCATCCATTGGGAGGACATTGAGCAGCTAAAGGATAAATTCCCTGGAATTATTATATCCAATCAACTGTATGAACTCGATCGTAATCGCTATACTTGTTCTGGTGGCACAGCTTCAATGGACATGACATTACAACTTATATCTCGTGACCCTAATGGAGTGGAAATTGCCACCCGCGCCGCCGAACTATTGCTCTGTGACCGTATGCGCGGAGCCCGCGAACAACAGCGAGTGCCATTACGGCAAAAACTGGGCCATTCTCAGCCTAAGTTAAGTCAGGTCGTCGGGCTGATGGAAGCAAATCTGGAGGAACCACTAGAGCTGGAAGAAATCGCGAACCTAAACGGCATCTCAGTGCGTCAACTTGAGCGACTTTTTCATAACTATTTACAACGTACGCCTAGTAAATATTACTTGGAGCTTAGGCTGAAGCGCGCAAGAGATATCCTGCTGCGCAGCGAAGAACAGGTACGTGAAGTCGCATTGTCCTGTGGTTTTGCGTCGCCGGCGCATTTCTCCAAATGCTACAGCCGTTTCTTCGGGGTCTCACCTCGCGGCGAGCGCAAACACAATGTGCTGCTGTAATTTTTGCACGCTCTATAGGTAGTGGTCTAATGAAACCGTACACCCATTCAGGCGAGAATACTCGCCAGATCGAGGTGTCAGATGACCCAACAACGCCGTTCCTTTTCTGCTGAATTCAAACACGAGGCTGCCGACCTTGTGCTCAAGCAAAACTACAGCTACATCGAAGCCAGCCGCTCACTCGGCGTCGGCGAGTCGGCGCTACGCCGCTGGGTCGACCAGGCTCAGCAGGAGGGCCAAGACGTTACCCCACAGAGCAAAGCGCTGACGCCGGAACAGCAGAAAACCCAGGAACTGGAAGCCCAGATCGCCCGCCTTGAAGGGGGGAATAGATATTAAAACAGCTTCTGCACTCTTGATTTCGGAAGATTCACGAGTCGGTTGACTGGCTGAGCAAAGTGTTTGAAATCAACCGCTCAAGTTATTACACCCACTCTCAGGCGTCGGATGTCGAACGGCTTTGGTTGCGCAGCCGGTTTCTCAGTGCTACCGGCAGCCGTAGCCTTCTCCCGTTGATACGTGATGATGGTGAACAACTCGGTCGGTTCAAAGCGCGCAGCTTGATGCGTGAGCAAGCAGCCAGGTTCTCATGCCTATAAACAAGCGACTGTTGAACGGATGGATATCCCGAACATCTTGAATCGGGAGTTCGATGCCCCTGCCCCCATCGAAGTGTGGTGCGGCGACATCAAGGACATATTGGCTCAGGGGAAATGGCACTATCTGGCGGTCGTGTTGGAACTTCGCGCACGTCGGGTGGTGGGCTAGGCGCAGCCGGAAAAGCCGGACGCCGATCCTGTTAACATAGGAGCGTCAGCGCGTTGATGGGGCGCGTGTTCCGCAGCTTGAAAACAGAATGGATACCGACCTCAGGTTACAGAACTGCTCAAGAAGCCTTGCGCGATATCAGCTAATTCTTGGTGCATCGGTACAACTGGATTCGACGCCCCCAAGTGGGCAGGCGACAGCTCGGGCCGAAGAAAAACTTAAGATTGTGTCCGAGATTAGTTGACCAATACACTATCACTTGTTCTGATCATAAAAAATATAGTCGGAGCCAAATGTGAAATCTGCATTGTGCTCAGTGCAAAGCCTCAATGCGCAAGAGTGGTTTTTTCAAGCGATCGCCGCTTGGGACTATGCCAAAAAACTCACGATAACGTTTGGTAAAATTTGGGGTCGACAAGAAGCCGCAGCGTGACGCCACTTCACTTATTGGCTCCGCAGTTTCATTAAGTAAATAGCGGGCATGGATAAGGCGAAGTTTTAAATAGTGGCGAGAAGGGGAACACCGTAAATGCTCTCGAAATAAACGCTCGAGCTGGCGGCGTGACAATCCGATAAAAGTGGCTAGAAAGTCTAGATCGAGCGGCTCTTCTATATTGTTTTCCATTAACGTCAACACCTCATGCAAATGCGGCTGCAGGCGAGCCAAGGCTTGCCGTGGCGTGAGTTGTTGTGCGGTGGGTGCAGAACTAATACCAGCATAGCCAAGCAATTCAGAGATAGCCGCTGCCAGCTGCGTACCGTGCGCACGACTTATTAGTTTCAGCATCATCTGCATTCCCGCTATACCTCCAGCGGCGGTATAACGATGGCGGTCCAGAACGAAAAACTCTTCGCTGCTGCAAACGGCAGGGAAAGCAGCCTGAAATTTAGCGCGATCTTCCCAAACTACACTACAATCATAACCGTCCAGTAAACCAGCTTCAGCGAGTATCCAGTTTCCTGCCTCCAATGCACCTAAATGGACTCCACGGCTTGCCTGGCTCTGCAACCATCGGAGGCATTCAGGATCGACTTTGTATTGGCCCCCGCCGCCTCCACAAAGCAACAGCAGGTCCAAGGGAATCCCATCTAGGGCCGCGCCACCGGGTGTAACTTCAATACCGTTACTAGCTTTTACCGATCGTCCGCTTAACGTCAAGGTCTGCCAGCTGTAAAGTGTTCGTCCTGCCAGTTGGTTGGCCAAGCGCAAGGGTTCAGTCACAGCTGCAAACGCTATGAGGCAAAAGTTTTCAACAAGCAGTAAACCTATCGACTTCAGAGGGCGATCACGCGTCATGGGTTCCAGCATCTCGAAACTAGACATGCTTCAATTCCTAAAACAAGGGTTGGAACCAATATCTGAACAGAGTTGTCGAGTGTTCGTTGATTAGGCTTAACCTTCGATGGCGTTCGACTCGGGTCAAACTGAATCGGTTACTTCCCATCAATTGTCGATCGTGGAATAACAGTAAAACTGTCTAACTTCGACCTGTAAATGTTCGTACGCGCCTCTGCGTTTTATTGTTGGTAGTGCAAGCACAGGACGGGGGGGCTGCTTGGTGTCTAGGTCGCATTGCGGTCCTGGCGGCTCGACTGCGTTCGTGAGTGGTAATGGCGGACACTTTGGAGTCGATATTTGACACGCCTGCATGATCCCGGACCCCGACAATCAGTCTAGTTCCTGACAACCTTGAAAGCGGCGCGCGGAGATCAACGATGGCTATCAGTGTTTTTGACTTGTTCAAGATTGGAGTCGGTCCCTCCAGTTCCCATACTGTCGGCCCGATGCGTGCAGGAGCTCTGTTTGTCGAAGCCTTGCGCGAGCGGGAGATGCTGGCGCAGGTGCAGCGTATTGAGGTGCGGTTGTATGGTTCGCTGTCGGCCACCGGCATTGGCCATGGCACTGACAAAGCGATAATTATGGGGTTGATGGGGGAGTGGCCGGATAAGGTCGACCCGTTGCTGATCGAACCGCGACTGATGGATCTGCGTGAGACGCAGTGCTTACTGCTGGCCGGTCAATACCCTGTGCCTTTTGTCTGGCAACGGGACATGCGCCTGCTGGATGAGAACCTGCCTTACCATCCGAATGCCATGACCTTGAGTGGTTTTGCCGAGGACAATCTACTGCTGTGCGAAACCTACTACTCCATCGGGGGTGGTTTTGTCATCGATCAGCAACAGGCGGCAAGTGGCCAGCTCGATCAAGATCAGACCGTACTGCCCTATGATTTCAGTACAGCGGCACAGCTGCTGGGCCAGTGCAAAGCAAATGGGCTGCGCATTTCCCAGCTGATGCTGGCGAACGAGCGGGCATGGCGCAGCGAAGAAGACATCCGTGAGGGGCTAGAGAAGATCTGGCAGGCGATGCGCACTTGCGTTGACGCCGGGCTCAAGCATGAAGGCGTATTACCCGGCGGGTTGAATGTGCAGCGCCGCGCGGCGCGTCTGCACCGCAGCCTGCTGGAAATCGGCAAACCGAATGTCATCGGATCGACCTTAAGCGCGATGGAATGGGTGAACCTGTTCGCGCTGGCGGTCAATGAAGAAAACGCCGCTGGCGGGCGCATGGTGACCGCACCCACGAACGGCGCGGCGGGGATCATTCCGGCCGTGTTGCAGTACTACATGAAGTTCTGCCCTGAGGCCAAGGACAGCGACGTAGTGGACTATTTCCTCGCTGCTGCTGCCGTAGGCATTCTCTGCAAACGCAATGCCTCAATCTCCGGGGCGGAAGTCGGCTGTCAGGGTGAGGTCGGTTCTGCTTGTGCAATGGCCGCCGCCGGCTTGGCGGAGATCCTGGGTGCCAGTCCCGAACAGGTGGAAAACGCCGCGGAAATCGGACTGGAGCACAACCTGGGGCTGACCTGCGACCCCGTCGGTGGATTGGTGCAGGTGCCGTGCATCGAGCGTAACGCCATCGCGGCGGTGAAAGCGATCAATGCCGCGCAACTGGCCTTGCGCGGTGACGGAACGCATTTCATCTCACTGGACCGAGTCATCCGCACCATGCGCGACACTGGTGCCGATATGCATGACAAATACAAAGAGACCTCCCGTGGCGGGCTGGCGGTCAGCTCCATCGAGTGCTGAACCACCTTGACCAATAGGAAAACGGGATATGCTCCAACGGACTGAGTCTTACCTGCAACAACCGGCGCCACTACATATTGGCTTTTGGTTGACGGAAGCCTTCGACATGTATGCTCTGGCTAATGCGCTGGAGTCATTGCGTCTGGCCAATCAGGTGGCTGACCACAGCGTGTGCCAGTGGCAAATTCTCAGCCTGCAAGGCCAGCAACTAAGGGCCAGCAATGGCATTGCTACGGCAACAACGCGACTGGATCAGGCACAACCACTGGATGTGTTGATTCTCTGTGGCGGTGAGAATCTGCACAATCGAACAGATCATGCAGACCTTTGCCAGGAGTTGCATCACTGGGCTATACAGCCGATCGAGCTGGGGGCATTTGGCAAGGCAGGGTGGTTGCTGGCGCAGATAGGCGCGCTGGATGGTTTGCGTAGCAGCCTGCCAGAACCCGACCCATCGCTGTCGTTTGGTGCCTTTAAAGATTTAACGCCAGTGGCCGCCCCGTTCTGCATCGACCGCCAACGCCTGACCTGCGTTGGCCCGCAGGCGGTTAAAGGGCTCATGCACGAACTGCTGGCACGGACCCACGGTCGTGGTCTGATACGGCGCATGGAAAAACACGCAGCTCGCCAGGCAAGACCTCTGCAGCCGAGGCACAACGCCCCGGAAAAACTGCAGGCGATCCTGGCTTTAATGAACGATCACCTGACCCGCACGCTGGGTATCGACGAACTGGCCGAGGCCATGGGCATTTCCCGCCGACATCTGGAGCGGCTTTTCAAGCGTAACCTGGGCTGTTCGCCATCACGGCACTATCTATACTTGCGCCTGCAACAGGCACGTCAGTTTTTGCAGGCCGGTAAACAGCCAATGTCTGATGTCGCACGGGAGTGTGGGTTCGTCTCGCTGCAACATTTCTTTCGCTGCTATCGTCAGTATTTCGGCGCGCACCCTCGCGACGAACGGGCACCTTTACAACAGCCTCGCTCACTGACCGCCTGACCCCTGCCAATGCCACCGCCAAACGGCTTACATCGCACTTGCCAGAGGCATTGTGGTTTTTGCCGGATGGCCCTGAGGGTCATCTCCGAATACAGCGGATATGACCAATTACAGGTCGGATTTGCGCAAAAAACCTCACTTTGCATCTGTTCGAATGATCTTCAGCGTCCCACCAGAGTGGCGCTTCCTGTCGCTCAATCACTGATAAGGATAAATGACATGCAATTGCCAAAAACCATCCAGATCAAGAACGGCGAAAAAGTGGCACCGACGTTCTCGGCGCAAGAATATGCCAATCGTCAGGCCAAATTGCGGGCGTACCTGGCGCAGAACAATATCGACGCGGCCGTCTTCACGTCCTATCACAACATCAACTACTACAGCGATTTCCTGTACTGCTCTTTCGGCCGTCAGTACGCGCTAGTCGTGACCCAGGACAGTGCCGTGACCATCAGCGCCAACATCGATGGCGGTCAACCTTGGCGCCGCACCATGGGCACTGAAAACATCGTCTATACCGACTGGCAGCGAGACAACTATTTCGTCGCGATCCAGCAAGCCTTGCCCAAGGCCGGGCGTATCGGTATCGAGTTCGACCATCTGAATTTGCTCAACCGCGACAAGCTGGCCAGTCGTTATCCGCAAGCCGAACTGGTGGATATCGGCGCGCCCTGCATGCGTATGCGCATGATCAAATCCGCCGAAGAACACGCGATTATTCGTCACGGCGCCCGCGTGGCTGACATCGGTGGCGCGGCCATCATCGAAGCCTTGCGTGATCAGGTTCCGGAATATGAAGTTGCCCTGCACGCGACCCAGGCGATGGTGCGAGAAATCGCCCGGACCTTCCCGGACTCCGAACTGATGGACACCTGGACCTGGTTCCAGTCTGGCATCAACACCGATGGCGCGCACAACCCGGTGACCTCGCGCAAGGTCAACAAGGGCGACATCCTCAGCCTCAACTGCTTCCCAATGATTGCCGGTTACTACACCGCGCTGGAACGTACCTTGTTCCTGGATCACTGTTCCGACGAGCATCTGCGGCTGTGGGAAGTCAACGTCAAAGTGCACGAGGCCGGTCTAAAGCTGATCAAGCCGGGCATGCGTTGCTGCGACATCGCCCTGCAACTGAACGAAATCTTCCTCGAGCACGATCTGCTGCAATACCGCACCTTCGGTTACGGTCACTCCTTCGGCACATTGAGCCATTACTACGGCCGTGAAGCCGGGCTGGAACTGCGCGAAGACATCGACACCGTACTTGAACCGGGAATGGTGGTATCCATTGAACCGATGATCATGTTGCCCGAAGGCCTTCCGGGTGCCGGTGGCTATCGCGAACACGACATCTTGATCGTCAACGAACAAGGCGGGGAAAACATCACCAAGTTCCCGTATGGCCCGGAACACAACATCATTAAAAAGTAAGATTTCGAGCCGCACAGTGAACCTGTGCGGCGTTTCTCTTTGGTGAGTGACACAAACGTAGAAATAATTGTTGCTCCGGCTGTGTTCAGCCGATAGAAATCCAACGCTTAGCCTAGAACGCGCAGCATTTACTGATCCTTCGCCTTGCCAAGTTAAACAATAGACGGTCTTTGTCCTGTTCTACGACTCGACGCTGGCTACAGGCCCGAAGCGTCGATGAGCGGCATACATTTGCTGAACAGCGTTGAAACTCAAATTTTTTGCGGTTGTTGAGCACTTGGTCAAAGTTGCTCGTATTTTCTTTATAGATTTCTCTATTTATCTATTCGGCTCGTCATATGCTGCCAATACAGTATTAGTGATTCTGCATTTTCAGTTGCAAGTCCTCATGAGCGACACAAATAATAAAAGGTAGAAGGATGTATGACAATTCGCTTAAAACTTATAGCTGCCTTTATCGGCGTGACCTTGATTCCCGTCCTAATTATTACACTGTTTGTCACCAATCAGGCGATGAATCGGGAGCGTGAGCAGTTCAATCAGAGCAGCGTCAAGCAAATTCATGAAGTGGATAATGCATTCTCTTTTTTTCTTGAAAACGTCGCAGAGAACGTCACACAATTGAGTCAGACCCGGCTGCTGAAGTCCGCCGATAGCACACTTCACAGCTATTTCGGGACATCGCAGGTGACGAAAATGCACATCCCTACCAGTGGGGCTGGCGTTGCAATCTATGAGCTGTTCGAGCAAATTGGTAAATCGCACCCCAGTTACTCCTACGTGTATGCGGCGACTAGCCAAGGGCATTATCTGCAATGGCCGGAGTCGGAAATTCGCGCCAACTACGATCCGCGCGAACGCCCTTGGTTCAAGGCTGCCCTTGCTGGAAATGGCAAGCCTGTTCGTACTCAGGCTTACGAGTTTGCCGAGGATCACGCCGTCATCATTTCCACCGCACAGACCTTTATTGATGCCGATGGCGGAACGGGTGTGATATCTCTGGACGTCTCGCTGAACAAGTTGACCGAAGTGGCCAAGAAGATCCGTTTTGGCAATAATGGCTATCTGTTGTTGGTGGAAAGTGACGGTAATGTGCTGGCCGATCCAATGCATCCAACAAACAGTTTCAAAGCTTTGGCAAGCCTGGGTGATGGGTACAAGTTTCTTGCTAGCCAGCCTGCAGGTTTTTATAACGTGCAGCTTGATGGTAAAGAATACAACGCCAGCGTGTATAAATCACAAACCCTGGGCTGGACTTACATCGGCCTGATTGAAAGCAGTGAAATCAGTGCAGGCGCCTGGCATCTGGTGTGGGTGATCACGCTACTGGGCGGTGTTCTGGTGGCGATTTTCGGGCTGTGTGGCGTAGCACTGTCCCAAGTGCTGATTGCGCCGATCAACAATACCTCGGTGGGCTTGCGCGATATCGCCAGCGGAGATGCCGATCTGACGCGCCGCCTGGAGGTCAAGGGTAATGATGAAACGGCGCACATGGCCAAGGGCTTCAATAGCTTTGTCGGCAGTATCCAGAACTTGATCAAGGAGATCCGCGCTTCCAGCCTGCAAGTCGAGCAGGGGGCTCTGGATATCGGTGTCCAAGCCGGCCAGCTCGACGATACGGCACAACGGCAGTCGACGGCTGTGGATATGGTGTCTACGGCTTTCCATGAAATGGTCGCAACGGCCAATGAAGTGGCCATCAACTGCAATCGCGCTGCTGAAGCCGCTCAGCATGGACAAGACCAGGCGCATAAGGGGCAGCAGGTCATCGGCCTTATGGTCAGCCAAGTCGGAAGTCTGGGTGATCGTATTCGTCAGGCAACGGAGTCGATCAGCCAACTGGAGCAGAATACCCAAGGCATCACCGCCATTCTCGACACCATCCGCGGTATCGCCGAGCAGACCAACTTGTTGGCGCTCAATGCCGCCATCGAGGCTGCGCGCGCGGGAGATCAGGGGCGTGGTTTTGCCGTGGTGGCCGACGAAGTGCGCGCCTTGGCCAAGCGTACTTCCGAGTCGACCGAACAGATCAATGGCTTGCTCAACAAATTGGTCAGCAGCAGCCAAAGCGTGGCAGTGGAAATGCATCACAGCTTGGTGCAGTCAAACGAATCAGTGGCTTTTACCGCTCAGGTGGAGGAGGCATTTGCCGGTGTACATGAGGCGGTTACTACGATCAAGGACATGAACACTCAGATCGCAACTGCTGCGGAAGAACAGCATGCGGTGGCCGAAGACATCAACCGCCATATCGCCGAGATTCAGAGCGATGCCGGTCGTATCAGCGAAGTGTCCAGTGTGTCCAAGACCACCACGCGCTCGCTGACTCAGATATCCAGCGAGTTGAACAAGTTGGTGGGACGCTTCCATACAGACTGAGTGCTATGCGAACGTTTGCAGGCTTGCAGGTGCCGCCAATGAGTGACAGCTGCGGCGATAGCAGCCACGCAACAACAAGGTTGCCGACGGGGTAAAATCAGTGCGCGGCTGTGCGCCCCCCCCACGTCTTATAGTGTGAAGTCCAATGACGAACTGAACAGCCGCTGATGGAAAGCAGTTACCTGCCGTCTGAATTCATCCTCTGAGCCGGAGCTCATCAAACACTCTTCAAGACGCCCCACCGAAAATATCTGGTCGGCAGACGGATAGTGCCTGAGCAGGCTTTTCGCATGGCTCCGGACTTCCTGTGGCAATTCAGCGCTGCGAGCGAGTTCTCGAAGGAACTCTTCAGTTTTGATGACACTGCGGGTTCTTTCGTGAGGAAGGGTCAATTCTGTCATCTCCTGATTTAGCAAATCATGTCTACCGACGCATGAGTTTTGGTTTCCACGCTCATCTCCCGATTAGTTTGCTAATCGATGATCCTGCCCAATCTTGAAAGCAGGTGTGAAAAAATTTGGGTGAGGTGCCACAAGCATCAAAAGCAAGCCAGCAAAAGCTGCCTATAGTGCTGGGAAAAGCTCACCTGATAACTTGGCTTAGCTTCCAAGCCCCCCAAAGAGACAATGTTCGCGGTACCTAGCCCAATAGGGTGGCAGGTCCCACTTCCAATACTGTTATCCTGGCCACCGATATTCCCGACGGTTTCAATCAGACCCGTCTTTGAGATTGGAGTGGAGGCTGGCATCTGCACCTCTTTCAGCACCGCTAAGTCATCCGGCAGATCATCAGCGATTCGCCCCCCCAGGCGCTGCAGCGTTGATTCCGCCAACATGAACAGCCATGCCTGGTCATCGGACTCGCCGATGCGCCGCAGTATGCGCCCCAGCACTTGCCGATAATGTAACTCGGTGCAGATGCGGCTGAGGTAGCAGAAGACCTGTAGGCGGGGGATGTCGGTACCTTCGCTGATCATTCCCACGGCAACGATCCAACGACAGTTACTCTCTCTGAACGCATTAATCACTTGCTGCGCATCAGGGGTTTTGTTGGTCACAATGCGGCAGCCTTCACCCCTGGCGTCCAGGGCTAGGGCAATTTGTTGGGCGTGCTCAATGTCGGTGGCAACTACCAAGCCAGCCGCATTAGGCTTGACCAAGCGAAGCTCTTCCAACTTGCTGCAACCAAGATTGAGCAGTTGATCAATCACTTCGTCATGGCGTAGCAGTTCTTCATAAGTAACGGGCGATTCTCCCAATAGCTTAGCGATGCTGGGAAATATCCTGACATTGCTCTCAGTGCCAAGCTCCTCGGTAAGTTTCACCTTCTGGTTGTCGAGCAGGACAATACGAGGGGAGCGGCACACTCCATCAGCTATGGCCTCTCTAAGTCCGTAGCGATAGTCGCAGATCAAGTGCCCCTCCGGTGACGAGTACCGCGCCAGGGCAATGGCTCTATCGTCCGAACGCCATGGGGTGCCGGAGAGAGCCAGGGTGAAGGCGGCGCGGTCTTGAATTCGGTGCAGTATCTGCTGGCCCCAAGCGTTACTTAAAATAGGATCGTGGCCGGCGCAGTGGTGAATTTCATCGAAGACCACGAGCACGCGGTAATCATCAAGTAGCTGCCAAAATCCCTCATCTCGGTATTCCATGGCTTGGTAGGTGAACGCCGCTCCCACTGCGCCAATCTGCCCGTCCAAACGCCGGCCAAGCAACGTAGCAAAGGTCGTACGAAAGCCTTCGACAACCTGGCAGGATGGCGCAAAACACAGCACTAGGTCGATCCTGTCCTGGCTAAGCAGTCTGCTTGCCAGCTCCGCCGCCATGCGCGTCTTGCCGGCACCTGGCGTTGTCTGGCAGAAGAAGTGTGGCGTGGAGATAAAGTGCTTCAACGCCGTGTTGATGCAGTTGCTTTGCCAGTCTCGCAGCGATGTGGTCATCGTGCGGCGGCAAGCGTCTTAAGTGTCTTTTCAATGGCGCGGAGATGACCCAACAGTCGAGAACTGCGGTCTTTAGCGTCAAGATACTCGCCTTCGACCTTGTCCCGGAGATGTGGCATATCGTCCAGAAGCAGCTTGTATCGCTCTGCCTCACCCATCGAGGAGAGGAAGTCCAACCGGATCTCTTTATGGAGCGCTTCCAAGTGAGTATCTACATCGGGTAAAGGTTTATGCGGTACAGCCGCATTATCAAATTCTGACGGGTGCAGCTCTGGTTGCAAGGCAGTCTTGATGCTGTTCTCAAACCCGTTGTCGATCAGCTCTGGCTGCAAATGCGCCGGGATGGGCCGCAGGTGGTAGACCTGTCCCCGCGCGCGGCGCTATTCGTCGAGTACGAGCCAGCCTATACGAACCATTCGGCGTATGTGCTCATACACGTAGCGGCGGACATCGCCCATACGAAACGTCATGCCATCCAAGCGCCTGGCGTAGGCATCCCGAAGCTCACGGATCGTAAACCTTGTGCGCCCGTCTTCCTGAAGAATTTCATACAGGCGCCGTCGAAGATGAACGTGGCCGATTGAAATGATGGGTGAGGTGATGCAAATGGCTGTGGTTATGCGGCACGATGCGCCCACTTCAATTCAATAACCGTGTTGCACTCAGCTCCTGCAACCGCCTAGTGTAAAGAGAGGGAGTTGCATCCCGCAACTGTGCTTTTTTGTTTTTGTAACACAAATTAATACCCACGTAAGTGCAAAGTGTCTGTCTAGTCGTTCGCACACCAAGCTCAAGCTCAACTCTTGCCACTAACGCTTCCCACGTTAATTTACCTATCCACTTGGTTAACATTATTTCAATCTTGCGTTGCTGTTGAGCAGAAATCTTCGGCACCACCAATTCAAATGTCCTCATCCGACAAGCCGAAAGTCGACAAAATAGAGCGCAACTGCGGGTTGGCGCTAGACACCGAGACCGAAGTGTTACTTTCACAGATGTGTTTTAATTGCGCCTCGGAATCAGGGCGCGCGCACGAAACCTTTGTAATGTTTTTGGTGTCTAGGTCACTCAAAACAAACTCACTACCTATATTTGAATAACGGATAACAGTACCAACAGGACTATTTTTCATCAGATCAATCAGACTAGGGATGGTCTGAAATAGCCGCGTCTTTTTGGCTGACCGCAGCTCGTGGCTATTTAAAAAATGGCGCTTGATCGAAAAAACGATCAAATCAGTCGCTTATTCCCGTTTCTCGGCCCTCAAGCGAAC
>Ga0208788_1000134_pt1 | contig 37725 bp, 35 predicted proteins | sample Wag4_2014_7_11_3_FD_187363 | JGI IMG/M metagenome (GOLD analysis project Ga0208788, IMG submission 187363) | Fresh water mixed with fracking chemicals microbial communities from Ohio, USA - Utica-2 Time Series FC 2014_7_11 (SPAdes) (version 2) ...
GAATAAGGTATGCCGTTTTTTAAACCAGGCATTATGGCTGGGCTATTTGTGAAACTCTTCTCTGCACCAGTCTTAGTGTTTTTCACCGTGTAACTAGTTATCTGAGCTGCTCGCGCATTGGCAGGCGGATCAAAACGAATGATCGCTGAACTATCGGAAACAAGTGCCTGGGCATTACGTACCTGCTGAGGAATTCCGACGGCGATACCTACAGGTGGTTTATTGCGGAGATCTTCCATCATCGCTAGCAATAGCGGACCTGGCTCGTGGAAAATTTCACCTGCATCAAGATTTGGGGACATCGCCGCATCTTTACCTGCGTTTGAAAATGTTGCTTCATCTAAATGGCTTACTGAAGAACCATCTTCATATTTCTTTGGAGTATAAAGCAGTGGCTTTTCGCCACCGTTTGCAGCAATACCAAGCGGTCCTGCCCAAACTAACTTTGAAGTTAGCGCTTGACCAAGTTCAAGTGAAGGTGAAGGAAGATCAGAAAGTCTGCGTCCATCTTCTGTTTGCGCATAAGCGTCATAAGGAGTTGGTTGATCAATTGATCCATACCCAAAGAAATCGTCATAACTATCGGTTGAGAGAAAACCGAGTCCGTGCGCCATCTCGTGCAGGATTACAGATTGCAGATCATATTCGGTTCTACTTGGACCAGAACCGGTTCCGCGATACCAACTTGCTACAGAGTTAACGGTGATAATCATTTCGGGGTTATCACCATCTAAATCTTTACCGGCAAGTGCGTTAGCAAGCGCTGATGGATACCAAAGACTGGAATCTGGTGCGCCCTTAAAATTTGCGAAATAACTTCCGGGGCGCGCGCTGCCAAGAACGCTAAAGGATGGTGATCTTCCCCAAGTTGCATCGATATAAATTGGAACGCTGGATTCAAAGTTTGCTGCCCAGACATCAACGGCGGCTTGTACTTGAACTTTGGTCCATTCTGGAAAGTTGTTGTACTTAACAATAATTTTTGACTTCTTCTCGAGCTTTCCAACTTTCGGAGTTGGAGATTTGAGAATGTTGGTCGGAGGGCCGGCGTAAACATTGCCCCAATGCTTTGCAGGACGAATCAGAACTAACGCATCAGCAGATGTAGGAGTAACTAATCCGAGTAAAAGTGCGGAGATCGCTGTGAGTATGGCAACTGAGCGAGTGGGAATTCGCATAAATTTCCTTGCCATAGCGCCCAACGCTATCAGGATGCGAGAATGTCGCCATGACCCCCGAGTCCCAAGAAACTACGGTTGACATAGATTTCACAGAAGTAATCTCAAGAATGAAATCTGAGCGACCAATTACCTTGGATTTCAATAATTCTGCACCACTCCCAGAACCGACCCTGGATGAAGCGCGCACAGAGTTAGCAAATTCAATAGGCGAGATTGCTCACAAGGTTTTCTCAAAGAAGTACGGCCCATTGGTCGGAACTGTCACTAAGACGACTGCAGAGACGCTATTGAAGAACGCCGAAGAAAATCTTTATCGCGCTAAAGGTGATGCCACCTTAATCATCCAAGAATTAGTAGACCGAGCATTTACATCACAGAAGAGAAAGAATAAGTGAAGCCAGTAGTAACTGTTTATTCACGTCGCGGCTGTCACTTATGCGAGAACGCTGAATTGACTCTGATTGAGCTTACCGAAGAGCTGAATTTTAAATTAGAGATAAAACTGATTGACGGAAGCGAAGAGCTGGAAAAATTATATGGACACGAAGTTCCGGTAATTCATATCGATGGCGAGCACCACGACTTCTTCAGAGTCGACGTTGAGAGGTTTAGATCTACCCTTGAAAAACACAAAGGCAAGATCTAAATCTTTCCGTCAAAGACATCGGCTGCGTCGATAATTCGATAGGAATAACCTTGCTCGGCAAGGAAGCGCTGGCGGTTCTGAGCAAAGTCTTGATCGATAGTGTCGCGCGAGACAACTGAGTAAAACTTCGCACCACGTCCATCAGCCTTAGGACGCAAGATACGACCTAAACGCTGTGCCTCTTCCTGACGAGAACCAAATGCGCCAGATACCTGAATCGCAATAGTTGCCTCAGGTAGATCAACAGAAAAGTTAGCTACTTTAGAAACGACTAGGCAGGTAATTTCACCTGTTCGGAATGCTGCGAATAACTTTTCACGTTCTTTAATTGGTGTTTCACCTTTAATTACCGGAACGCCAAGGGTCTCAGAGAGGTCATCTAACTGATCAATGTATTGGCCGATAACCAGAACTTGTTCACCCGCATGTAGCCCAACAAGTTCCTCAACGACATCGCGCTTAGTACGAGTAGTCGCGCAGTAGCGATAACGCTCTTCTGGCTCTGCAGTTGCGTAGGAAAGACGTTCTGCTTCAGTGAGATTTACACGCACCTCAATACATTCGGCCGGTGCGATATATCCCTGGGCTTCAATCTCTTTCCAAGGGACGTCAAAGCGCTTTGGGCCAATCAGCGAGAATACTTCGCCCTCCATGCCATCTTCGCGAACCAACGTCGCAGTAAGTCCCAAGCGACGGCGGGATTGAATATCGGCGGTAAAGCGGAAGATCGGAGCAGGAAGTAAGTGAACTTCGTCGTAAATGATCAAACCCCAGTCATGGGTATCAAAGAGATCTAAGTGTGCGTAAACACCATTCTTCTTCTTAGTCATCACTTGGTAAGTAGCGATTGTGACCGGTCGAATCTCTTTCTTCGCACCTGAGTATTCGCCGATCTCATCTTCATTAAGAGTTGTGCGACGAAGTAACTCTTCACGCCATTGACGGGCGGCAACTGTATTTGTAACTAAAATTAAAGTTGTTGCTTTGGCGTGTGCCATTGCCGCAGCGCCAACAATAGTTTTTCCAGCACCACAAGGAAGTACGACAACGCCAGAACCACCGTGCCAGAAGCCCTCTGCTGCCAACTCTTGATATGGGCGAATCTTCCAATCGCTCTGCTTTAGCGCGATCTCGTGCGCTTGGCCATCAACATAACCTGCGAAATCCTCAGCAGGCCAACCTAAACGCAGAAGTGATTGCTTGATCGCACCACGTTGGCTGGGATGAACCGCAATAGTTTCGGGATCAATTCGCACACCAAGCAAAGGTGCGATTTTCTTGGCGCGGATAACTTCTTCAAGTACACCGACATCTGTAGTCACAAGAATTAAGCCATGAACTGGATCGGCTTCTAGACGCAAACGGCCGTAACGTGACATTGTTTCTGCCACATCGACAAGAAGTGAATGTGGCACGGCATAACGCGAGTATTTAATTAAAGTATCGATAACTAGCTCAGCATCATGGCCAGCAGCGCGCGCGTTCCAGAGCCCAAGGTTTGTTAAACGGTAGGTATGAATATGCTCTGGCGAACGTTCTAGTTCGGCAAAGGGTGCAATCGCGCGACGACATTCTGTCGACATCGGATGATCAATATCTAACAGAAGCGTCTTATCGCTCTGAACAATTAGCGGTCCTTCGCTCATTTCAAGAGATCCTTTATCAGAGCATGCAGAAGCGCACTTCGTTCTTCGATCGATTTCAGACTTAACCATTCATTAGGCGCATGTGCACCACCACCAACTGCGCCAAGTCCGTCTAGCACTTTTGCACCAGCAGCTGCGGCAAAGTTGCCATCGCTTGCTCCACCGACTTCGGCACAACCAAGGGGAGCCATGCCAATTTCTTTTGCAACGCGTTCTACGCGCTCATAAAGTTCTTTAGTAGATGATGGTTGTAGTGGCGGACGATTTAGCCCACCCGTTACTTCAATCCGCGCACCATTAGTCGTTGCAGATAAAGCTTTAATCGCTTGGTCAACCCGTTCAAGCTCTGCCTGGGAAAAAGAACGGGCATCAATTTCTAGCACCGCTAAATCAGGAACGGTATTTGCGCTATTGCCAGAGCTCAAGAGCGTCGGAACGACAGTTGTTCCGTGGGCAGAATCTTCAAGTGCTGATAATTTCAAAATTAAATGTGCGATCTCAACCGTTGCGTTGACGCCCTTTTCTGGTTCAAGTCCAGCATGAGCAGCAAGCCCGTGTGCGCTGACCTTATACATCGCAGTGCCTTTACGCCCGGTCTTAACTTTTCCATTAAGCGATGCTTCGAGAACTAATACCGCTTTTGCTTTGGCAGATAAATCCATAATCAATTTACGAGAAGCAAAACTTCCGGTCTCTTCATCGGTAGTTGCAATAAGTGCAACGCGATCGCCTGCTTCAGAGATTCCCTTAAGTGCGTAGAGCGCTTGAACGAATCCCGCCTTCATATCGAATACGCCAGGTCCGCGAACTACATCCCCATTTACTTCCCAGAGCGGTGAGTAAGAACCCTGCGGCCAAACGGTATCGAGATGAGCCAAAATTAAAATCTCTGGAGCATCTGATCCCCACCAGAAAACCGGGCGGCCTTCAATCTCTTTTATTTGGGCAGGTACTCCAAGTACGCGCGTTGAAATATCGCTCGCTAAACGAACCACATTGCGGCAGGCTTGAATATCTTCGCTCGGTGATTCGCAACGAACCAACGCTTCTATCGCTGCCAACATAGGGTCAAGTCTGCCGTATTGGTCGCTATTGGCGCTCGTCATATCGCTGCCACACCTGTAATACGAGCAATTCGGAAGCTTTGAACTTCGCCAGTTGCGTGATCGCGGGCAAGAAGTGAGCCAGCAGAGAGTTTTAGCGGATCGATGATGCGATGCGAGACCAGCCCGTTGTTATCGGCATAACCAATTGAAAGAGAAGTGGCTGGTTGGTTCTGTAGATAATCAGTCAAAATATCTAAAGTCTCGTTGGCAGTTGTGCGCGGTAGTGAACCTAGAGCGTTGGATGCAATATTGCGCATCGTGCTTTGGCGGTGGCTAGATTTTTCTCCAGTGCGCAGTGCCCTCAGCGCGCCTTCTAGTTGAATCTCATCTGGTCGCTCGAACTCACCGATTATTCGTGGCGGACGCGCTTTGGTTTTTGCTCGTTGAATACGCGGGCCACTTAACAAAGCGCCTTGCGAATCTTCGCCAGCTGGCAAATAACCAAAGCTGCGCAGAATATTCATCGCATCGCCAGCATCGTGTTGGCAGATTAAAACCTCTGGGGCAATTTGGCGCAGAGATAAAAGATCTAAACGCTTATCGCTCATGATCTGTGCAATTAGTGAAGCATCTTCACATCTGATAAATGCCGAGGTATTTCCAACTCGTAACTTGCCGTGCTTCTTGGCAACATCTGCAATTAAATAATCAAGTGGTTGTGGCATTGGGGTCTTAGAAGTCTTCTTCAGAAATGCTTTGATTTCATCACCACTGCGGCCATGATCTAGCCCGCGGCGAATTGTTGCTTCGCTAAAGCGATAAACGGTTGCGCCGCCGCGACTTTCAATCTCGGCCAAGATCGCAAGTTCTTGCGCGATCTCATGTTCCAGCGGCCCTGGTGCTATTGCTGTGTGATCGCTCTGAATAAGAATGTGATCAACTCGCTTTGGAAGATCTTCGTTAATACTTTCGAGTTCGCCACCTTCTAAGAACTCCAAACCATATTTAGAAATAACTCCTTGGCCAGTTATTCCAAGCCATTCTGATTCGCGCAGAGTCCATTGCAAATACTCTGTTGGAATACCGTTGCTGCGCTTAGCCGGCATATGCCATCCGGCCAGCGCTGCGAAAGAATTGAACTCAGGTGCCACAGATGGGTTTTCCGCGAGTAAGCGAAGCGTTAACTTTCGGATCGGTGCTGCAGATACGCGATCTAATTCGGGGCCAAGTGGTGCAACGTTCTTGCTCTCATCTTTACCAACTAGGCCACTTACTCGAGATGTAATTAACCATGCGGAAACCAAGGCTTGCCATTTTGCTGAAGGAGTTTGCATCAGCCAGATATCAAATTGAGTTGTTGGAAGGATTCGATCGTCAGCATCAATGGTTACTAACCCTGAAAGATAAGCAACCTCTGCGATAAATGCCGCACATGATGTATCAACGCCCAGATGAGTTGAAAGCACCTTCAAATCGCGAACACCTAAGCCACCTGATCGAAGTGCATCGGCAGGTTCTTGCGCCCAGAAGTTTAAAACTTCTTCGGTCCACCTTAAGAATGTAGTGATATTTGCCATCGCAGCTAACTGCACACTCTTTAGATCGCGTTTCTCAGTCTTTAGCGCAGGTGCTTGAATCTGCAGTTCTCTGTGTAATTTGCCTCCACGCAGTGCTAAAGCAACTTCGCGCACCAATAAAACAGTCTTGGTATTTGCGGCAACCACGAAGTTATTTTCAAGTAACCAAGCAACGCCAGCACCAGGCTTCTTTACATCTGCAACCGTTCCGCGCGGTGGACCCCAGACCATCGCATCCAGCGCTTTCTTCGCTGCAGGAGGAGCTTCATCCAACTTCTTTAGATTTAACTTAACAATAGTGTGCGGACCAAGTCCTTGAATTTCATTGCCGAGGACCTCGCGAACGGTGGTCGGAATATAGAAACCATCTTTACCTTGAAAGATAAGTCCACGTTCGAGCAGACCTGGAAGAACAAAGAGCGCTGCTTTATCGGTTAGCGCTGCAATGGTTTTCTCGGTAAATGGTTCTGCCGAGATCGCACATGCCTCGAGTACTTGATATTGCCAAGCGTTTAATCCATCAATGGCGCGCGCCAGGCTCGGAGCAGAGGATGCACGCACTGCAAGCGATGCCACATCAGGTGGAACCGGAGTTACTAAATCTGGGCGATGGGCAAATAGCGAAATTAGGGCAGCGTCATCCAAGGTACGTAAGTAATCTGCAAAGGAGCGCGTTTCCATAACTTGCCTACATTACTGGTAAGTGGCTGCTTCGCGCGAACTGTAAGAGTTATCTGGATTTTCTGCGCGGAGTTAGGCGAGTTCCCAGCCAAGCAGCACGTGAGACAAGTGGGCCGAGCAATCTATTTAAAAAGCGCATCCTGCGGAAATCATGGATTGGCCAATGTTCCTTAAGTGCGCGAATTCTTAACTTGGCATCGGGATTAATTGCTGACGGGTGCCCAACGGTTTGAAGTAGAGGTAGATCGTTGTGGCTATCGGAGTATCCAAAACAATCTGCCAAGATAAAGCCACGCTCTTTAGCAATCTCTTGAATCGCTATCGCTTTCTCTTTTCCGTGCAAGAGCGGGCCGTTCATCGCACCAGTGTAATGGCCATCGACTATCGCCGCCTTGCTGCCAAGTGCGCCAGTAAACCCAAGTCTTTCGGCAATTAAAGTCGCCATATCTTCAGGTGCTGCGGTAACCAACCAAACTTCAACGCCATCGTTTAAGTGCGCCTGTGCAATTTCAATTGTTCCTTCCCAGAGAGAAGGAGATACGTACTCGTCATATATATCTTGAGCTACAGCTCTAATATCAGAAACATTATGTCCGCCGATAAAATCTTGCGCAGATTTTTGAAAACGATTTATCTCATCTTGCTTTTCAGTCCCTGTTAATCTAAATCTCAGGTTGGCTAATACGAATCGCGAAATATCTGATTTAGTGAAGAAACCGCGTTGGTACATGCCGCGGCCCAGGAAGTAAATTGTTGAGCCACGAACCAAGGTGTTATCGACGTCAAAGAACGCTGCGCGTCTGACGGTGAGTGACATGTCACTACCCTAGCGATTTTCAGCGCTAATTCTCATTAATCGCATAGTCACCGGACGCTTTATGCTTAGCGCTATGGGTACAACAGTTCACGTAGCGCGCCACGGTGAGGTAGAGAATCCTGAGAAAATTCTCTATGGACGTCAACCTGGTTGGAGACTTTCAACTCGTGGGCAGCAAATGGCCGAAACTCTTGGCGAATGGTCTAAATCAATAAACCTTGGTGCACTACATGTTTCACCATTACAACGTGCGCAAGAAACTGCCGCACCAATTTCCCGTGCGCACGGTATCGAGATAACAACAGATGAACGTTTAATTGAAGCGGCCAACATCTTTGAGGGAAAGAGTTTTGAACTAGGAAGTGGAGTTCTAAAGCATCCATCTTCTTGGCGCCATTTATACAACCCGTGGAAGCCATCTTGGGGAGAACCATACGAAGAACAGATCAATCGTATGCTCGCCGCAGTCTTTGCAGCACATAAAGCAGCCAACGGTAAAGATGCAATAGTGGTTTCTCATCAACTACCGATTTGGACTTTAAGAAGTGCAATTGAGGGTCGTTCACTTTTGCACGATCCAAGAAAACGAATCTGCACACTCGCTTCCGTTACCAGCGTTCACTTTGATGATGAGGGCGTTATTTCAGGTTTGTCGTACTCTGAACCCGCCGGGCATTTGCTTCCCGAAAAGAAATAAGTAATGCGCAAAAGACTTTCTGCTCTCGCGTCGCTTCTGCTCATCGCTGTTATTTTGACAGCTTGCGGTGGTGGAAGTTCGGTTGCGGAAGAAAGTTTTATTGAAGGTAGCGGCGCAGTCACAAATATAAAGTTAGAAGATCGTAAAGCTGCGCCAGCGCTATCTGGAATGACTCTTACCGGCAAAACTTTTATCTTTAACCCTGGCAAGGTAGCGGTAGTAAATGTGTGGGCTTCTTGGTGTTCACCATGTCGAGCTGAGATCCCAACGCTTATCGAACTTTCTAAGCAATATCCCAACGTGCAATTTATGGGGATTTTAACTAGAGATAATCCAGTTAATGCTGAAGCCCTGGCGCGTAGATTGAATATCCAATACCCAACATTTATCGATGATGCCCTCTTGCTTGGCTTTAAATCTACGCTTCCTGCAAATGCTATTCCTTCGACGGTATTGATCGATAAGAGCGGGAATGTCGCTGCCCGAATATCTGGTGAAGTAACGCTTACGTCACTTAGCAAGATAATTAGAAAGCTTGAAGCAGAATGATCGACTTCATCGTTGATCAACTACTGGGTGGCTATCTCCTTGCCGCACTTCCCTTTGCAATATTTGCGGGGCTAATCTCTTTTCTATCTCCTTGCGTACTGCCGTTAGTGCCGGGGTATCTCGCCTATGCGGCAGGATTTTCAAAGTCGCGCGGTCGCGTTTTCTTAGGATCAATCCTCTTCGTCGCAGGATTTAGCGCGCTCTTTATCTCTTACGGTGCTCTTTTTGGCGGAATCGGTTCGGAAGTATTTGCACGCGAAGAGTTAATCACCAGAATTCTCGGTGCGCTAACAATTTTCTTAGGTTTGCTCTTTATGGGCGTATTTCCAATGGCACCAACTTTCCACCCACGGATTGCAACAACTGGCGGCTTAATCGGAGCACCTGTCTTGGGATTCCTTTTCGGAATCGGTTGGACGCCATGTATCGGTCCTGCGCTAGCAACGGTACAAACTTTGGCATTTCAAGAATCAAGCGCAGCACGTGGTGCGATTCTATCTCTCGGATATTGCATCGGTTTAGGTGCGCCATTTATCGCAACTGGATTGTTCCTAGATAAATCCGAAAAGTTGCGCAAGTTCTTAGTTAGACGCGGTGATTTGATTTCCAAGATCGGTGGAGTTCTTTTGATTCTCATCGGAATCGCGCAATTGCTTGGTATCTGGTCTGATTTGATGGCCTCACTGCGTTCTGTTATTTCAGATTTTGCGCCGGTGATCTAATGAGTAGCCAAGTAGAAGTTCCAGAACTCGGAGCAGGCGGTTTAGCGCGCTTTGCCTGGCGCCAGTTAACAAGCATGCGCACAGCGCTAATTCTCTTGATGCTCTTGGGTGTAGCGGCTATTCCAGGTTCGCTAGTGCCGCAACGTAGCCAAAATCCAATGGCAGTGCGCCAATACTTTATTGATAACCCGCAATCAGCGCGCTGGATAGATCGCTTCTCAGGCTTTGAGGTTTACTCATCGCCTTGGTTTAGCGCTATTTATATTCTGCTCTTCATCTCTCTAATTGGTTGTGTTCTGCCAAGGTCGATCGAGCACTTCAAAGCGATGCGCGCTCTGCCACCTGCAACTCCTAAAAATCTTTCGCGGATGGAGTTCTTCTCTTCCTTTGACGGCAATAAAGCCAACTTTGATAAGGGCGCTGCTTGGTTAAAGCGCAAGCGCTTTCGGATTCGCCACGAAAATGGCGCAATTTCCGCCGAGAAGGGTTACTTGCGCGAAACCGGAAACCTTTTATTCCACCTCTCACTTATCTTGATCCTGGTTGGCATCAGCGTTGGTTCGCTCTTCGGAATGCGAGGTGAAGCAATCGTTAACGAAGGCGAGAGATTTATTAGCGTTCCTACTTCGTATGACACGTTGTCATTTGGAAAGTTAGTTAATGAAGATGTGATTGATCCATTTATTATTGAAGTTGAAGATTTCCAAGCAGATTACGATCCAGTAACCGCTGCTCCTAGGGATTACACGGCAAAAGTTCGGGTAACAAATCCTGGTGAAGAAAGCTCTGAAGAAAAGATATTGAAGGTTAATAGCCCACTCACATTTGGAAATACCCGCGTTTACCTGCAAGCCAATGGTTATGCACCAATCGTTACAGTGCGTGACACTGCGGGTTATGTGGTTTTTCAAGGGCCAGTTACCTTCTTGCCGCAAGATGGATTTCTAAAATCAATTGGTTCGATAAAAGTTCCTGATGCGCGTCCACAACTCGGTTTTGTCGCAAGTTTCTTACCAACATATTCACGCTCGGCTGTTGATGGCGGAATATCACTCTTTCCTGAAGCGCTAGATCCAAGACTGCTATTTTCTATTTGGGAAGGTGACCTCGGTTTAGATACTGGAATCCCACAATCTGTTTATCGCATTGATACTTCAGAGATGTCTCGTATCGCCCTTAGCTCGCTCAAACCAGGTGAAACCTTTAACTTCAGCGCAGGATCAATCACCTTTGAATCATTTGTTCCTTGGATAAACCTGCAGATAGTTAACGATCCCGGCAAGGCATATGCGCTCTATGGCGCTATCGCCGCAATCCTTGGTCTGCTCGCATCGCTCTTTGGAAGACGCCGCCGTATTTGGATCAGGATCACACCTTCTGGAGTTGTGGAAGTAGCAGGGCTAGCCAAGAATGGTGCTCCAGGGCTTGAAGAAGAACTTGCTTTGTTAACTGCGCATATGAGAGATGAGAAGTAATGCAAACTACTTGGGCATATATTTCTAATTACTCTATTTATTCTGCGATGGCAGTATTCGCACTCTCTTTCTTGGCGCACGCCTTTGAAACCGCTTGGGCAGTTCGCTCACCAGAGCTCGCCGATAGCGCATCTGGCAATACGTTAAATAGAACTTTTGATTACACGCGAACCGAACGCGCCGCAAGAATTGCAACGGCGATGATGGTTTTAGCTTTTCTTTTATTGTTCGTCGGCGTAGTCGCGCGTGGACTTTCTAACGGCCATGTGCCGTGGGGAAATATGTATGAATTCTCAATCACTGGCGCGCTGGCCTTTACTGGCGCATATCTAGTCGCGCTTCGCAAACATGATCTACGTTGGCTAGGACTTTTTATATCAATCGCCGCTTTGTTAACTCTAGGAACTGCAGTTACTTTGCTTTATCGCGATAGTGCTCCGCTAGTTCCAGCGCTGAAATCAACTTGGCTGGTAATCCACGTTATCGCAGCAATTATTTCAGGCGGAGTATTCTTGCTTTCCAATGTAATCGCCGGTGCATTTCTTTACTTAGACTCAATGGAGCGACGTGGTGGACGTAAGCCTTGGGCCAAACGTCTTCCGGAATTAGAAACATTAGACCAGCTCTCTTACCGACTTGTTGCATTTGTCTTTCCGCTTTGGACTTTCTCGGTAATCGCAGGTGCAATTTGGGCCGAGAGCGCATGGGGTCGTTATTGGGGTTGGGATCCAAAAGAGACTTGGGCCTTTATTACTTGGGTTGCCTATGCCGCATATCTACATGCGCGCGTAACTATTGGTTGGCGTGGACGACGAGCTGCATGGCTCTGCTTATTTGCCGGCTCAACATTTCTATTCAACTATGTTTATGTAAATGTTTGGGGAACAGGCAAGCACACTTACAGCGGACTTTAAGCGCTAGTAATTAAAGGCGACGCAAGAAATCTGGGTCGTCATCCGGCGGCAATATGCGGCGCTTTGGTGGACGTGGTCCTTTATCTTTGCGGACGCGACCAACAATTAGGTAAGCAATTGCACCAAATGTTGAGAAGAATAAAATGATCAACAGCCAACCCCACTTAGGAAGTTTTTTAATCTGGGTTTCATCACGCCTTGCGCAATCAATAAATGAATAAAGTGTTAACGCAAGAGAGACGATAACTATCAGCGCTTGGAATCTGAGCATGGGTAGAGTCTAGCGAAAGTTAGAGAAACAGGCCGAGTGCAAAAAGGAGCGCAAATATAAGTTGCACCTGCCCAGTTTTTGAAAGATATGGAATTAGCGCCTCACCGCTGGTGCCAGACCAGATCGACTTGGCCAATGGAAGAGTCAGCGGCAGGGCCAGCAGAGTTAATAGCGCAAATGGTTGAAAGGTAAGGAGCGCAAAAAGGTGCGCTGTAATCAGAAGAGATATGTAAAGGATCCGCGCACCTTTATCTCCCAGGCGTACCGCCATGGTGCGTTTTCCAACTAGTTGATCCTGAGCGCGATCTCGTAGGTTATTGATAACCAATATTGCACATGAGAGTGATCCCATAGGAACCGCGATGATAAAGATCTGCAGGTTTAACTCTTCGGTCTGCACAAAGTAGGTACCAACCGTGGCAACGATTCCAAAGAAGAGAAAAACTGAAATCTCACCTAACCCGCGATAGCCATAAGGATTGGCACCGCCGGTGTATCCCCAAGCTGCTGCAATAGCTAGCGCACCAACTGCAATCAACCACCACGAACTTTGAATCGCTAAGACAAGCCCAGCAATCGCTGCGACTAAGAAAGATATGAAAGCGGCATTCCTTACAGACTTTGCAGAGGCAAGTCCGCTAGCAGTTAAGCGAATCGGCCCAATCCTTGAATCATCGGTCCCCCGAATTCCATCGGAGTAATCGTTGGCGTAATTAACACCTACCTGTAAAGAAAGGCTAACGATTAGCGCTAGTAAAGCTGCGACTGACTGCCAATCTTCTCTGGAATATGCCGTTGCAACAAGTACCGGTGCAATGGCTGCAGGAAGTGTGCGCGGGCGAGCTCCGACAACCCATTTATTGGCCATGGTTTACCTCTGCAGCAATCTGCGCGAGTTTGCTGCGATCAATCTTTCCAAGTGAAGTACGTGGAATTTCAGATAGGTAAATAAAGTTTTTAACTTTGGCCGCGCGAGAAATTTGTGAGGAAAGGTATTCATTGATTGCTGATTGATCTGGCTTAACTTCTCCAGCAATCGCCAACTGCAGCGACTGCCCCCATTGTGAATCTGCAACTGCAAATGCTGCACAATCAACGCCTGAGAAAGTGTTCGTAATCAATTTCTCAACTTGGGCTAGCGAAATATTTTCACCGCCTGAAACAATGACATCATCGCTTCGTCCAGTGACAACTAATTTGCCATCTTCGATATGACCGATATCGGTTGTAACCAGATATCCGTTGCGGATTCGTTCAGACCAAGCATCTGGCGCATTTAGGTATGTTGTTGCCAGAGATTTACTTGCGATGGAGATAACACCAACTTCATCAATCTCAAATTCAGTTCCATCAAGGGGTGTGCCGTCGTAGATACAGCCACCGCAAGTTTCGGTCATTCCGTATGTTTCAATCACGTTGATACCGGCGCTTCGTGATGCTTCGCGAAGTTCTGCCGAAAGCGCAGCGCCACCGACCAAAACCGCTTGCGCTGAGATCAAATGCTCCAGCAGATTGCTGTCACTATGTAAGGCGCGAAACAACTGAGTTGGAACAACGGCCGTGAAATCAGCAAAAGGATATTTACCGCTAACTTCACGTGCATCAATCGGAACAGTTCCAAGCTCCATGCTTCTTACTAAAACATTGATTCCAGCGATATGCGTTAGTGGCAATAAGAGCGACCAGATCTGCCCTGGCTTTGCACTAACAAACTTATTTGCGCTCTTGGCACTCTCTAACAGCGCACTTGCAGAGAGCCCAACTTCTTTAGCTTGGCCGGTTGAGCCACTGGTATTAACAATTAGAGCAACGCGCTGCGGCGCCTTCTCGACTGAAACCGAGCCCAGGGATATTGCCGGCCCATCGGAAACTAGGGCTTTGGCAAGGCGCGCCATTAACTCGGCGAGGTCCCACGTGGGATCTATCGCACGAATCTCTCGTTGTGACGTCTGCTCCATTGCACGCGTAGGCTATCGCTCGAAGTCGAAGATGGAGGAATCGTGAGCAAGCCGATCAAGCGTGAATTTGGTAACCGTTCTATCCCTGCGTGGGCAACCGGCGCAGGTGGAGAGAAATTTACAGATATCACCTATCAAGTAGCCGAAGGTATGGCCAAGATCGCGATCAATCGACCAGAGGTACGCAACGCATTTCGCCCACAAACAATTATTGAATTACAAGAAGCATTCTCACTGGCCCGCGACAACTCAGAAGTCGGCGTAATCATCTTTACCGGAACCGGCGATGAAGCCTTCTGTTCTGGCGGCGATATCAGTGTTCGTGGAGATGATGGATATCTCGGCGAAGATCCGCTGGCGCAAAAAGGTATCGGCCGCTTAAATGTTTTAGATCTCCAAATTCAAATTCGTCGCACACCTAAACCAGTAGTTGCCATGGTTGCAGGTTGGGCAATTGGCGGCGGACATGTTCTGCACGTGGTCTGTGATTTAACAATCGCTGCAGATAACGCCAAGTTTGGTCAGACCGGCCCAATGGTTGGTTCATTCGACGGCGGCTACGGTTCAGGTCTACTTGCGGCAAGTGTTGGACAGAAGAAAGCGCGCGAAATCTGGTTTATGACTCGTCAATACGATGCACAAGAGGCGCTCGCCATGGGACTGGTTAACACCGTTGTTCCACTTAAAGAACTTGAAGCTGAAACTGTTTCATGGTGCCGCGAGATGTTGCGCAACTCTCCACTTGCACTCCGCTTGCTTAAATCTTCAATGAACGCAGCCGATGATGGTCTTGCCGGCATTCAACAACTAGCAGGAGATGCCACGTTGCTCTTCTACTTAAGCGAAGAGGGACAAGAAGGTCGCGATGCGTATAAAGAAAAGCGCGCTCCTGACTTCGGAAAGTTTCCAAAACGTCCTTAGTTCTTATGCTTGATGACCTCCTTGCAACACTCCGTGTAATTGCTCTTCCAACGCGCACCAATTTTCGTGGAATCACCGTGCGCGAAGTTGCTCTTATGCAAGGGCCTCAAGGTTGGGGGGAGTTCTCACCATTTCTGGAATATGACGATGAAGATTGCCGCCCGTGGCTTGCTAGCGCCATCGAAGCAGCTACAGTTTCGCGCCCCAAGCGATACCGAGATTCAATTGCAGTCAACGGAACAATTCCAGAGCTCAACGATAAAAAAGAGATCGCTGATCTCATGCGTTCTTACCAAGGCGTGAAAACTTTTAAGGTAAAAGTTGGGCGCAATCTCACTGAAGATGTCGCTCGCGTTGCTCGCGTCTTTTCTAACGCGCCAAAAGCTGCAATCCGCATCGATGTAAACGGACTTTGGTCAGTAGATGAAGCGCTAACTAATCTCTACGCATACTACGAAGAGATCGGTCCGCTTGAATATGTGGAACAACCATGTGCCACAGTCGAGGAACTCCGTGAACTAAAGAGCAAGATTAAAATTCCATTGCGTATTGCGGCAGATGAAGCGATTCGCAAAGCACCAGATCCATTTGCTGTTGATCTCACAGACGCCGCAGATTTAGTGATGCTAAAAGTTCAGCCACTTGGAGGAATTCAACGCTCTCTTGAAATCGCAGCCCATCATGGTTTGCCAGTTGTTGTCTCTAGCGCTTTAGAAAGCGCCATCGGAATTGAATATGGACTTGAGCTTGCGGCTTCAGTTAGTGAAATTACCCATGACTGTGGATTAGCAACTGGATCACTTCTAGCCAGCGATGTTGCTGCGCATGAAATTGTTGATGGAAAAATCGCGCTAGGTCAGATATCACCACAGTTAGATGGTCTTGATGTGACACCTGATCGCTTTGATTGGTGGAAGAATCGCATTATGAGAGTCGGAGAGTTGTTATGACGAACCAAGCGACCCAACTTGCGCGAGTAATCATCCGCCAAATTCTTGAGGCCGGAATAACGGATGCAGTTATTTCACCCGGGTCTCGCAACGCACCTCTATCTCTTGCACTAGTTGCGGCTCAAAAGCGCGGCCTAATTGAGTTACACATCCGGATCGATGAACGTACTGCTGCTTTCTACGCACTCGGTTTAGCAAAAGCGAGTAATCGACCAGTACCAGTTATCTGCACCAGTGGAACTGCCGTTGCTAATTACCACCCTGCGGTGCTTGAAGCATCACATTCAAATATTCCGCTTTTTGTAATAACGGCGGATCGTCCCGCAGAACTTCGACGCACGGGAGCGAACCAGACCACTGAGCAAGCAAGAATCTTTGGCAAAGCAGTTCGATACTTCTCTGATGTATCTGGCGGGGCATACCCACTAGAACTCCCACTTAATGCTCTGCAATCCGGTCCAGTTCACATCAATGTGCAATTTGAAGAACCACTTCTCGGTGATGATAACGATGCATGGCTTGATGGCTTGAAAATAAATCCGCCAAGAATCTTTGATCGCAAAAAAGCGGGAACTCTTGCCAGTAAATCAACTCGTGGCTTATTGGTTATTGGCCACGACCGTGGAGGACTTGAAGTTGCCGCAGTAAGCGCATTTATTGAATCACTCGGCTGGCCAGTAATAAGTGAAGATCCTCTGACATTTTCCCAAGCAAATGCCCATGCGAGTCTTTTTCTAACTGCGACACCAATTGCTAAAGATTTAACTCCAGATACCGTAATAGTCATTGGTCGCACAACTCTTTCTAGATCTATAAACGCACTTATCAAATCTGCTCGCTCAACCTTTGTTATTGATCCGCGTATCGCAACGGTTGATTCAGATCGCTTGGCAGATAAGCGCTTTACCGATCTCCCCGAACTTTATGTTGCGCCAGCGGATCCAGAATGGATCGCAAAATGGCACAAGTATTCTGAACGCAGTGCAAAAATTGTTAATGACGTTTCAATCTGGTCTGAGCCACTTATTGCGCGCGAGATTGCAGCCAATCTTCCTGCAGAAACTGCTCTCTTTATTGGATCATCGCGCCCCATTAGAGATATCGAAGCTTTCGCGGCTGCCCGTACCGGGGTAATTACATATGCCAATCGTGGTCTAGCTGGCATCGATGGAAATATCTCAACCGCGATGGGTATTGCCACACACCATGGCTCGGCTATCGCAGTACTTGGCGATTTAGCCTTCTTACATGACCTAACTGGGTTAATTCATAACGACAAAGTAAATCTAAAGATCGTTGTCGTAAATAATGATGGCGGTGGAATTTTCTCAACTCTTCCTCAACGTGGTGCACCGGGATTTGAGACAGTGTTCGGAACTCCTCACGGCTTAGATCCTGCAGCGATCGCGACTTCCATGGGTATCAGCTCAAAAACTATCGATAACGCCAATGATCTAGTTAAGGATTTGCCCACACCGATAAAAGGGCTAAGCGTCGTAGTTTTAAACGCGCCAAATCGCGAGGCAAATGCAGATTTAATTAAGGAATTATCAGAAAAAATGAAATCGCTTTAAAATTTAAGAAAGCGCACTGCGCATTGGCGCAAACTTTGCATTGCTTTCGCTTAACTCTTTTTCTGGGCTAGAACCGGCAACAATTCCGCAGCCGGCAAAGATTCGTAATTCATTTTCAGTAATCTGGCCGCAACGAAGGGCAATACCTAATTCTCCGTCGCCACGCGCATCTAGCCAACCAACTGGGCCGGCGTATCGGCCACGTGGCATTCCCTCAATATTTTGAATCAACTTTGCTGCAATGTCAGTCGGTGTTCCGCAAACAGCAGCGGATGGATGTAATTTTTCAAGAATTGTAAAAGCGTCAACGCTCTTCTTGCTTTCGATGAGTGCCCCAGTCACATCAGTGGCTAAATGCATCACATTTGCTAAGTGAAGAACAAATGGTGATTCAGGAACGTTGGTAGACGTGCAGAATGGATCCAGCGCATCAGCAACTGAGCGGACTGCGTATTCATGTTCTTCAAGATCTTTCGAAGAGCGTGCGAGAGATGCAGCCAGCGCTAAATCTTTCTCATCATCGCCAGTTTTGCTGATCGTTCCAGCAAGTACCCGTGAAGTAACCATGCCGCGGGATAAACGCAAAAGGAGTTCAGGCGTTGCTCCGATCAAGCCATCGACAGCAAAGATCCAAGTTGAAGGATATTCCGCGCTTAAATTGCGCAGAATCTTTCGTGGATCAATCACGCGATGAGAATTAACCTTTAGATCGCGGGCAAGGACCACCTTTTCAAGGTTTGTGCCTTCAATTTCTTTAATTGCTTGCTCAACGCGAAGTTGCCATTCGGCTGGGCTAAGCGAGCCATCACCCCAGTTGTATTCGACATCTTCTAGAAAGTGAGCGCTCTCAAATAACTTTGGCTGTGCTTGATCACCGATCCAAGTAATCCAAGAGCTGCCATTTCTCATTCCAACAATTACTTCTGGAATTACAAGAACAGATTCTTCGCTCTGATCAAATGAGAAAGAGGTAAAGAGAATTGGTCCGGTACCACTTGTATGTACAGAGTCAGAGATTGCCAACTTTTCTAATTGTTGGTGCCACCAAGTGCGCGCATCATTAAATCGATTTGGGCCACTAACTGTTGTCGTTGCATAAGATCCCCAGCCAACTAAGCCATCACCGCCGCGAACCCAAGAAACGGGTGTGCTATCTGGAAGAAGTTCAAGAAGGGGCAGGTGCTCGCCAAGACGTGCTGTAGTTACAGGGGTAAGTTGCGGCATAAGGATTTAAGTTATCGATTTAACTTTTGTGAAATCTTGCGCCAAACCAGTGGTAGCGAAGTTGCAGTGATTGCAATTTTTAAAGCTTCGCCAAAAATAAATGGAGTTAAGCCAGCAGTGGTTGTTGCTGCCCAAGATAGACCAAGTGAAGTTTTCAGCCAAAGTAATCCGAAAGTAAAAATAATTGCGCTTGCCAAAGTTAGCGCAGGGAATGAAGTTTTAAATTTCTGATCTGCTTTGCGATCTGCGAGAGCGCCAAGAACAAATGTGGCCACGAGCATTCCGATGAGATAACCACCAGTTGCGCCAGTTAATCGTGCGATGCCATGGCTAGGTGCACCTGTTGCGGCAGCAAAAACGGGAGCACCAGCAATTCCAGATAGTAGGTATGTTGCAAATGTCGCAAAGCCAAGACGCGCACCGTAAGTGGTTCCAATCAAATAAACGGCAAGTGTTTGACCTGTGACAGGAACCGGGGATCCCGGAACCGGGACTGCGATTTGTGCCAGCGCTGCAATAAATAAGGTGCCGCCGACGATAAATGTGGCATGGGTTAGCGCAGTACTTCGTGGAAATACAGTCGCGCGTAGTGATCCAGTTGAGATCGACATTTACTTCCCCTTTGCGGTTTTTTAAGTTGTGAGTGAGCCTACTATTGCGAGAGACTTGCCCTATGTCGCGCGCAAATATGGATAAAGACCCTGACGAAGTAGCCGCAATGTTCGATGGCGTGGCCAAGCGCTATGACCTCGTAAATGACCTGCTCAGCCTGGGCCAGACCAAGGCTTGGCGCCGGGCAACGACAGCGATCATCGCGCCTAAGCCTGGGATAAAGATCCTGGATTTGGCCGCTGGCACCGGATCTAGCTCAGAACCCCTGGCTGCTGCCGGAGCCGATGTTATTCCAGCCGATTTTTCGCAAGGGATGCTGGCTGCCGGCCGCAAAGCCCGCCCCCACTTGCCCTTTACCTTCGCAGATGCCCTGAATCTGCCCTTCGCCGATGGGGAATTCGACGTTGTAACTATTTCCTTCGGCCTTCGCAATACCTCAGATGTAGATATAGCCCTCCGGGAAGCCCTACGTGTAACCAAAAAGGGCGGGAGGATCGTCATAGCCGAGTTTTCCAGCCCAACTTGGGCACCATTTCGAAAGGTGTATACCAATTACCTAATGCGCGCCCTTCCGGCGATCGCCAAGAAGACCTCATCCAACCCAGATGCCTATGTTTACCTGGCCGAATCGATCAGGGCTTGGCCAAATCAGAAGGCGCTCGCCGCCAAGATTGAAGCCGCCGGATGGAGCCAAGTCGGATGGCAGAACTTAACTTTTGGGGTTGTTGCAGTTCACAGAGGCGTAAAGGCGTAACGGTCACGACCACCCCCGTGGCCACCTTAGGATTTCGCTTGTGATCGGTAACCCATATGTTCCAATTCTGGCAATTGCCGCCGTTGGCTTTGGTTTCGCAATTTTTTCCCTGGCTGCAGCCGCTCTTACCGGACCTGCTCGTTACAACCGCGCGAAGTTAGAAGCATACGAGTGCGGAATCGAACCTTCACCACAAGCTGCACAAGGTGGACGTTTTCCGGTCAAATACTTTTTAACTGCGATGCTCTTTATCATCTTTGATATCGAAATCGTTTTCTTATATCCATGGGCTGTTACCTTTGATCAACTCGGTCTTTTCGGCTTAGTCGAAATGGCGATCTTTATTGGAACAGTCTTCGTTGCATTTGCTTATGTCTGGCGTCGCGGAGGCCTCGAATGGGATTAGAAGAGAAGTTACCTAGCGGAATCGTTTTAACCTCAGTTGAAAAACTTGCAGGTTACATGCGTAAAAATTCACTCTGGCCAGCAACTTTCGGTCTGGCATGTTGCGCGATTGAGATGATGGCAGCAGGTGCCGGTCGTTACGATCTCGCACGTTTTGGTATGGAAGTCTTTCGTGCATCCCCACGCCAAGCAGATTTGATGATCGTTGCAGGACGCGTTTCAAACAAGATGGCTCCAGTGCTCCGCCAGATTTATGATCAAATGGCAGCGCCAAAGTGGGTTATCGCAATGGGCGCATGTGCATCATCAGGTGGAATGTTTAACAACTATGCAATCGTTCAAGGTGTTGACCACGTAGTACCAGTAGATATTTATCTGCCAGGATGTCCGCCACGTCCTGAAATGTTGATGGATGCAATTCTTAAATTGCACGATCAGATCTACGACGAAAAACTTGGACCTAACCGCGAAAAGGTAATTAAAGAAGTTGAAGCGGCAGCAATGGCTGCAGTGCCAACCCATCAGTTGAAGGGGTTGCTCGCTTAAATGTCTGACGATAAGCACGGAATGTTTGGTGCTGCCGGCACGGGGGATACCTCGGGTTACGGCGGGCTAGTACGCGCGGCTGCAACACCTGGATCATCTCAGCGTCCCTTTGGCGGCTATTTCGATCAGGTTGCTGATGATCTAGAACGCGCATATCCAGATTTCGCAGATGCAATTGAACGCGTGGTGGTCGATCGCGGCGAGTTAACGCTTCACATTAAGCGCGAACGTTTGGTTGAAGTAGCACTTATCTTGCGCGATAAATTGAAATTTGAGATGTCGATGGGTGTATCTGGTGTGCATTATCCAGAAGATACCAATCGCGAACTGCATGCGGTTTATCACTTGTTATCAGTAACAAATAATCAACGTATACGTTTGGAAGTTTCAGTGCCTGATGTTGATCCACATATTCCTTCACTTGTTGAAGTTTGGGCTGGATCAAACTGGAATGAACGCGAAACTTACGACATGTTCGGAATTATTTTTGATGGCCACCCAGGCCTTACTCGCATCTTGATGCCAGATGACTGGCAAGGACATCCACAACGTAAGGATTACGCACTTGGCGGAATCGGCGTTGAATACAAGGGTGCTGTTACACCTCCTCCATCAGATCGGAGGTCTTACAAGTGAGCACGTACGCAGATCCATATGCATCATCACGTGAAACCACCGAAGGCACAGTTTTCTCTGTAACCGGTGGCGATTGGGATTCACTCGTAACTGAAATTGGTCAGGCGAAAGAAGAACGCGTTGTTGTAAATATGGGTCCACAGCACCCATCAACACACGGCGTACTTCGTCTGGTTCTCGAACTTGAAGGCGAAACTGTTACAGAAGTTCGTTGCGGAATCGGTTACCTACACACAGGTATCGAAAAGAATATCGAATTCCGTAACTGGACCCAGGCCACAACATTTGTAACCCGTATGGATTACTTGGCTCCGTTGTTTAACGAAGCGGCTTACTGCTTAGGCGTGGAAAAACTTCTTGGCATCACCAACGATGTTCCAGAGAAAGCCAACGTTATTCGCGTAATGATGATGGAGTTCAACCGTATTTCTTCACACATGGTTGCACTCGGTACTGGCGCTCTCGAACTCGGCGCGCTTTCACCAATGATCTTCTGCTTCCGCGAACGTGAGAAAGTTCTGGATATCTTTGAATTTATCTCTGGCCTACGTATGAATATGGCCTATATCCGCCCAGGTGGTGTGGCTCAGGATCTGCCTGCCGGCGCAGTCGACAAGATCTTGGCAACAGTTAAAGATCTGCGCCATAGTTTTAAAGATAACGAGAAATTGCTTGTTGGTAACAGCATCTGGATGAAGCGCACAGAGGGAATTGGTTACCTCGATCTTGCTGGTGCAACAACTCTCGGCGTTACAGGTCCGGTAATTCGCGCAACTGGTTTGCCACTCGATCTGCGCAAGATTCAGCCTTACTCAGGTTATGAAAATTACAAGTTCGATGTTGTAACAGCCGACACCTGCGATGTTTACGGCCGCTTCCTTATTCGCATTAACGAATTAGAGCAATCACTTCGCATCATCGAACAATGCGCTGAAAAACTTAAATCACTTGAGGGTGCACCAGTGATGGTTGCCGATAAGAAGATTGCTTGGCCAGCACAGCTTGCAATCGGCGCAGATGGAATGGGTAACTCGCTCAACCATATCCGCGAAATCATGGGCACATCAATGGAATCTTTGATCCACCACTTCAAACTTGTAACTGAAGGATTCCGAGTTCCAGCAGGTCAAGTTTATTCTGCTGTTGAATCACCACGTGGCGAACTAGGTGCACACGTTGTCTCTGACGGTGGAACACGTCCATACCGTGTTCACTTCCGTGAACCATCTTTCAATAACTTGCAATCAACTTCTGCAATGTGTGAAGGCTCAATGGTTGCCGACATCATCGGCGCTGTTGCTTCAATCGATCCGGTGATGGGAGGCGTTGACCGCTAATGGCTTACTCATCAGATCAGATCGAAGTTATGAACTCGATTATCAAGCGCTATCCACGTAGCCGTTCTGCAATCATGCCTCTGCTTCACTATGTGCAATCACTTGCTGGTTTCGTAACAAATGAAGGCATCGAAGAAATTGCTATGTTGCTTGAACTAGAAACCGCAGAAGTAACTGCCGTTGCAACTTTCTACACCCAATACAAGCGCCGCCCAGTAGGCGAGTATCACGTAGGCGTTTGCACCAATACTTTGTGCGCAGTTATGGGCGGAGATGCAATATTTGCAGCCCTTAAAGACCACCTCGGCGTTGAAAATGATGGCGTTACCGCTGACGGAAAAGTTTCGCTCGAACATATCGAATGCAACGCTGCTTGCGATTACGCACCAGTTGTTATGGCTAACTGGGAGTTCTACGACAACCAGAACGTTGAGTCTGCAAAAGATCTGGTTGATTCAATGCGCAAGGGAACTCCTAAGCCACCAACGCGCGGTCCAAATTCTTTGGTTACCTGGAAAGAAGCTTCTGCAGTTCTCGCTGGTCTAAATGACGGCAAAGCAAATGAAGGCTTGCAAGCTGGCGAACCAACACTTCTTGGTCTAAAACTTTCGAAAGAGGGCAAGTAATGACAAAACTAGCTCCAGTACTTTCTGCACATTGGGATGAAAAAGATTCATTCACCATTGAGGCATACACACGTCACGGCGGATACAAGGCATCTGCAAAAGCACTTGCTATGGATCCAGATGCAGTTATTCAGCTTGTAAAAGATTCAGGACTTCGCGGGCGCGGTGGCGCAGGCTTCCCAACCGGAATGAAGTGGGGCTTTATCCCACAGGGCGATAATAAGGATCACTATTTAGTTGTAAACGCCGACGAATCAGAGCCAGGTACTTGTAAAGACACTCCACTTTTGATGGCAAACCCACACGTTCTTATCGAAGGTTGCATCATCGCTTGCCACGCAATTCGCGCAAAGCATGCATTTATTTATATCCGTGGAGAAGTTACACATGTTGTGCGCCGCTTAAATCAAGCAATTGAAGATGCTTACAAAGCTGGCCATCTTGGTAAGGGAATTGATGTTGTCTTGCACGTAGGTGCGGGCGCGTACATCTGCGGTGAAGAAACTGCGTTGCTTGATTCACTCGAAGGTTTCCGTGGCCAACCACGTCTGCGTCCACCATTTCCTGCGATCGCAGGTTTATATGCACGTCCAACAGTTGTAAATAACGTTGAATCAATTTCATCAGTTCCAGCGATCGTTGCTAATGGCGCTGAGTGGTACCAAGCAATGGGTACTGAAAAATCAAAGGGAACCACGCTTTATTCACTATCTGGCCACGTGAACAACCCAGGTCAGTTTGAAGCACCTCTCGGAATTACTCTGCGCGAGATTCTTGATTTTGCTGGGGGAGTTCGCACCGGACATAAGTTGAAGTTCTGGACACCTGGTGGATCATCAACACCGCTTTTCACTGATCAACACCTAGATGTTCCACTTGATTACGAAGGCGTTTCTGCTGCGGGCTCAATGCTTGGCACTAAAGCGCTACAGATCTTTGATGAAACAACTTGCGTTGTTCGCGCAGTATTACGTTGGACCGAGTTCTACAAGCACGAGTCATGCGGCAAGTGCACACCATGTCGCGAAGGCACTTGGTGGTTGGTTCAAATTCTGCGCGATTTAGAAAACGGCGTTGGTACTGAAGCAGATCTAGCTAAGTTGCTCGATCTCTGCGACAACATCATGGGCCGTTCATTCTGCGCACTAGGTGATGGAGCAACTAGCCCAATCACCTCTTCAATCAAGTATTTCCGTGACGAATACATCGCCCACTTAACAAATGGTGGATGCCCATTTGATCCAGTTAAATCAACTCTCTTCTCTGGAGCTAACGCATAATGACCACATCTCAAGAGAACACAACTGCACAGGCAGTAGATCTCATAACCGTTGTTATCGATGGTTTTGAAGTTAGCGTTCCAAAGGGAACTCTCGTTATTCGCGCCGCAGAAAAACTAGGAATTCAAATCCCACGTTTCTGCGATCACCCACTTCTTGATCCAGTTGGTGCATGTCGTCAATGTTTAGTTGATATCGAAATTAATGGTCGCGCATTTCCAAAACCACAGGCTTCCTGCACCATTCCTGTCGAACCAAATATGATCGTAAAGACTCAACTAACTTCACCAGTTGCTGAAAAAGCACAGCGCGGTGTTATGGAACTTCTACTTGTTAATCACCCACTTGATTGTCCAGTTTGCGACAAGGGTGGCGAATGTCCTTTGCAGAACCAAGCGATGAGTACCGGAAATGGCGAGACTCGTTTCGAGGGCGTAAAGCGCACCTTTGAGAAGCCAGTTGCTATCTCTTCACAAGTTCTTCTTGATCGCGAGCGTTGCGTACTTTGTGCACGTTGCACTCGTTTCTCTGATCAAATCGCAGGTGATCCATTTATTACTCTTAACGAGCGCGGTGCGTTGCAGCAAGTTGGTATCTATGAGAACCAGCCATTTGAGTCTTACTTCTCAGGTAACACTGTGCAGATCTGTCCGGTTGGAGCGCTCACAGGAGCTGCTTACCGATTCCGCGCACGTCCATTCGATTTAGTTTCAACTCCATCTGCTTGCGAACATTGTGCATCAGGTTGCGATATGCGCACAGATGTTCGTCGTGGAAAGACGCTACGTCGCCTTGCCGGTGATGATGCCGCAGTTAACGAAGAATGGAATTGCGATAAAGGTCGCTGGGCATTTAAGTACGTTACTGAAGTAGATCGTCTAACAACTCCAATGGTTCGCGGCGCTGACGGTGTTCTTGCACCAGCATCATGGCCAGAAGCGCTTGCTGCAGCTGCAACAGGTCTCAAGGGAAAGCGCGCTGCGGTTCTAGTTGGTGGACGCGCAACCGCAGAAGATGCTTACGGTTACAGTAAGTTTGCGCGCATCGCACTTGGCACAAACGATATTGATTTCCGTGCGCGCGTTTCATCTGATGAAGAACGCGATTTCCTTGGTGCGAAGGTTGTTGGATCAGCAACTACCTACCGCGATATCGATATTGCAGATCATGTAGTTCTAGTTGGTTTTGAACCAGAAGAAGAATCACCAATCGTTTTCCTTCGTATTAACAAGCAGGTTCGCAAGCGCGCGCTAAAGGTGAGCGCAGTTGCAACTAAGCTTTCAATCGGAGTTGAAAAACTAAAAGCTGAATTTATTAAGGTCGCACCAGGTGCTGAGAGCGCTGCACTTTCTGCACTTTCCTTAACTGGCAAGTCAGTTATCTTGGTCGGCGAACGCGCCGCTGAAACAACTGGTCTGCTTTCTGCAGCTTCTGCACTGGCTGAAAAGACCGGCGCAAAGCTGGCTTGGATTCCACGTCGCGCTGGCGAACGCGGTGCACTTGAAGCTGGCGCAATTGGCACACTTCTTCCAGGTGGCCGCCCGGTTGCCGATGCTGCAGCACGCGTAGATATTGCAACTGTTTGGGGAGTTCCAACAATTCCTGCAACCGTTGGTCGAACAACTTCTGAAATTATCGAAAGCCTTAATAACGGCTCACTTGATGCAGTTGTTGTTGGTGGCGTTGATCCACAAGATATGCCAAATAGCGCAGCCGCACTTGCAGCATTTTCCAAGTCATTTGTTATCTCTCTCGAAATTGCACACTCTGCAGTTACCAATGTTGCTGATGTAGTTCTTCCAGTTGCTGCAGTTACTGAAAAGTCTGGCTCATTCCTCAACTGGGAAGGCCGCGCACGTGCTTTCGATGCCGCAGTTGCCGATTCACTAAACCGTTCTGATCTTCGCATCTTGTCGGCAATTGCAGATGAAATGGGCGAATCCATCATGCTCGGCACAGTTACCCAAGCAGCGCGCGAAATTTCATCCCTCGGTAAGTGGGACGGTGCACGCGCTAACTTCGCTGCAGTTTCTGCACCAGGTGCAAATAAGGTTTCTGGAAATGAAGCGCTACTTACTTCATGGCGTCGCTTGTTAGATCTTGGTACTTTGCAAAAGGGCGAGGCAAACTTGGCAGGCACTGCTCGTAAATCTGTTGTAGTTATCTCTCCAAAGCGCGCTGAAACAATGGGCGTTAAAGATGGCGATATCTTGCGAGTCTCTAACTCACACGGATCGATTTCGCTTCCTGCGCTAGTTGAAGATATTCACGATGATGCAGTCTGGGTGCCACGTAACTCATTCGGCACACAAACTTTGATTTCGTTAAATGCTGTGCACGGCGATGTTGTATCGGTGGTGAAGGCATGAATAACGCTCAGTTGTTGCTAGATGATCCAGGTTGGATCATCACCCTTAAGGCAGTTATTGTCTTCGCAGTTTGTGTTGTCTTGACGATCATGTCTGTATGGGGCGAACGTCGCATCGTTGCTCGCATGCAGATGCGTCTTGGCCCTAACCGCGTTGGAAAGTTCGGCTTAATCCAGGCGCTTGCAGATGGCGTAAAGCTGGCGCTGAAAGAAGATTTGATTCCGGCAGCTGCTGACAAGGTTGTATTTGTTATCGCTCCAGTAATCAGCACCACCGCAGCATTTATGGCCTTTGCGGTTATGCCAATGACTGGTCCAGTTAACTTCTTCGGCGAAGAAACAGTTATGCAGTTAACCGATCTACCAGTTGGCGTTCTCTATGTTCTTGCCACTGCATCAGTTGGTGTCTACGGAATTGTTCTCGCTGGTTGGTCATCAGGTTCGACATACCCACTGCTTGGCGGACTTCGCTCTAGCGCGCAGGTTGTTTCTTATGAAATTGCTATGGGTCTCTCACTTGTATCAGTCTTTATCTACTCCGGATCAATGTCTACTTCATCAATCGTTGCCGCGCAGCAGAGCACCTGGTGGTACGGACTTGTTCTCTTCCCATCATTTGTTATTTATGCAATTTCTATGGTCGGTGAAACAAACCGCGCACCATTCGACTTAGCTGAAGCTGAAGGCGAACTCGTTGGTGGATTCCACACTGAATATTCATCACTTAAGTTCGCACTCTTCTTCTTGGCCGAATATGTAAATATCATCGCGGTTTCAGCGTTAGCGACAACGCTATTCCTAGGTGGTTACCACGCAATTCCAGGCCTTGGCTTTACAGAACAATGGCTCGGCGGCTGGTTCACGCTCGTCTGGTTCTTCTCAAAGGTTCTCCTCTTCTTCTTTATCTTCGTATGGTTGCGCGGAACTCTTCCTCGTTTGCGTTACGACCAATTTATGCAATTCGGCTGGAAAGTCTTGATTCCGGTCTCATTACTCTGGATCTTGGTAGTTGCAACGCTTCGTCTAATTTCTACCAGCAGCCAATCTCGTATAACCACCTTTATCTTTGCCGGCGTTGTAGTTCTAATAGTTATGGGAATCTCTACAGCCGCTGATGCTTCCAAGAGAAAACGCGCTGCACACGTTTACCCAGAGGCAGCTGCTCCAAGTTTTGCCGTTCCATCGCTTCCATCCGAGATAACCACAATCAATGTTTCTGACAAGGGAGGCGATCGTGGCTGAGCTAGATAGTGAGAATCAACTGCAACCGCAGGTAAATAAAGACATCGATATCACCAGCGTTTCCTATGAAAAAGTGGATCAACCTGGCGCAAAGAGCCTTCTAAAGCAGGCGCAAGGTTTCTGGGTAACTTTCATAACCATGTTTAAGAAAGTTAATACTGTTCAATACCCAGAAGTTAAAGAGCCAACCGCAGAACGTTTCCATGGTCGCCATCAGTTAAACCGCCACCCAGATGGTTTGGAAAAGTGCATCGGTTGCGAACTCTGCGCGTGGGCATGCCCTGCTGATGCAATTTATGTAGAAGGCGCAGATAACACTCCAGATAATCAAATGTCACCAGGAGAGCGATACGGCAAGGTTTATCAGATCAACTATCTTCGTTGTATTTTCTGCGGTCTCTGCATCGAGGCCTGCCCAACACGTGCGTTGACGATGACAAATGAATACGAGCTCGCTGATTCAACTCGCGGAAAGTTAATCTTCGAAAAGGATGATTTGCTCGGCCCACTCCGCGCCGGGATGTTGCCACCTCCACACCCAATGTATCCAGGTATGACCGATACCAATTATTACAACGGCGATGTTAAGGAAGCACATCCTTCACAGGAGCAAAAATAATGGAACCCTTACTAACAATTCAGACGCCTGAGACAGTTCTCTTCTGGTTCTTGGCGCCACTTTCAGTTCTTGCGGCACTTGGAATGTTGTTAGTTAAGAAGGCTGTTCACTCAGCGCTATTGCTTGCTTGGGTAATGGTCACTCTGGCAATTTTCTATATCGCACAAGGTGCGGTCTTCCTCGGAATTGTTCAGGTAGTTGTTTATACCGGCGCGGTAATGATGCTCTTCCTCTTTATCTTGATGTTGGTCGGTGTTGATTCATCAGATTCGCTAACCGAGACAATCACTGGACTTCGTCCAATTGCGATCACCGCAGCGGTTGGCTTTGGCGGACTTATGGTTTCACTCCTTGGTCGCGCAACTTTGGGTCGCGAACCAGTTGGTTTAGAAGCGGCAAATGCTGCAGGAAATGTGCAAGGAATTGCTGCGCTTCTGTTCTCAAAGTATGTATGGCCATTTGAGGTTATTTCAGCGCTGCTAATTACTGCAGCAGTTGGTGCGATGGTTCTGGCTCATCATCAACGTACAACTCCGCGCCCAACTCAGCGTGAACAATCAACTAATCGTTTCCGCACAGGTTCACTTGCGGGCGCAGCCGGCCTACCTGGCCCAGGCGTCTTTGCTCGCCATAACGCAGTCGATGTTCCAGCGCTTTTGCCTGATGGAACACCGGCTCCTTCTTCAATTTCTGCAACGTTAAAGGCACGCGGAGATGTAATTGATTCCGCTCAGTTCCAACTCGATAACGTTGATACAACAGTTGTGGAGGAGAAGTAATGAGCCTCGATAACTATCTCTACCTTTCCGCGATCTTGTTCACGATTGGCGCAGTTGGCGTGGTTGTTCGCCGCAACGCAATCGTTGTCTTTATGTGCATCGAGCTAATGCTTAATGCCGCGAATCTTTCACTAGTAACTTTCGCAAGAATTAATGGAACTTTAGATGGCCAGGTAATCGCCTTCTTCACGATGGTAGTTGCCGCATGTGAAGTAGTAGTCGGTCTAGCAATCATCGTTACGATCTACCGTTCCCGCCGATCAGCATCTATCGATGATGCTAGTTTGTTGAAGCGATAAAAATGGCTACCAACAACGGTCTCGTTTATCTAATTGCGCTGCCACTATTTGGCGCGCTTACTCTGCTACTTCTTGGACGCAAGGCTGATAAGTGGGGACACCTGCTTGCAACTGCGATGTCTGCCGGATCTTTTGCAGTTGGCTTGGTTCAACTCTCACAGATGCTCGATCGTGAAGCAGAGTTACGTCCGGTAACGCAGAAGCTCTTTACCTGGATCAGCGTGGGTAGCTTTAACGTAGATGCTGCACTTCTTCTTGACCAGTTGTCGATCTGTTTCGTTCTGCTAATTACGGGCGTCGGTACATTGATCCATATCTATTCGATCTCATACATGTCACATGATGAGGATCGTCGTCGTTTCTTCGCCTACCTGAACCTCTTTATTGCATCAATGTTGCTCTTGGTGCTCGGTGATTCATACCTCAACCTCTATGTCGGTTGGGAAGGCGTAGGTCTTGCCTCCTACCTATTGATCGGTTTCTGGAATAAAAAACCAGCGTATGCAACTGCCTCTAAGAAGGCATTTGTTATGAACCGCATCGGCGATATGGGCCTCTCCTTCGCAATCATGATCGCTTTCGCCTCGCTCGGAACCGTTTCGTTTAGCGGAGTTAAAGAGCACGCACATCACGCATCTGAAGCAACAATGACTGCGATCGGCATCATGTTGCTTATTGCTGCGGTCGGTAAGTCAGCGCAATTCCCATTGCAGGCATGGCTCGGCGATGCAATGGCAGGCCCAACTCCAGTTTCTGCGTTGATTCACGCAGCAACAATGGTTACCGCAGGCGTTTACCTAATTGTTCGCTCTAACTTTGTATTTGATGCAGCGCCAACTGCCCAACTTCTCGTGGTAATCGTTGGTGCGATCACTCTCTTGTTCGGTGCCATTATCGGTATGGCTAAAGATGACATCAAGAAAGCACTCGCTGCTTCAACGATGTCTCAGATCGGTTACATGATCTTGGCATCAGGCCTCGGACCTGCAGGTTATGCATATGCGATCATGCACTTGCTTACTCACGGATTCTTTAAAGCCGGAATGTTCCTTGGGGCAGGTTCAGTAATGCATGGCATGAACGATGAAGTAAATATGCGCAAATATGGCGGCCTACGTAAATTTATGCCGATTACTTTTGTGACCTTTGGTCTTGGTTACTTAGCAATTATTGGCGTTCCGCCTTTCGCTGGTTTCTATTCGAAAGATATGATTATTGAAACCGCGCTAAATGCCGGTGGTGCAAAGGGAATTATTCTCGGAACAATCACCCTTATTGGTGCTGCGATCACCGCCTTCTATATGACGCGCGTAATGATCTTGACCTTCACAAGTCCAAAGCGTTGGGACGATAACCAGCATCCACACGAATCACCAGCGCTGATGTGGATACCGATGGCAATTCTTGCAATCGGTTCAGTTATCTCGGGTTACTTGTTGTACCAAGGAAAAGCGTTTAAGCATTGGCTAGAGCCGCTCTTTGAAAAGCATGGCGAGCACACCGAGCTACTGCCTCCAATTGTTGTTTCAGGCCTTGCCTTAACAATGGTGGTAATTGGTGTTGCAATCGCAGTTATCAAATACCAACTCTCTGAGGTCGATAGCGTCGCACCAGAGAAAGTCTCTATCTTTACTCGCATCGCGCGTCGTGACTTGCTGCAAGATGATGTCAACGAAGCGCTCTTTATGCGCCCAGGACAAGCGCTAACTTCTGCACTTGTAAAGGTTGATGACTCAGTAGTTGATGGCGCAGTTCGCGGAGTTGGAAAGATGGCTTTGGGTTCTGGTTCTGCACTACGCAATACTCAGACCGGCTTTGTTCGTAGCTATGCAGTTCTAATCTTGATTGGCGCAGCATCGCTAATCGCGGCAATTTGGGTGGTAACAACGTGAACCTGGCAGATATGAACATTCTCTCCTTCTTAATGTTGTTGCCGCTTATCGGCACTGCCTTTATTTCGATCGCACCAAAGACAAATGTGCTTTTAACTAAGCAGATCGCCCTTGTGACCACAATTTTGGTTGCAGTCGTTGGCATTTACATGACGATCTCCTTTGACTTCAACGCCAAAGGTTTTCAATTCGTAGAATCTCGCGAATGGATTCCCGCCTTTGGTATCAAATATGCCCTAGGCGTTGACGGCATAGCCCTCGTTTTGATTTTGATGTCTGTTCTCTTAACTCCGATCGTTGTAGTTGCTGGATGGAATGAATCAGAAGGCGGCCGTTGGAGCGCCAAGGTCTTCTATTCACTTCTTCTTGTACTTGAAACAATGATGATCGGCGTCTTTGCATCGACTGACGTCTTCATGTTCTACGTCTTCTTTGAAGCGATGCTGGTTCCGGTTTACTTCTTAATTGGTGGTTTTGGTTCTGGCGAACGCGCTGCAGCAGCGGTTAAATTCTTGCTCTACAGCCTCTTTGGTGGCTTGCTAATGCTCGCCTCAATTATCGGCATCTATGTCATGGCAACTCGTTATGGCAACCGCACCTTCGATATAACAACACTTTCGGGGTTGCACACGGTTTTGACTCCAATGATGGAGAACGTCTTATTCCTCGGATTCTTTATCGCTTTTGCAATCAAGGCTCCGCTCTGGCCATTACATACCTGGCTGCCGGATGCTGCAAAGTCAGCGACCCCTGGAACATCAGTCTTGCTCTTAGGTGTTCTCGATAAGGTCGGAACATTCGGAATGATTCGCTACTGCTTAACTCTCTTTCCAGAGGCGAGCAAGACATTTACACCAATGATTATTACCTTGGCAGTTATCTCAATTCTCTATGGTGCATTCCTTGCCATTGGCGCCAAAGACATCAAGCGCTTAATCGCATACACCTCGATTTCTCACTTTGGATTTATCACCATGGGAATATTCGCGATGACATCGCAAGGTATGTCTGGTTCAACTTTGTATATGTTTAACCACGGATTCTCAACAGCAGCGCTCTTCTTAATTGCTGGATTTATGATCTCGCGCCGTAATTCATCGACAATTTCAGATTTCGGTGGACTGCAACGCGTCACACCAATCATGGCTTGGTCGTTCTTTATCGCAGGTTTATCTAGCTTGGCGCTGCCGGGTCTTTCTAGCTTCGTTAGCGAATTCCTAGTTCTAGTAGGAACCTTTACGCGATATCCGGTAGCTGCAGTTATTGCTACATTCGGAATCGTTTTAGCTGCGCTCTACATTTTGATTCCAGTACAGCGCGCTCTGCACGGCCCAACAACCCCGGGCAATGAGAATTTAACTGACCTAACCCTGCGCGAAAAAATTGCGATCGCACCAGTTATCGCAACGATCGTGGTTCTTGGTTTCTACCCATCACCGCTGCTAAACATCATTAATCCAGCGTCGCAAACCATCATTTCACAACAAGGATTTAGCGATCCAGCGCCAACCATGAGTGAGGGCAAGTAATGATTGAATTCGTATCTCCAACCCTTGATTACTCACTTCTAGCACCGATTTTGATCGTGCTTGGTGGAGCGGTTCTTGGCGTAATCATTGAAGCCTTTGCTCCACGCAAATCACGCGCTTCATCACAACTTTTCATTACCTTGGCCGCTTTGGTTCTCTCGCTGGTATCGCTTATTCGCGTGCGTGATCGCTCTTCATCAGCAGCGGCGATGGAATCAGTTACCTTCGATGGCGCAGGAATGTTGATTCAAGGTTCGATTTTAGTTATTTCGATCATCGCCGTCTTTTTGTTGGCCGATCAAGAGAACTTCACAGCGCTACCTGCAGCACTTCCTGGCTCAGATGAAGAACGCGTATCGCTACAACAAGATTTAAGAGTCACAGAGGTATATCCACTTACTCTCTTTGCAATCGCCGGAATGATGCTCTTTCCAGTTGCTACCGATTTAATCACGCTCTTTGTGGCGCTGGAAGTTCTCTCACTTCCACTTTATCTATTGGCCGGTTTATCGCGCCGCCGCCGATTGATGTCACAAGAAGCTGCGCTTAAGTACTTCTTGCTCGGAGCATTTGCATCGGCGTTCTTCCTGATGGGTATCGCATATCTTTACGGCTATTCATCATCAGTTACCTTCGCGGGAATTCACTCGGCTGTAATCGGTGGAAGTGGAAACGATATTTACCTACTTCTCGGAATCGCCTTTATCTCAATCGGTCTTCTCTTTAAAGTTGGCGCAGTTCCGTTCCACGCTTGGTCTCCAGATGTTTATCAGGGTGCACCAACTGCTGTGACGGCTCTTATGGCGGCTGCGACCAAGGTTGCCGCATTTGGTGCGATGCTCCGTATCTTCTACGTCTCATTTGCAGAGGCTTACTGGCAATGGCGTCCAGCGATCATCGCAATCGCCTTGATAACTATGGTCTTTGGTTCACTCGTTGCAATCGCACAGCGCGATGTAAAGCGCATGCTCGCTTACTCATCAATCGCTCACGCCGGCTTCTTGCTTTCAGGTGTAGTTGCCCTTAGCAAATCAGGTTTGGAATCTTCAATCTTCTATCTCTTCGCATACGGAATTGCGACAGTAGGAGCCTTTGGAATTGTGACCTTAGTTCGCGATTCTTCTGGTGAAGTAACCGATCTAAACCGTTGGAGCGGGCTCGGAAAGCGTTCGCCATGGGTTGCAACAGCATTTGCTGGTTTCTTGTTGGCTTTCGCGGGAATCCCACTAACTAGCGGATTTATCGGAAAGTTCTCTATCTTCTCAGCTGCATACGAAAGTGGATCAACGGCAATCTTGATCACCGGAGTACTTTCATCAGCGATTGCAGCGTTCTTCTATATCCGCGTAATTGTTTTGATGTTCTTTAAAGATCCAGTTGAAGATGGAACTAGCGTTGTAATTCCTTCAATCTACACACAGATAACAATTACTGTTTCTTCAGTAGCCACCTTCGCACTTGGAATCTTCCCAACTCCTTTGATTAACTTTATTCAAAGCTCAGCTAACTTCCTTCGCTAATGTCATCATTCGGCATTCCTGATCTAGATCTCGCACTTGAGGCAGATCTTGCAACAGGCATGCAAGGCGTTGAACATTTACTGCGCGAGCACATCAAAGGTGATTACCCACTTGTTGAGGAAACCTCTCGCCACCTAGTTGCAGCAGGCGGCAAGCGTTTGCGCCCGTTATTAACTCTGATCTCATCTCACTTTGGTGATCCAACTCGTAAGGAAGTAATTCCTGCTGCAGTTGTTTGCGAGTTAACTCATCTAGCAACGCTTTATCACGATGATGTAATGGATGAAGCGCCGCTTCGTCGCGGGGTAGAAAGCGCCAACAATCGATGGGGAAATACCATCGCAATTTTGACCGGTGATTATCTTTTTTCTAAGGCATCTGACCTGCTGGCCGACCTTGGCCCTGAAGCAGTTCGCCTGCAAGCGCGTACATTTGAACGTTTAGTTATCGGTCAGATTATGGAAACCCAGGGACCGCAAAATGGTGAAGATCCGCTCGCACATTATCTGCGCGTAGTAGGGGATAAGACCGGTTCGCTCATAGCAACCAGCGCACGTTTCGGTGCTCTTCTATCTGGAGCATCACGTGAAACAGTTGAGACACTAACTAAATTTGGCGAACAGATCGGTATCGCATTTCAACTTGCTGATGATGTTATTGATATTGCTAGTGAATCTAGCCAATCAGGAAAAATTCCAGGAACAGATCTGCGTGAAGGCGTTCCTACCCTTGTAACGTTAAATGTAATGGCCTCAAATAAACCGGTAGATGCTGAACTAAAAAGACTTTTGAGCGCTCCTATCCATGACGAAGTTGTCGTGCAGCAAGTTCTACGCGCACTTCGCACCCATGATGGTTTACAGCAGGCTCGCCAACAGCTTGGCAACGTCGCAAAAGATGCTCGAACCGCACTTGGCCCACTGCCGCTTAATTCGGCAACTGGCGCCTTGTTCTCGTTATGCGATGCTGTTGTCGACCGATCTGCCTGATTTCAAAAGATCCGTTGCCAGAGTAATTAGCGCGAGCCAAATAAAGATAAAGCCCACCCAACGAGCAGTAGGCATCGCTTCGTTATTAACCCAAACACCGATCGAAAACTGAATCGTCGGAGTTATATATTGCATAAGCCCAATAGTTGAGTATGGAAGACGTGTAGTAGATCCGTTAAATAAGAGCAAAGGAATAGCAGTAACTGCGCCTGCGCTAATCAAGAGAATAGTTAGACCAGTGCCATTACCAAACTGTCCCTCGCCTTTTGATCCAATAAAGATGAGATAGCCACAATATGGAATAAAGGCGATCATCGTTTCGATCGCCAGACCTTCTAGCGCCCCAAGGCCAAGTTGCTTCTTAACAAGTCCATAAGTGCCCCAAGAGAGAGCTAGTCCGAGTGCTACCCAAGGCAGGCGACCGTAATCCACGGTTAGAACGATTACACCAACGGATGCGATTGAAACCGCTACCCATTGAAGTCGGCGCATTTTTTCTTTCAAGAGAACTACGCCAAATGCGATGATGATTAAGGGGTTTATGTAATAGCCCAAAGATGCTTCAACAACGTGACCATTATTGGTTGCCCATATATAAATTAACCAGTTAATAGAGATCAGAATGGATGCTAGAAATAACTTTGCAGCAACTTTCGGCCTACGAAAAGTGGCTAAGGTCGACTTGAGTGCATGAGTAATCATCAAAACAATTAGACAGAAAATCAAAGTCCAAACAGCGCGGTGTGAGACTATTTCAAGTGGGTTAGCAGGCTCCAGCAAGGGCCAATAGAGTGGAAACATTCCCCACAATACATATGCGCTAACCCCATAAATAAGGCCAAGCTTCTGCTTTTTCAATTAACGGAAGTTCACAAATTGAACTGCGAAATCCCACTTGCCATCTTTAATCAGTGCCATGGTGGTCTGCAGGTCATCGCGGCTCTTGCTGGTTACGCGAAGTTCATCGCCTTGGATCTGCGATTTCACTGACTTTGGACCCTCATCTCGTAAAAATTTAGCAATCTTCTTCGCATTCTCAGTAGAGATTCCTTCTTTGAGTGGGCAAGCGATCTTGTAGATCTTGCCAGAAAGTTGTGGCTCACCTGGATCAATATGCTTTAGTGAAACCCCACGCTTAATCATCTTATCTTTGATGACATCTAGAGTCGCCTTAGCGCGCTCTTCGGTATCGGCTTCAATGTTGATCTTCTCACCGGCCATCTCGATCTTTGCACCGGTGTTTTTGAAATCAAAGCGCGTATCAATCTCGCGGATTGCTTGGTTTATCGCGTTATCTAGCTCCATACGATCAATCTTTGAAACTACGTCGAAACTGCTATCAGCCATGGTGGCCCTCCTAAAAGCGGTAAAGATCACTTTGTATGGCGCTAGGTTATCGCGCTTGGAAGGATTAATAAAGTTTACAAGAAGTAGCATTGTTCT
>Ga0208788_1000135_pt1 | contig 37628 bp, 31 predicted proteins | sample Wag4_2014_7_11_3_FD_187363 | JGI IMG/M metagenome (GOLD analysis project Ga0208788, IMG submission 187363) | Fresh water mixed with fracking chemicals microbial communities from Ohio, USA - Utica-2 Time Series FC 2014_7_11 (SPAdes) (version 2) ...
AGTCAAGTTGGCTAATTTTTTTGGTTTTCAGTTAGCAAAAGTAAAATATTCCAAAAACCCCTGTTGAGAGACAATTTAACCCATTTAATTGTAAATCAAGGAGTTAGCTTGGTCAAAATCTCCTTCGCCTCGTGCCATTTCAGGCGTGGGCCAAACTGGCTTACAATTCGAGAACTTGCCATGGAGGCTAGCTTTCCGCTTTCTGCATAAGAATGCCCGTTGGTAATGCCATACAAGAACGCACCTGCAAACATGTCTCCAGCCCCGTTGCTGTCAATTGCAGTGGTAGGATACGGCTCGATATCAATGAAGGTATCTCCATCAAAAATCATGGCTCCATTTTTCCCCATCGTGATCACAAAGTGCTTGGCTGCCTTTTTCATTTCCTCACGCGCCTCAGCCAAGGTGGACTTGCCGGTGTAAAGCATGGCTTCTTCTTCGTTGGCAAAAAGAAGGTCAACGCTGGGCCCAATCACATCGTCAAAGTTGGCCTTGAAGTATTTCACCATCGCAGGATCCGAGAAGGTCAACGCCACTTTCGTTCCAGCCGCCTCGGCTACCTTCTTGGCATGAAGCATGGCTTCTTTCCCATTGGGAGAGGTCACCAAGTAGCCTTCGATAAAGAGGTAGCTTGAATCCTGAATCGCCGCGTCGTGCACATCTTGGCTGGAAAAATTCTGTGTGATTCCCAAAAAAGTATTCATGGTTCGTTCTGAGTCGTCGGTTACCATCACAAGGCACTTGCCTGTGACACCTTCCTCCAGTTGCGCAGGAGCAAGGGCAATATCCACTCCAGAATCAATTAAGTCTTGTAGGTAAAAGTGACCCAATTCATCATTAGCTACGCGGAAGCAATAGAAGGATTTCCCTCCAAACTGGCTAACCGCCACCACGGAATTGGCTGCGGATCCACCTGCTTGCTTTTTTGCTTCCGCATGGTGAATGACTTGCATGAGGTGGTTTTGACGCTCCTCATCCACTAGAGTCATGAGGCCTTTCTCTACCCCGTTGTCGGCAAAAAATTGATCGGTGACTTTAAATTCAATGTCTACTAAGGCATTTCCGATGCCTGTTACGTTGTACTTTTTCATTCGCTAGTTTAGTGGAGTGATTTGATTGATCTGATTGAATTGGTGGAACGGTTCCACGCGATTAGTTGTTTTATAAAGGCCCTTGTTGGGATGATTAGTCAAAAATAGGGTGTCTTTCGAAGGGCTTTTCTCGATCAAAAAGGAATCGATAGGTGTGGTGGGTCTTGTAAATTTTGGATATCAATTGTTCACAAACCCGCATCATCTTGGGGTTGAAGTCCCCAATCCAGTTCATCTCGATAGTTTTGTATGGGAATGATGCCTTGCCGCTCATCTGGTCGTAGCTCAGGACAATGGCGCCCTCCACTCCTTTGCCCTGGTGCTCGGGAACCACGCCAAAGACCAAGCCGAGCATTTTATTGGGTGGAAAAAAGGTCTTGTACCAGAGGAATTTAAGTTTTCCAATAAGGTCCATTTTGCCATTTACATGCTTGAAAATCTGGTTGATCTCAGGGATCTGTATGAAAAACCCAACCGGCTCACCTTTGTAAAAGGCGAAGTAAATCAAGCGCGGATCGAGAATAGGTTTCATCTTGACAAACATCAGTTGTGCCTCCTTGAGTGCAATGGATTTACCCAAATGCCGTGCCCAGGCCTTATTATACACCGTCATAAAATACTCGGGGGCTTTCTCTTGGAGTTCTTTCCCCTTGATGTAGCGAAAGGTGTAATCTGAATTTTCCAGAATAACGGCAGCACGCTGCACCATTTTTTGCTCAAAGCCTACATTCTGCACATTTCGTGCGTAGGTATACTGCTTGAAATAGAGTTTGAAGCCATAGTTCTCGAAAAACTCCTGGTAATAAGCGAAATTCCAAGGCATGTTGTAATTGGGCTCAGAATACCCATCTACGAGCAGTCCCCACCACTTGTCACGCTCCCCAAAATTGATTGGGCCATCCATGGCCTCCATGCCTTCACTTTGAAGCCATTCTTTGGCTTTATCGAAAAGCAAAAAAGCGGCGTCTTGATTTTGGATGCATTCAAAAAAGCCTACCCCACCTGTGGGTTGCTTTTCCTTCATTTTGGGATTGATAAAGGCCGCAATCCGACCGATGGTCTTGCCTGAATCTTCTTGAAGCAGCCAGCGTTTGGCTTTGGCTCCATTGCGGAACAGCTTGTTGGTCTCCGCATGAAAAAGTCCTTCAATGTCCTGATCTATGGGGCGAATCCAATTTTTCTCGTTGCGGTACAACCGCACAGCCATCTCAATAAATTCGAGTTGATGTGCAGGGGTTGTAACTTCGATCAGGGTCATTTAACTGGGATTTTGATACGAAATTAGTTAAATGGGGAGAAAAAATTAGAAATAGAATTGAAATACAATGGAAATACGGTTGAAATACACCGAGCCCTCCGCGGCGGGCAGGCAAGCTCGGTGAAATACATCAAATTCGTATTTCAACCTATTTCACGAAGCGAAGCATTGTGTATTTATTCTATTTCAAACAAATTAGTTTATGAGAAACACAGTGGAAATAGAATAGAAATAAACCGAGCAAGCTCGGTGAAATACATCAAATTCGTATTTCAACCTATTTCACGAAGCGAAGCGGAGTCTATTTCTATCGTATTTCCACTGTATTTCAATTCGTTTAATTCCCCAACTGAAACATACCCGGGCCGGAGATGCCTAGGGTCCCATCTGGGGTTAAGACCCTAAATTGAGGCACAACGACGCCATTGGAATTTTGCTGCGGCATATACGATCTGGTTCTTCCTTGAGGGGAAGATGGCGTATTGACCGAGCGATCTATGGATTCAGTCTCTCTGCCGGCAGGGATAATTTCCTCACTGACCAACTGGCTGTTGATGTCGTAATACTTCCAAGTACCTCTCTTTTTATTGGCAACATAACCTCCTGAACTGGCCACCAAATTGGTGCTCGGAAAATAGGTGTACCAGATTCCTGTACGCTGTCCATTGGCATAGCGCCCTTTCTCTAGGCGATTGCCAGCCGCGTCAAAAAAGTACCGCTTCCCATCTCCCTTTTCCAAGCGACCCGCGTCTAACACCAAACCAGATTCTGCGGTAAATTCACTGATTTCCACCAGAGAGCCTGATTGAAAGGTTTCCTTTTGATGGACAAATCCACTGGCATTTTGAACCTCCCAAATCCCCTCTTTTTTATCTTTTTCGTACTTCCCTACCCAAAAAAATCCATTGACCTCAGGATACAGTTCCTTCCAGGCCCCATCTCGCTCTCCTTTACTGTAACCACCTCGAGACTCGAGCTGTCCCGTTGGCGAAAATTTTTCCCAATCTCCATCCAGTAGTCCCTTGTTAAAGGAACAAGAGAGGGCTAAGGCCCCGTCTGCATAGAATTGTTTCAAGGGTCCACCTTCCAAACCGTCCACAAATACCAGGGATTGTTGTATCCTTCCATCTGGAAAGAATGACTCATACAGGCCATTGACCACTCCTTGCTTAAAAGGAATTCGCTCTGCAAGTTGTCCTGAAGGATAGTAACTGAGCGCAAATTCTTCCAATAAATTACTGCGGTAGGTGTATTCTGATTTTTTGGTTCCGTCACTTCGGAAGACCACCCATTCTCCGCTACGCTGCCCTTGTTCGTACCTGCCTGAAAAGAGCAGTTCTCCCTCTTCATTGAATTCAAAAAAATCTCCATCCAAAATCCCTGCTTTGTAGTTGACAATCTTTTTGACTTGTCCACCTGCAAAAAATTCCTCCATCACCCCATCTGGGAGATTGTCTTGCAGGTCGATGCGATAGAAGGGCACACGAAGGTCAAAATTTTCCTCCAACTCATCTAGCGGCACTTCAACAAAGGAAGTACGAGGATTGGCTTCGACTTCTTTCCGTTGGTACACTTTCCAAGAGCCATTTTTTTTGCCCCCAACTAATGCGCCTGTTCCCACCAAGTTGGTATTTCCAAAATAAAAATAATCCTGCCCCCTAACCTCGCGACTTAGAGTCAGCAAAGAAATAGATAGAAAGAGGATGGCTAGTGACTTCATGAGCAAAATGTGGTGGAATAAAACCTACAAAGGCTAACAACCTAACGCGCAGCTAGCCCAAAGGTTCATTCGAAATTCTTATGAGATCGATAAGCGCACCGCTTTGAGAAATTTCTCAGTAAGGCAGGTCCAAAACAGATGAGAAAATTACTCCTCCAGGGTCGCGTAGAGATCAAACTCGGTGGCATCCACCACTTTGGCCTGTACAAAGTCCCCCACGCGGCAGTAGTGGGTGGCCGCATCGATGAGTACCTCATTGTCCACTTCCACCGAATCAAATTCGGTTCGGCCTACAAAGTGCCCTCCCTCCTTTTTGTCAATCAAGACCTTAAAAGTCTTGCCGATTTTCTGCTGGTTGAGGTCGTAACTGATCTGCCCCTGCACCTCCATCAGCTGGTTGGCACGGGACTGCTTTTCTTCTTGGGACAACTTGTCCTCCATCCCAAAGGCATGTGTATTCTCCTCATGCGAGTAGGTGAAAACACCCAAACGTTCAAATTTCATGCGTTCCACAAAGTCTACCATTTCCTGAAACTCCCGTTCGCCCTCGCCAGGATGTCCGGCAATCAAGGTGGTACGGATGGCAATCTCTGGGATCAGATCACGAATGCTGTGGATCAATTCCTCCTGCTTTTCTCGGGTAGTGCCTCGGCGCATGGCCTTGAGTACATCCGTCGAACCGTGTTGAAGCGGGATATCTAGGTACTTGCAGATGTTGGGACGCTCCTTCATTACCTCAATCACATCCATCGGAAAGCCAGTGGGATAGGCATAATGCAGGCGAATCCAATCGATCCCCTCCACATCCGAAAGCTTGCGAAGGAGTTCGGCCAGGTTTCGCTTTTTGTATAAATCCAACCCATAATAGGTGGAGTCCTGGGCAATAAGTAGGAGTTCCTTCGTGCCATTGGCAGCCTGGTGCTGGGCTTCCTTGACCAGCTCTTCAATGGGACGAGACAAGTGTCCTCCTCGCATCAGCGGGATCGCACAGAAGGAACATGGGCGGTCACATCCCTCGGATATCTTCATGTAGGCATAGTGACTGGCATGGGTGAGTAGGCGCTCTCCTACCAGTTCATGCTTGTAGTCTGCCTTGAATTTTTTCAGAATTGCTGGCAGTTCCCGAGTGCCAAAAAATGCATCTACCTGCGGAATCTCCTGTTCCAGGTCATCCTTGTAACGCTGTGAAAGGCAACCCGTCACATACACCTTATCGACCAAACCTTTTTCTTTGGCATCGACATATTGCAAAATCGTATCGATAGACTCCTGCTTGGCATTGTCTATAAATCCGCAAGTATTGATGATGACGATGTTGTTGTCCTGACGGTCAGACTCATGGCTGGCATCGATGCCATTGCCCCTAAGTTGTGTGAGGAGTACCTCAGAATCCACCAAGTTTTTGGAGCAGCCCATCGTGATGATGTTGACTTTATCCTTTTTTAATGTTCTCGCTTTCACAGAATTTGCTTCGGTTTGGGAAGGCGAATGTAGGTAAAAAGGCTTGAAAAAGTATTTTTTGAAGGACTTAGTCTCTTCAAACCCACCCTTTTTAAGCACTATTACTCACCGCTTAACATATTGGTAAAACAACCTTAACGTCAACAATCAAAGTAGGGGGATAGTAATCTCTAAGTTTGTGGATTACAGCAGATTTTTTTACTCCTTGCATTTATTTTTAGCCCCTGATGAGAGTCAGGGGCATGCTGGAGAGTCGCTATGCTTTCTTTCCCCCTCTAATCGACAACCACACAAAACCCTTGGGGGATTTGTTCCCTTGCCGTACCTTAGGTACGAAAATTACCCCCTATGGAATTCACCGCCCCCAACGCCCAAAAATTAACTTTTGACCGAAAAAATTATTCGGACGCTACCTTACTTAAATTGTACGAATCCCTCCTCGTACCTCGGAGAATCGAAGAAAAAATGTTGATTCTCCTTCGCCAAGGAAGGATCTCCAAATGGTTTAGCGGATGGGGACAGGAAGCAATTTCGATAGGGGCTGTAAATGCCCTTGCTCCCGATGAATTTATCCTTCCCATGCACCGCAATTTGGGCATTTTTACAGGTAGAGACATGCCCCTAGAGCGCTTGTTTGCCCAGTTTCAGGGTAAAGAATTGGGATTTACCAAGGGCCGAGACCGTTCCTTCCACTTTGGCAGTATCGAACACCATGTGGTGGGCATGATTTCCCACTTGGGCCCTCAGCTGGCCATTGCAGACGGCATCGGTTTGGCGCATACCCTTGCGGGGGAGAAAAAAGTGGCCTTGGTATTTTCTGGGGACGGAGCAAGTTCGGAAGGAGATTTCCACGAAGGATTGAATGTGGCGGCAGTTTGGAAATTGCCCGTGATTTTTGTGGTAGAACACAATGGCTATGGGCTATCCACCCCAAGTGAAGAGCAGTTTGCCTTCCAATACTTCACCGAAAAAGGCCCTGGCTACGGCATGGAAGCCGTGCGTATCCAAGGCAACAACGTGCTTGAAGTGTATGACACCATTTTACGCCTTGCCGAAGACCTCCGGGAAAATCCCAGACCTGTACTCGTCGAAGCGATCACCTTCCGCATGCGCGGACATGAGGAAGCATCGGGCACCAAGTATGTTCCTAAGTTTTTGATGGAGGAATGGGCCCAGCTAGATCCAGTGGATCGCTACGAAGACTATTTGCTTTCAGAAGGGGTGCTTACCCCAGAAGAACAAGAAAAGATCAACCAACAGGTCAAAAAGAGCATCAACGATGCCCTAGAAATAGCCTTTGCAGAAGAAGCTATACAGGCACAGATGGAAAAGGAACTGGGAGATGTGTATGCTCCCTTTACCCAAACCGTCGTGGAGCCGAGTGGCACCGCCACAGAAAAGCGTTTTATCGATGGAATCAGCGATGCCTTGCGAGAGTCCATGGAAAAGTACCCCAACCTGGTCCTGATGGGGCAAGACATTGGAGAATATGGAGGCGTATTTAAAATCACGGATGGGTTCAAAGCACAATTTGGCGGAGAAAGAGTCCGCAACACTCCGCTTTGCGAAAGTGCCATCATTGGCGCAGGGCTAGGCCTTTCAATCAAAGGCTACAAGGCCATGGTGGAAATGCAGTTTGCCGACTTTGTGAGTGTAGGCTTTAACCAAATTGTAAACAACCTCGCCAAGATTCACTACCGCTGGGGGCAAAATGCCGATGTGGTGATTCGCATGCCAACTGGAGCCGGTACCGCTGCGGGCCCTTTCCATTCCCAATCCAACGAAGCCTGGTTTTTTCATACGCCAGGGCTAAAAATCGTATATCCATCCAATCCTCACGATGCCAAAGGCCTCCTCAATGCAGCATTGGAAGATCCCAACCCCTACCTCTACTTTGAACACAAGCTCTTGTACCGTTCCATCTCTGGACCAGTGCCCGATAGCTACTACACGGTAGAGGTTGGAAAAGCTGCATTAGCTGCTACCGGAACACAGGCTTCCATCATTACCTACGGAATGGGCGTGCATTGGGCTCTGAAAGCAGTAGAAGAACTCGGCATCTCGGCAGATATTCTAGACTTGCGCACGCTCCTCCCATGGGATAAGGAAGCGGTAGCGGAAACGGTGAAGAAGACGGGTAAAGTCATCTTCCTCCAAGAAGATACGCTTACCGGCGGTATTGGCGCAGAAATCTGTGCTGTGATTTCGGAACACTGCTTTGCCGATCTCGACGCTCCCGTGATGCGGGAAGGGAGTTTGGATACCCCGGTACCCTTTGCTCCCAATCTGGAAAAGCAATTCCTGCCGGTAGATCGATTTAAGGTGAAGCTGCAGGAGTTGATTGCCTATTAAACTTGCCTGCTGAAGGCATATCGCCTAAAAAAAGTCTTTCCTCTCAACCTATGGTACACCTTAGACTCCTAGCCAAAGAAGAGCTGATCCTCATCCAAAAGATTGCGCATCAAACCTGGCCATCGACCTTTGCAGGCATATTGAGCTCGGAGCAGATCGCCTACATGCTCAATTGGATGTATGACTTGAAGGTGCTTGAATCACAAGTGGAAAAGGGGCATGGTTTTTTGGTTGCAGAGGAGGATGGGATAGCGGTTGGATTTGCAGGTTACGAACTCAATCACCTTGCCGGCAGCCTATCCAAACTACACAAATTGTACCTGCTCCCCAGCAGCCAAGGAAAAGGGGTGGGAAAAAGCTTGCTTTTGGAAGTGGCGAAAATAGCGCGAGAAGTGGGGCAAAAAAGCCTGGTTTTGAATGTAAACAAGTACAATAAAAAGGCCATTGATTTTTACCGAGCCCTAGGCTTTGTGACCATCCGGCAGGAGGTCAACGACATTGGATCTGGCTACGTGATGGACGACGATGTAATGGAGCTATCGCTCTGATTTTTACTCCAGCTTCAGGACCGTATCCCAAAGTACCAGACCCTGCGCGGGCGCAGTAGGCACAGTAGGCCAATCTTTTTCTGGATGAGCAAGGCGCTCTTGGATTTGTGATGCGTTCCAGTTCCAAATGGCATACACCATCTTACGCACCTGGTGGTGCAAAAACCCCTTCCCTACCACCTCCACTGCAAATACTTGAGACGGTGCAAAGCTGGAGGGCATGTCGCTTACTTCAAACACCGATAGAGATTCTACCTCCCGCTCGTAACTCAACTTGGTCGCGGAGGGCTGGCAAAAGGCCTTAAAGTTGTGCCTTCCAACAAACAAATGCCCATTTTCCTGCATCTGAGTTAGGGTATTGGCAAAAGGAACCGCCGAAACAAAGGAAGACGCGAAAGGATGGAATCCCTCCGGTTGAGCAAAGAAATAGCGGTAGGTTTTTTGGTGAACAGATTGGATCAGGTTAAAGTCCCGAGGTACTTCCTGCACGGAATCCAATCGTATCTCTCCTCCGAGGTGGACATTGATGGTCTGGAGCAGGTCCTCAAAAGCTATTTCTTGCTCCACAAAAAGCTGCACATAGCCTTTGCGACAGCTTACGCCAGAGTCAGTTCGGCTGGATCCGATCAGGGTAAAACTCCGATCCTCCAAAACAAAGCGAAGTACACGCTCCAGCTTTCCCTCCACCGTGGGCTGCTCGGGCTGCTTGGCCCATCCTTTGAAGCGTGCCCCAAAGTAGGAAATGGAAAAAAGGTAGGAGAAGGGTTTGGACTGCATGATTACGGGTGAAAAATAGGTATATTTCAGTAGATTGTTGGTAGTAGCTTCCAATTGGCTCAACTTCAGCTCTACAGTATTTCAATACAGCGCATCATGAACCAAGTTACAGCGATAAAAAACAGGTTATTGGATCACAAAAAATCCCTATTCCAGAAATACCCCATCAAGGAACTGGCGATTTTTGGTTCCTATGCGCGCAACGAGCAAAGCCCAACTAGCGACCTAGATTTGCTCGTAGAATTTCATTGTCCAGTAGGATCGGAGTTTATTGAACTTGGAGATGAACTGGAGGACTTGCTCGGTATCAAGGTGGATTTGGTATCCAAGAAGGGAATTAAGCCTAGGTATCTTGAACAAATCAAAGAAGATTTAATCTATGTCTAAGAGATCCAGTAATATTCTGCTCTTGGACATGAAGGAAGCAGCAGAGAAAATTCTAAAATACACCAAGGGTTTGTCATTTGAGGATTTTTTGACTGATGACAAAACCATTGATGCAGTGGTTCGGAATTTTGAAATTATTGGAGAAGCTTCCCTTCGAATTGACGAAGATTTTAGATTAGAAAATCCTCAAATAGAATGGAAAAAATTAAGAGGGTTTCGGAATCGAATTGTTCACGACTATTTTGGAATTGACTATGAGATTGTGTGGTCCATCCTTTCCGAAGACCTAGAAGAATTAATTTTTCAATTGGAACAGCTTTTAAACTAAAAAACCACCTTCCCGGGTGGTTTTTTAATTTAAAAGCTTAACTCAGAATCCGTGCTGCCAGCCAGTCGCCTAGTTCGGAGGTTTTATAGGCCTTGCCCCCTTCGGCGATGTCTTCGGTGACAATTCCTTCGGCCAAGGATTGATTGACTACATCGCTGATCAATTTGGCTTCGGCTGCCAATCCAAATGCGTAATCGAACATCATGGATGCGGATAGAATGGTACCCAGCGGATTGGCAATGTCTTTGCCCGCCGCCTGAGGATAGGAACCGTGAATCGGTTCAAATAGCTTCACCTTCGCTCCCAAGGAGGCCGAAGGCATCAATCCCATGGACCCAGAAATTACGGAAGCCTCGTCCGTCAAAATATCTCCAAAAAGATTCTCCGTGATCAACACGTCGTAGGCCTTGGGCCATTGAATCAGTCGCATCGCCACGGCATCTACAAATTCATACTCCACTTTTACATCTGGATACTCAGGCGCCAATTCCTGGACGGTTTCCCGCCACAATCTCGAGGTCGCCATCACATTGGCCTTGTCCACGCAAGTCAGCAGTTTTCTACGCTTTTGCGCAGCTTCAAAACCCATTCGCGCCAAACGTACAATCTCTTCCTTGCTGTAGACGTTGGTGTCAAAGGCCTTCGTGCCCTGCTCGTTTCTCCCTCTAGGCTCTCCAAAATAGATGCCTCCAGTAAGCTCTCTAAAAAACACCAAGTCCACCCCATCCACTCGATCGAGCTTCAACGGGGACTTGTGTACCAAGGAAGGAAAGGTAAAGGTGGGCCGCACATTGGCAAACAAACCTAGTTTCTGTCGCATGCGGAGCAGGCCTTGTTCGGGTCGAACCTTGGCCTTGGGATCGTTGTCGTACTTGGGATCTCCTATGGCACCAAAAAGAACTGCATCTGAAGCTACGCAAATCTCATGGGTAGCATCTGGATAAGGATCACCGGTGGCATCGATTGCACAGGCGCCTACCAAACCCTCTTGGTAGCTGATCTGGTGGCCAAATTTTTTACCGATGGCATTGACCACCTTCACTGCTTGCGCGATAACTTCTGGGCCTATGCCGTCTCCAGGAAGGAGTGCAATATTTATTTTCATACGAGGGAACTGGTGGATTGAGGTGCTGTGGTGATTGAATCCATGATATTAAGCATTTTTTCTGTGGCCATCATGGCGGCCACCGTTTGATCGGGATCTAGTCCTTTGGTTTTGAAGCGATGCCCATGCTCCCAAGTAATAACTGTTTCCACCAAAGCGTCCGTTTTTCCTCCTGGAGGGATCGTCACATGGTAATCTACAAGCTTGGGTAGCACTTTGTGCAACGAGGTGTAAATCGCAGTCAGCGCATTCATAAAGGAATCGTATTGTCCGTCGCCTGTGGCAGCAGCATCGTAGCTGTTGCCATGTACCTGGAGTCGCAATTGAACGGAGGGCTTCAGTCCCTTGGACTGGGTCATGTGGTAGCCCTCGATACGGATATGGTTGTTCAGGGCGTTGTTTTGCAACACGTCTGAAATGATGTAAGGTAAATCTTCGGGGGTGACGCGCTCTTTTTTATCCCCCAAATCGATGATTCGCTGGGTGACACGTGCTAGTTCATCGGGCTCCAGAGAAATTCCCAAGGCCTCCAGGTTTTTTGAAATATTGGCTTTCCCAGAGGATTTACCGAGGGCATATTTTCGTTCTCTACCAAAGCGCTCTGGAAGTAGCTTGTTGAAGTAGAGGCTTTTTTTCTGATCTCCATCCGCATGAATTCCGGCGGTTTGGGTGAAGACATTCTCCCCCACTACGGGCTTGTTTGCCGAGATGTATTGCCCAGAAAATTGCTCGACCAACTTGGACACTCGAAATATTTTCTGCTCTTGAATGCCTGTTTCCAAATCGGTGAAGTCTTTGACTACAGCAACGAGTGATTCCAAAGGAACATTTCCAGCTCGTTCCCCAAGTCCATTAACTGTACTATGAATACCCGATATCCCCAGCTGAATGGCCTCGAGTGCATTGGCAACCGCCAAATCGTAGTCGTTGTGTCCATGGAAATCAAAATGGATTCCTGGAAACTTTGAAATCACCTGTCCTAGGTAGGTACGTGCTTCTTGAGGCGAAAGAATTCCAAGGGTGTCGGGAAGCATGATCCGTTTGACCGGTTGCTTGGAAAGCATGTCAATCAGACTTAGGGTGTAGTCTACTGAATCGCGCATTCCGCTGGACCAGTCTTCTAGATACACATTGACTTGGATCTCATGTTTCACCGCATAGGCAATCGCTGCCTGTATGTCCTCGAAATGTGCTACTGGAGTCTTTTTTAATTGGTAGGTCAGGTGGTTGAGGGATCCTTTGGTGAGGAGGTTGAGCACCTTGGCTCCAGCTTCGACAATCCAATCCACCGAGATGGGGGTATCGACAAAGCCAAGGACCTCAATCCGGTCCAAGTACCCTTTTTGGGCCGCCCATTGGGTAATGCGCTGCACGCCCTCGAGTTCTCCTACGGAAACACGCGCAGAAGCCACTTCGATGCGGTCTACTTTAAGTTCCTCTAAAAGGGCCTTGGCAATATGCAGCTTTTCAGAGGGCAAAAAAGAAACACCTGAGGTCTGTTCGCCATCCCTCAAGGTAGTATCCATCCACTCTAATCTTCTTGCCTTCATCAGACCAAATTGTTATCGAGAAGCTTCAAAGCCCTCTATTTCTGCGGACATGTTGATCAGGTAGTCGATGTCATCGAAGCCATGCTGCATGTTGTCCTTCTTGTATTCATTGATATCGAAGGACTCCGATGTGCCAGTTGCAAGCAAGGTGATCGTTTGCTGAGGAAGGTTCACTTCCAATTCGACATTGGGGTCTGCTGCGATGGCTGCAAAGAGGGTATCTGCAAATTCTGCTGAGATCGTCACTGGTAGGACGCCGATATTCAGGCAGTTATTCTTGAAAATATCCGCAAAAAAGCTGGACACCACGCAGCGAAATCCATAGTCATACAAGGCCCATACGGCATGCTCTCGGCTGGAGCCCGAACCGAAGTTTTTTCCTGCTACCAGAATTTTTCCAGAGTAAGTCGAATCATTCAGCACAAAATCTTTCTTGGGGTTGCCCTCTACATCGTATCGCCAGTCACGAAATAGGTTGTCCCCAAAACCTTCGCGCTCGGTAGCCTTCAGGAATCGAGCAGGGATGATTTGGTCGGTGTCTACGTTTTCAGTAGGCAGGGGAACTGCCGTACTTTTTAAGATCGTGAATTTATCGTAAGCCATTTGTTGTTCGTTCTAAGGTGGTCAAATTAGCGAGTGAGTATTGATGTCCGTATTTCGCCTGCCTGCCGCAGGCAGGTACTCCTCACTTCGTACTTTATTTTCCAAATACTTCCCGTGGATCCGTAATCCGGCCGGTAATCGCTACCGCAGCAACGGTCAGTGGGGAGGCAAGCATTGTCCGCGCTCCAGGACCTTGACGGCCCTCAAAATTTCGATTGGAAGTAGAAACCGCATATTTTCCTGCAGGAATCTTGTCGTCATTCATGGCAAGGCAGGCAGAACAACCGGGCTGACGGAGTTCAAACCCTGCATCTTCCAAGATTTTTACCAAGCCTTCTTCGTGGGCCATTTTCTCCACCTCCCGCGATCCTGGCACAATCCAGGCGGTGATATTTTCTGCTTTTTGGTGACCTTTTACATACTCAGCCACAGCACGGATATCCTCGATACGACCGTTGGTGCAGGAACCTACAAACACGTAATCCACCAACTTTCCCTTCACCGCTTCACCAGGAGCAAAGCCCATGTAGTCGAGAGATTTCAGGTAAGAAGTTTTGTTGGAACCTTCCATTCCTTGGGTAGTTGGAATCGTCCCAGATACTTTGATTCCCATTCCTGGGTTGGTTCCATAGGTGATCATCGGCTCGATATCTGCCGCTTCAAATACCAGTTCCTCGTCAAAAATTGCCCCCTCGTCGGTTTTCAAAGTTTTCCAATAAGCAACTGCCTTCTCCCAATCAGCACCCTTAGGAGCATATTGCTTTCCTTTAAGGTAGGCAAAGGTGGTTTCATCTGGGGCAATCAGCCCTCCACGCGCGCCCATCTCGATGGACATGTTGCAAATGGTCATTCGCGCCTCCATAGATAAGCTTTGGATCGCTGAACCCGCATATTCCACAAAGTAGCCTGTGGCACCTGCTGCTGATATTTTAGAAATGATGTAGAGAATAATGTCCTTGGAAGTCACTCCTTTGCCCAGGGTACCCTCTACAGAAATCCGCATTTTCTTGGCCTTGGACTGCATAATGCATTGGGTAGCTAGCACCATTTCCACTTCGGAGGTACCGATACCAAATGCTATGGCCCCAAAAGCACCATGGGTTGAAGTATGGGAATCCCCGCAAACGATGGTCATCCCGGGCTGGGTCACTCCCAGTTCTGGGCCGATGACGTGTACGATCCCATGGTGTGCAGAGCCAAGGTCATGGAGTTCAATGTTGTACTTCGCACAATTTTCGCGCAGCCTTTCTACCTGCATGCGCGAAAGCTTGTCCTTGATGGTTTGATCCTGATCTACCGTAGGCACATTGTGATCTGGAGTGGCAATGGTTCGGTGTGGATATTTGACGCCGATACCTCTTTTCTCCAAATTGAGAAAAGCTACCGGTGAGGTCACTTCGTGAATAAAGTGTTTGTCTATAAAAAACACATCGGGACCAGCAGGCACGGATTTGACTACGTGTGCATCCCAGATTTTATCAAATAAGGTATTCTTTTCCATAATTAAGCAGTCGCGTATTCTTTGACTGGAATTTTGTTGAGTGCATCGACAAATGCTTGCGCAGAAGCGAGTACAATGTCTTGGTTGGAAGCAAAGCCATAGTAGGGCTTGTCCGACTTGATCAGACGCATGTGGACCTTGGCCACATCGTCACTTCCTTGGGTCATGGCCTGGATGAGAAACTCTTCCAGCTCCACCTGAGGCTGTACAATGGTTTCAATAGCTTTCAATACAGCATCCACAGGCCCTACGCCTGTTGAAGTGGCCTCTTGTAGCGCGTTTCCTACTTTGAGCGTTACTCGTGCGGTTGCCTCTCCATCCGAGGTGTAGTGTACATGTTCCAACTCAATGAAATTGGATTCGTCGATGAATTTACCGACCAACTCCAACAGATCTTTTCTCCCCACATCACGCTTGGAATCAGCAAGGACCAAAAATGCTTCGTAGACTTCCCGCAAGGCTTCTCCTTCGAGCTCCACTCCCAAGGCATCCAAATGGTGCTTGAGTGCTGCTCTTCCCGATCTTGCGGTCAAGACGATGGTAGATTCTGCCACGCCAACGTCCTTCGGGTCAATGATCTCGTAGTTTTCACGATGCTTCAGGACGCCATCCTGGTGAATTCCTGAAGAATGTGCAAATGCATTTCTACCCACAATGGCTTTGTTGGGCTGCACCGGCATATTCATCAATTTGGACACCAGTCGGCTGGTGTGGTAGATTTTCGGGGTCACTATTTCCGTGTGAACAGGAATAGATTGGTGGCATTTGATAGCCATTACCACCTCTTCCAAGGAGGTATTCCCTGCGCGTTCACCTATTCCGTTGATGGTCACTTCTACTTGGCGAGCGCCTTGCTGCACACCAGCTACCGTGTTGGCCGTAGCCATACCAAGATCATTGTGACAGTGCGTAGCAATGATAGCCCGATCGATGTTGGGAACTCGATTTTTTAAGCTAGAGATGATTGCGCCATACTGTTCTGGTAAGCAATAACCCGTGGTATCGGGAATATTGACCACAGTAGCTCCAGCTTTGATGACTTCTTCAATTATTTTGCAAAGGAAGTCAGACTCAGCGCGACCAGCATCTTCGGCGTAAAATTCCACATCTTCCACAAATCGCTTCGCAAACTTAACCGCAGCGACTCCTCGTTGGATGATGTCCTCAGGAGTGGAGCGGAGCTTGTATTGGATATGGTAGGGGGAAACTCCGATACCCGTATGGATACGCCCTTTTTTAGCGTATTGAAGGGCGGCAGCTGCTACTTCGATGTCTTTTTCTACTGCGCGTGAAAGTGCGCAGATGATCGGGTTGGTAACGGCTTTGGAAATTTCTACTACGGAGTTAAAGTCCCCAGGACTAGAAATGGGAAATCCCGCTTCGATGATGTCTACCCCAAGATCTTCAAGCGCCTTGGCAACAATGATTTTTTCTTGGGTGTTGAGTTGACATCCCGGCACTTGCTCCCCATCTCTGAGGGTGGTGTCGAATATCCATAGCTTTTCGCTCATGACCTGATCTGGTTTGGGTAGATTAATTATTCTCTGGTCTCAACTTTCGTACCACAGCACCTGCTTGCCACATTTCTGAATCGCGTAGCTGGGCAAGTTCTACTTCCAATTTCTCTCTGTAATCCGGCTTGGAATTGGAATCGATTGATTTTTGAGCTTCTGTTCCAGATTTCACGGACTGATAAAGCGCTTCAAATACTGGCTTAGTGGCGTCTCTGAAAGGCTTCCACCAATCCAAAGCTCCTCGCTGTGCGGTAGTTGAACAGTTGGCATACATCCAGTCCATCCCATTTTCCGCCACAAGGGGCATCAAAGATTGGGTAAGCTCCTCCACCGTTTCGTTGAATGCTTCGGAAGGAGTATGTCCATTGGCGCGGAGCACTTCGTACTGCGCTGCAAAAATACCTTGGATAGCTCCCATCAAGGTGCCACGCTCTCCGGTCAAATCAGAAGTTACTTCTCGGTAAAAATCAGTTTCAAACAAGTAGCCCGATCCAACACCAATGCCAAGCGCTACCACGCGGTCTTTTGCTTTGCCTGTCCCGTCTTGGAAGATGGCATAGGAAGAATTGAGTCCTCTACCTTCCACAAACATACGTCGAAGCGAGGTGCCTGAACCTTTTGGAGCCACCAAAATCACATCTACATCTGCAGGAGGGATGATTCCTGTTTTTTCCTTATAGGTAATCCCAAAACCATGGGAGAAATAGAGTGCCTTGCCTGGAGTTAAGTATTTTTTCAAAGTAGGCCACAAGGCGATTTGCCCTGCATCAGAAAGCAAAAATTGGAGTATAGTTCCACGAGAACAGGCTTCCTCGATTTCAAAAAGCGTTTCTCCAGGTACCCAGCCATCGGCAATCGCCTTGTCCCAGGTCTTGGAACCACTTCGCTGGCCTACGATCACTTTGAAGCCATTGTCACGAAGGTTGAGCGCTTGGCCTGGGCCTTGCACGCCATAGCCAATGACTGCGATCACCTCGTCTTTGAGTACTTCTCTTGCTTTTTCTAGAGGGAATTCCTCTCGGGTTACTACGTTTTCTTCAACGTTTCCAAATTTCAATTTCATAGTAGAAAATTTTAAGAATAGATTTTTAGGTTGAGTTTAGTTGACAAAAGAGTCAATAGTCAGCATGCGCTTGGCGACGGCTACCCTTCCGGAACGGGCAAATTCAAGGATGCCATATCCTTTGAGTATTTCGAGCAATTCTCGAGTTTTTTCCTTGTGCCCCGTCAGTTCCAAAACTACAAAATCTGGTTCTGCCGCGATGATTTTGGCATGGTGATCTCTAATAATTTTTTCTAATCCCCCATCTAAGCGGGACACGGGAATCTTGTATAAGGCTAATTCTTGGTACACAACGCCGGTATCCTCGTGATGGAAGGCCTTGATCACATCAATAATTTTTTCAATTTGGTTGACCAGCTGGATGACGGTTTCCTCAGTAACCGTCACCTCGATAGTGATGCGGTGAACTCCTGGAATACGGCTTTCCGATGCCGTCAAGGCATCGATATTGATCCCTCTACGAGTAAAAATGATGGTAATTCGATTGAGGATTCCAATAAAATTTTCGGTGATTACGAAGATGGTGTAGCGTTTCATAGGGATCAGTTAATGGAGTCGAACCTCTTCTACCGAAGAGCCTGTGGCAATCATGGGGAATACATTGTCTTCTTTTTCCACCACCACTTCCAAGAAGAAGGGGCCATCGTGGATTAGCATGTCTTCAACGGCTTCAGCTAGCCCAGCTCGGTCACTTACTTTTTGTGCTTTGATGCTGTAGGCTTCCGCGAGCTTGATAAAGTCGGGATTATCTAATTCAGTAAAGGAGTAGCGCTTGTCAAAAAATAGTTGCTGCCACTGTCGCACCATACCTAGATAGTTGTTGTTAAGGAGTACAATTTTTACAGGAGCCTTGGTTTGCATGATGGTACCCAGTTCCTGGATTGTCATCTGAATCCCCCCATCGCCAACCACGCAAATGACTTGACGAGAATAGTCGTGCAGTTGTGCGCCAAGAGCGGCTGGCAGTGCAAATCCCATGGTACCCAATCCTCCCGAGGTCACCTGGGTTCGGGTTTTCTTGTAATTAAAATAGCGCCAAGCAATCATCTGGTGCTGACCCACATCAGTAACCATTACGGCATCGTCCGCCTTGTAGCGGTTGATGTGGTGAATCACTTCACCCATGGTCAAACCAACCTTGGTGGGCATCAGGTCATGTTGCATGACCGCCTCATTTTCTTGTTGCTCTAAGGCACGAAATTTACCCATCCAATCCTCATGCTTTTTGGCAGTGATGGCTTGGGTCAATTTAGCCAGGCTCTCCTTGCAATCTCCAAGAATTGCGACATCGGCTTTTACATTTTTATTGATTTCGGCAGGATCCAACTCGAGGTGGATGACTTTGGCCTGCTTGGCATAGCGCGACAAATCTCCCGTAACACGATCGTCGAAACGCATGCCTACGGCGATCAACACATCGCATTGGTTGGTCAGCAGGTTGGGGGCGTAATTGCCATGCATCCCTAGCTTGCCCACATAGTTGGGATGCTCCTGTGAAAGTGCTCCTGATCCGAGCAAGGTGGAAGCGGCGGGGATTCCAGATTTATCGAGGAAAAACTTGAGTTCCGCCTCTGCTTTTCCCAAAATCACTCCCTGACCAAAAAGTAGGTAAGGCCGTACGGCGCCATCTAAAAGTGCAGCCGCTTCTTGTATTGCCTGGTCTGCAATCGGGTGATGGATTTTGTAGGAGCGAAATTCTTGGCAAGGCTGGTAGTTAAACTCGCTCATTTCTACCTGAGCATTTTTGGTAATGTCGATCAATACCACTCCAGGTCTACCGGAACGGGCAATAAAAAAGCCTTTCGCAATGGCTGGAGCAATATCTTCAGCCCGCCTCACCTGAATGTTCCATTTAGTAGCCGGCATGGAGATGCCCATGATATCGGTTTCTTGAAATGCATCTGTACCCAAGAGGTGAGCAGCTACCTGACCAGTAATGCAGACTAATGGCGTGCTATCTATTTGAGCATCGGCAAGGCCTGTAATCAAGTTGGTGGCTCCAGGGCCCGAGGTCACCAAACAAACGCCCACCTTACCCGAAACGCGCGCATAGCCTTGCGCAGCATGGATAGTACCTTGCTCATGGCGTGTGAGCACATGCTTGATGTGCTCTTGGTAGTCATATAGCGCGTCATAGACGGGCATAATTGCTCCACCAGGATAGCCAAAGATAAGTTCCGCCTGCTCTGCAATGAGCGAACGGATTACGATGTCAGCACCTCTCATCTTGGTTTCCATATTCTTAAAATTTATCAGTAACGCATCCTTCAGAGGCGGTTGCAACAAGTTTATTGTACTTTTTGAGTGTGCCTTGAAGACCCTCGATCGACTTGGGTGACCAGGTCGTTTTTCGCTTTGCAAATTCTTCGTCCGTTACCGCTACCTGAAGACTTTGGCTGTCGGTATCGATGGTGATTAGATCTCCATCCTTCAGTAAGCCAATGGGCCCACCACACCAAGCTTCGGGTGTGACGTGCCCGACCACAAAGCCATGGGTACCTCCAGAAAATCTTCCATCCGTAATCAAGGCCACATCTGCGCCTAGGCCCGCTCCAATAATCATGGAGGTTGGCTTCAACATCTCTGGCATACCTGGAGCACCTTTTGGACCTACATTACGAATTACCACGACATCACCTGCTTGCACCTGATGGTCACGAATGGCATTGTTGGCTTCCAATTCGGAGTCAAACACCTTGGCAGGACCAGTAAACACCCTTCCTTCTTTCCCAGTTATTTTTGCAACCGCTCCTTCGGGAGCGAGGTTTCCTTCCAATATGCAAAGGTGGCCTGTGGCTTTGATGGGAGTTTCCACGGGATGGATTACATTGACTTGGGAAGGTACTAGCGCCTCCACCTTTTCTAGATTCTCGGCCAAAGTCTTGCCAGTGACCGTCATGCAGTCTCCATGCAAATAGCCTTTTTCTAAAAAGTATTTCATAAAAGCAGGCAAGCCACCTTGTTCATGAAGGTCCTCCATGAGGAATTTGCCCGAAGGCTTAAAGTCCCCGATCATGGGGGTTTTTCCATTGAGCTCTTTAAAATCCTGAAGGGTGAAATTCACGCCTGCAGTGCGGGCGATAGCCAGCAAGTGGAGCACGGCATTCGTGCTGCCTCCGAGAGCGATGGCTACCCGAACAGCATTTTCAATGCTTTTGCGTGTCACAATATCCTTAGGCTTCAGGTCCATCTCTAGAAGAATGCGGAGGTAATGGTTGACCTCTCTGCACTCTCGTAATTTCTCAGGGGAATTGGCAGGATTGGATGCTGAGTACGGCAGGGACATACCCAATGCCTCAATGGCCGAAGACATGGTATTGGCGGTGTACATTCCTCCGCATGCACCTGCTCCAGGACAAGCATTACGGATCACTCCATCATAGTCTTCTGGGGAAATGGTGCCTTGAATTTTTTTACCAAATGCCTCAAAAGCTGAGACGATGTTGAGTTTTTCTCCTTTGTAGAGCCCAGATGCAATGGTACCGCCATAAACCATGATGCTAGGGCGATTGATTCGGAGCATCCCAATAATGGCGCCGGGCATATTTTTATCACAACCCGCTACAGCCACACAGGCATCGAATGAATGGCCGAGCACGAAGGATTCGATGGAATCGGCAATAATTTCCCTCGAAACCAAAGAATAACGCATCCCCAAGGTTCCCATGGAGGTTCCATCGGATATTCCAATCGTGTTAAATACCAACCCGGTCAACTCTTCTTCTTGGGAGGAAGCTTTGATATGTGCAGCAAAGTCATTGAGGTGCATGTTGCAGGGATTACTTTCGTAGCCGCAACTTGCGATTCCTACAAAAGGCTGCTTCATTTTTTTATCAGACATGCCAGTGGCGTACAACATCGCCATTCCTGCCGGATGCTCGGGGTTGTCACTGATTTCCCAGCTGTATTTTTTGAGTGGATTTTGGGTCATGGTACATGAAATAAAAAAAGTGCCTCGTTGGATGAAGGCACTTTAGAAAGTATAGGGTTCTATCTATGGTCTAGTGCCTCACTTGGAAATAGAAATGAGAATGCCAAATCGCAGGAGAAGGAATTTAAAATAGGTCATGAGGTCAGGAAAAGAAACAAGGACGGCTATCCGCCTTACAATAATAAAAATCTATGCCGAGACTTACAATATTTAATTCTTTTGCTATTCCTTTTAGCAGTTATTTAAATTGGGGAAAATTATTTTTTACAATATTAAATTTCTTAAAAATGAATAACACCAACTCCAATAAGTTAAAAAGTGGAAATAAATACTTCTTTCCAAATATTCTATTGATTTACATTATTTTCAATTTTTTGAGATCACATCTAATTTTTGAGTAATTTTTCATCAAATCAGTATCTAAAATGGCAATTTTTCAATCGAAATATGTCATTTTACTAAAAATAGGTGGGAGACGGCTCTCCTCGCTTGATTTCCCTTACTTTTGTCCAAACAGCGTATCTCCATGATCACTTTTCCCAACGCCAAAATAAATCTAGGACTACACATCACCCAAAAAAGAAAAGATGGCTACCACGAGATTGAGTCTTGCATGGTGCCTATTCCGCTTTGTGATGCCTTAGAGATGGTTTTAGACAAAAAGCCATCTTGGACGGTGACTGGCTTAGAAGTGCCAGGAGATCCCAAAGACAACTTGATTTTGAAAGCAGAAAAACTGCTCAAAAAAGATTACCAAGGATTGCCCAGTCTCCAGATCCACTTACACAAACATGTTCCTATGGGTGCCGGCTTGGGTGGAGGTTCAGCGGATGGAGCGTTTGCGCTCAAGTTGATGAATAACCTCTTTGACTTGCATTTGGACGATTTCTTTTTAGAGGAATATGCTGCAGAACTGGGCAGCGACTGTCCATTTTTTATTGAAAATACGCCTAAAATTATCCGCGGCAGGGGTGAAATCCTTGATCCTTGTTCGGTCTCCCTTCAAGGATCCTACTTGGTACTTATACACCCAGGAATTCATGTGGGTACCAAGGAAGCCTACGCGGGCGTGACTCCAATGCAGCCCAAAACCTCATTGGAAGAAGTACTTGCAGACCGAAGTCGCTGGAAGGAACAGTTGGTCAATGATTTTGAAAAAAGTGTTTTTCATGCCCATCCAGAGATCGCTGAAATCAAGTACTCCCTGTACCGGGCGGGTGCTTACTATGCCTCCATGTCAGGTTCGGGATCAAGTGTATTTGGTTTGTTTGACGAAAAACCAAACCTGCCAAGCTGGGCAGGATCCTATTTCGTATTTGAATCCCAACTTTAAGCGCTGAAAAAAATCTGGACAGACAAATCCAGAAAAATTGCCTTTATTCCTGATGGCTGGGCATTCTTTTTTTATTCCAATAGTTGAGCACTGGATAGATCAAAACGGAAACGAGAATGATGGCCGTTCCCAGGTAAAACTGCTCCGTCATTTTTTCTTTCTCTCCAAAAATTGCCACCGCTAAAAGGATCCCATAGACAGGCTCCAAGTTGATGGTGAGGTTAATGGAAAATACTGGCAGGCGCTTCATCAATTCCACCGAAACCGAAAACGCATAAACCGTACAAATCCCTGCTAGGATCAGGAGCCAAAACCAATCCAGGCCTTTCCAAGCCCATTGAATAGCTGAACCATCGATGTAGGAATAAAGCGGCAAAAAAAGCAGGGCCACTAGGCTCGCAGCACCCATTTCGTAAAAAGTAATTTGGTAGGGGCTGTATCGAAAAGTCAAACGTCCATTCAATATGGAAAAAAGAGCGCTCAAAAAAGCAGCAACTAAGGCCATAGAAATTCCCAGCCAGTACCCATTTTCAAATTGAAAGATGACGAGCAAGCCAGAAATCACCAGTAAACCTAAGGCGACCTCGAAGGGTTTAACACGCTTTTTATTGATCAATGGATCCAAAAAAGATGTCCAGAGTGAGGTGGTCGCCATGCCTGCCAGGCACACAGAAGCGGTAGATACTTTGGCTGACCAAAAAAAGAAAATCCAATGCAAGGAAATTAGTACGCCTACTCCTATGATCTTGAGCAAGTCCATGGGAGCTACATGCAGCGATTCTTTTCGCAATCCCATTAATACCGCTACTCCTATCGCCGCTAGGAGTGTTCGGTAGAACACAAGTTCCAACGAGGGTAGGCTAATCAGCAAACCTAAGATGGAGGTAACTCCCCAAATCAACACAATAAAGTGAAGTAGCAGGTAATCCTTGAAAGTGGAAGGCTGCATCACCTTGGAACAGTTTTGTATAAAATCAATCCTGTAAGCGCAAAAAGTAAGTTGGGCATCCACACCGCCAAAACGGGAAACTGAGTGCCTGCCTCGGCAAAGGTGCGAGAAAGAAGAAACAAGAGGATGTAAACAAACGCCAAGAAAAAGCCCAGCGCAATTTGAAACCCAGATCCACCCCTGGTTTTGCGTGCCGACATGATCACGCCAATAAACGTAAGAATAACGGATGCAAAAGGAGACATGTAACGTACAATTCGCTCGATGCGGTAGTAACTCACATTATCCGCTCCACGATCCTCCAAAAGTCGTATTTGGGCACTCAATTCCGGGAGCATAAGCGTTTCGTGATGATTTTCAGGTAAATCAAAATCGGCAGGAGAAATGGAAAGGACCGTATCCATGGAATTGCCCGTAGAATAATCTTCCCCCCGCTCCTTGAGTATTCGTAGCCTCCAGTTTTCTAACCGCCATACATTTTTGGCAGTATCCCATTGAATTAAGTCTGACGAGAGCTTGGAAATTAGTTTTCCCTCACGAATTTCTTCTAAGGTAAAGTTGTAGCCCGTATTGCTGGTCTTGTAAAATCGACTGATGTAGGCATAGGCATCTGGACCAACTTTAATGTGAATATTGGGATCTGTGGAGGCCTCTCCTTTTTCAAGGTATTGCATTCGAAATTTTGCTACTCCCGCAGTGGCTCGAGGGAGAATCCATCCATTCAATAGAAAACTAGTGGCTCCAATAAGGGCTGCTGCAAAAAGAAAAGGACGAAGCAATCGAATAAAACTAATCCCTGAACTCAGGATGGCCACAATCTCTGTTCTGCCCGCCATCTTGGAGGTGATGAAGATTACCGCAATAAAGACCGTAATCGGAGTCAGCAGGTTGTTGAGGTACAAGCCATAGTTGCCCATGTAAGACAAAATGTCCTTTGTTGGCACTTGATTGCGGATATAGGTATCGTTTTTTTCAGTAAAATCCAGAACCAAAACCACCAGAATGAGTAAGACCACTACAAAAAAGTAGGTCTTCAAAAATTCTTTGATGATGAGTTTGTCGAGAATTTTCATGTTACAATCGCGTACTTACTTTTTGGACCATGGCCGTTTTCCAGCTGCCAAAATCCCCAGCCTGAATGTGTTCCCTTGCCTGCCCTACTAGCCAGAGGTAAAAAGATAGGTTGTGGATGCTTGCAATCTGGGCAGCCAAAATTTCTTTGGAGACGGTAAGGTGCCGCAAATAGGCCTTGGTATAGGTACTGCTGACTTCATTGCCAATCGCGGGGTCTATGGAACTAAAGTCATCCTTCCACTTTTCGTTTCGGATATTGATAATACCTTCAGAGGTAAATAGCATGCCGTTGCGAGCATTTCGAGTGGGCATGACACAGTCAAACATGTCCACACCTAGGGCGATGCATTCAAGAATATTGGCCGGGGTACCCACTCCCATCAAGTAGCGGGGCTTTTCTACAGGCAAAATATCGGTCACCAAGGCAGTCATTTCGTACATCATCTCGGCAGGCTCCCCTACCGAAAGCCCTCCAATGGCATTCCCTTCTCTCCCCTGTTCGGCAATAAACTCTGCGCTTTGAACTCTAAGATCTTTGTATACCGATCCTTGAACAATTGGGAAAAGGCTTTGGCTATATCCATACTTTCCTTCCGTCGCATCAAATCGGTCTTGACAGCGAAGTAGCCAGCGGTGGGTCATCTCCATCGATTGCCGAGCATAGGCATAGTCGCATGGATAGGGCGTGCACTCATCAAAGGCCATGATGATATCTGCCCCAATGCAGCGTTGAATATCCATCACATTTTCAGGGGCAAAAAAATGCTTGGACCCATCGATATGAGATTTGAAGGTTACCCCTTCCTCTTTGATTTTCCGTGTGCCTGCAAGGGAAAATACCTGATATCCACCTGAATCGGTCAACATGGGCCTATCCCATCCTATAAACTGATGAAGTCCACCCGCTTTCTCCAGGGTATCCAACCCTGGCCTAAGGTAGAGGTGATAGGTATTGCCTAGAATAATCTGCGCTTGAATGTCTGTCTTTAATTCCCGCTGGTGTACTGCCTTTACCGTTCCGGCTGTGCCCACAGGCATAAAAATAGGCGTTTGGATCGTGCCATGGTCTGTGGTAAGGGTGCCCGCACGGGCTTGAGTTTGGGTATCTTTTTTTTCTTGGACAAACTTCATTGGAACGCAAAAAGGAGCAAAAATGCAAGACTCGATTGGAAAGACATGCTTGTGCAAAAATATCCACTTATTCTTAAATGACTTGCTGAAATTGATTTTATATTTGCCCAGCAAAATTGACCTATGGGCCTGTTTTTATTGTGGTTTTTCTTCGGTTTCGGAATACTAATTCAAGGAGGGTACCTGTTACTCGTGTTTTCCCGAACCGCCTTTTATGGCAGTAAAGCAAAGAAGTCTAAAAACCAAGACCTAGAGGAAGGGGTGACCATAGTGGTTACCTCAAAAAATAAATTCCAGCACCTCAAAGTGTTGATTCCCAAACTTTTTGAACAGGATTACCCCAAATTTGATGTGATGATTGTCAACGATCAGAGCACAGATCGAACGAAGAGGCTATTGGAAGACCTGATGGCTCAGTATCCAAAACTTCGATCGGTTACCGTCAAGTATACCCCCAAACACTGTACTGCCAAAAAATTTGCACTCACACTTGGTATAAAAGTTGCCAAAAATGACGTCATCCTACTGACAGATGCGGATTGTTTGCCTAATTCAGATCAGTGGATTCGAAAAATGACTGCCCCTGTGCGTGAAGAAGGAAAAACTTTCGCTCTTGGATTTTCAAGCTACGGCCAACAGCCGAGTATCCTCAACAAATGGGTCCAATTTGAACTAATCTTAAAGTCACTCTTCTACCTTTCCTTTGGCCTTTGGAAATCTCCCTTTATGGGAACTGGTAAAAACCTATGTTACCGAAAAAGCTTTTTCTTAGCGGCTAAAGGGTTTAGAGGATACTGGAATGTTGAAGGGGGAGATGATTCGCTATTTGTAAATATCCACGCTACAGGGTCAAATACCAAGGTAGTAATAGATGCAGAGGCAATTACACAATCTGCTCCCAAAGAAACTTGGAAAGACTATTTAAAACACGAGAAAAGTCATTTGAAGGCCCAACGGTTTTTTCGCGTAGGAGACAAGAGCAAAGTAAGTTTGTATGGCATTTCCCATTCCTTGTATTGGATTGGAGGCATTGGTTTACTGATTTTTTTCGGCATCGGATCACAATGGGAAGATTTTTCAGTCGTTCTAGGAATAGTGGGCTTCAGGTCAATTTTGCTAATTTTAATTTTCAGAGCAGCTTCAAAAAAATTGCAGCACAATTTTCCAAAAATGAATGTATTGCTGAATGATTTGTTGTACTTGGCATACTTTTGGGTTCTAGGATCTATCTCCTATCAGGCAAAAAGCATCAAATGAACAGCAACGAACGCGAATTTTCATCCAAGGCCCTTGAGGATTTTGATCTAATTGACAGAGCCGTTCAGGGGAAGGATCAATCAGCCTATGCCACCTTGATGAAACGCTACAAAAAAGCGGTTTATTTTATGATTTTGAAGATGATCCGAGATGCGGATGATGCAGATGATCTGACCATGGAAGCTTTTGCAAAGGCCTTCCGAAATCTGGAGCGATTCAAAAAAGAATACACCTTTTCCACTTGGCTTTTTCGCATCGCAACCAACAATACCATCGACTTTATTCGGAAGAAAAAGCTCAAAACTATGAGCTTAAACAATTCTTTTTCTGATGACAATGGCAATGCCGTGACCATGGATGTAGCCGATAAAGACGACAACCCACAAGACGAATTCATCAAGACTCAGCGCATCGAAATGGTCCGCTTATTTGTAGACAAGCTCCCAGCAAAATACCGAAAGCTCGTTCAGCTACGTTATTTTGACGAGCTCTCTTACGAGGAAATCGCCCAGGAACTCGATAAGCCACTGGGAACTGTAAAAGCACAATTGCACCGGTCACGGGAATTGCTCTATGAAATTGCTTCTGGAAAAGAAAATCAAATTTAATGAGCTCCTCTAGCACCCTTATTGCCTCTTACTTTCCAAACCTTACCGCCAAGCAGCTCCAGCAATTCGAGCAATTGGAGGCTGTCTATCAGGACTGGAATGCCAAAATCAATGTGATTAGCCGCAAGGACATGGATCAATTTTACATCCACCATGTGCTTCATTCTTTGGGCATCGCCAAGGTGATGCAATTCCAACCTGGAACCAAGGTATTGGATATCGGTACGGGCGGAGGATTTCCTGGCATCCCGCTAGCGATCTTATTTCCAGATACCCACTTCCATTTGGTGGATTCCATTGGCAAGAAAATTACCGTCGTCAAAGAAGTAACCAAAGCACTGAAGCTCACCAATGTCGAGGTGCAACAGGCGCGAGCAGAATCCTTGGTTCGAAAATATGATTTTGTAGTCAGCCGGGCCGTCACCCGCATGATCCAATTTTATCCGTGGGTAAAAGGAAAAATCAAAAAGGAGGACTTTAATGATTATCCTAACGGCATACTCTACCTCAAAGGCGGGGATGTAGACGAGGAAATGGAGGAGACAGGCAAGTCCTACGTTTGCTACCACTTGGAAGACTACTTTAAAGAAGAATTTTTTGAGACCAAAAAGGTAGTCTACATGCCTTGGGAAGACAAGCGATAAACCCCTACCCTTTTTTACTAGTGCTGCGCTTGGCCGTATCGCTGAAGAGTAGCCTATTGAACCACTGAATTCAAATTCTTGAGCGTTTTGAGTTAAAAAATCAAATAAAATTTCTGTACAATTTCAAAGTCAACCCTGTACAATTTCAAAGTTTAAGCTGTACAATTTCAAAATTGAAGTCGTACAATTTCAAAATTAAACCTGTACAAATTCAAAGTTAAACTTGTACAATTTGAAAATTAAGCGTTACTTTGTGGCCAATGGATGTAATCAACAGACACATTTACAAGGCAATACGGGAATATCAAAGCAAATACCCGATACTCGCTGTAACCGGGCCAAGGCAATCGGGCAAGACCACCTTGCTCAAGACACTTTTCCCCGATTACCGATATGTCAGTTTGGAAAATCCAGATGCCCGCGACTTCGCACTCAGGGATCCCAATGGATTTTTAGCTGAATACAATGATTTCATGATTTTCGATGAAGTTCAGCAGGCACCGGCATTATTTTCCTACCTCCAAACCTTAGTAGACAGTCGGCCTGAGCGGATGGGCGGATTTATATTATCTGGCTCCCAAAATTTTCATTTGATGGAGCGCATCACGCAAAGTCTCGCAGGCAGAGTTGCGCTATTCAAGCTGCTACCCTTAGACATGCAAGAACTAAAGGATGCTCATTTGCTCGCAGAGGACCCCTTGGATCAATTGCTTCACGGTTTCTATCCGGCACTTTACGATCGGAAAATAGCTCCAGCGGTTTTCTACTCCAATTACGTGCAGACTTATGTGAATCGTGATGTGACAGAACTGCTAGAGGTGAAAGATTTGAGGTTGTTCAAAAATTTCCTGAGCCTGTGTGCTGCTCGTGCAGGCCAGCTCTTGAACATGAGTTCTCTAGCCAATGAAGCCGGAATCAGTCAGCCCACAGCAAAATCCTGGCTGTCGGCACTTGAGTCGAGTTACATCACCTTTCAGCTGTATCCTTACCACAAAAACTTCAGCAAGCGGGTGGTCAAAACGCCAAAGCTCTATTTCTACGACACCGGACTATTGGCCTACTTACTGAAAATCAAAACCAGAGAAATGCTCGTTACGCATCCCGTAAAAGGAGCCTTATTTGAAAACATGGTCGTTGCAGAATTTCACAAGCAAATGCATCACCGCTATCGAGACGAAAGACCTTGGTTTTGGAGAGACAATCATGGCAATGAAATAGACTTGCTGGTGGATCAGGGGATAAACCTAGATGCCTATGAGATTAAGGCAAGCGAGACCATCCTCACCGAAAACTTCAACGGTTTGGCAAAATTTGAGCAGATTGCTACCAGTGCGCTGCGCATAAAAGGACTCATTTATGCAGGCGATCTTAATCAAAAACGATCCGCTGGGCAAGTGATCTCTTGGAGGGATTTTCCCGGATTCTAGTTTAAAATTTCCTACTAGTTCCAGGGCCCTATTCCTCCTAAAAAATGAATCTGTGTAGTTTAAGTTGCATTTTGGCCTTTTATAAGAATTTAAAAGCCAAGGCTTTTGTTTTCATCTCCGACAATTCTCGTCACTCCATTTTTTGCTTCCCTTTTTAAGCCCTATTTTGAGTCTTTATTTCCTATTCCCCTATGTACTTAATTTTTGATACGGAGACCACTGGCTTACCTAGGTCGTACAATGCCCCCATGTCTGACCTTGACAATTGGCCAAGGCTGGTACAACTCGCTTGGCAATTGCACGATGACCGGGGCCGCTTGCTCTCAAACAAAAACTACATCATCCGCCCCGAGGGTTTTACGATACCCTTCAATGCGGAAAAAGTACATGGCATCTCGACCAAGCGTGCCTTGGAAGAAGGGCACGACCTCAAAGAAATACTACAAATCTTTCGCGAGGATGTCATCCAATCCAAGTACCTCGTGGGACATAATATTGGGTTTGACATCCATGTAGTAGGTTCTGAATACCTTCGTGGCGCACTCGTCATGCCCTTTGAGGGGATGGCAGAACTCGATACCAAAGACATTTCCACCCAGTTCTGTGCACTCCCTGGCGGCAAAGGAGGCAAGTTCAAATGGCCTACCCTGACGGAGTTGCACCAAAAACTTTTTGGCGAAGGATTTGGGGATGCCCACGACGCTGCTTACGATGTGGCCGCTACGGCACGCTGCTTTTTTGGGTTGATCACACAAAAAATCCAAGCCCCAGCCCCCGGCATCTCTCCAGAAGAGGTGCAGTACGAGGCCCCAATACTCGCAGAAGCCAATTTTGCGCAGCGCAATACAGAAGTCAAAGCATCAATAGCGGGTGGAGCTAAAAAATCAACTCCTGTTGGAATAAGTGAAACAAACGACATCCCCTTCACACACCTGCATGTGCATACGCAATTCTCTGTATTGCAGGCAACCTCCGAAATCCCAACGCTGGTAGCCAAGGCAAAAGCACTGGGCATGAACGCACTCGCAATGACCGATCATGGCAATATGATGGGTGCGTTTCACTTTGTGAAGGAAGCCATGTCCAAAGAAATTAAACCCATTCTTGGCTGCGAATTTAACCTAAGCAGAGACCGAAAAAACAAAGCGGCCAAGGACGATGGCTACCAAACCGTCCTACTGGCAAAAAATAAAGCGGGATACCACAATCTTGCTAAACTTGCCTCCTATGCGAATACAGAAGGGTTTTATTACGTACCCCGCATCGACAAGGAGCTACTTGCCCAATACAAGGGAGACTTAATTGCCAGCACCGGAGGCATCTGGGGCGAGATTCCCTACCTCATTCTCAATGTGGGAGAAACGCAGGCAGAGGAAGCCTTTGTCTGGTGGAAAGAGCAGTTTGGGGATGATTTTTACGTTGAGCTCAACCGGCATGGAGTCCCCGAAGAGGAAAAAGTCAACGAGGTACTCCTCGAATGGGCACGCAAATACGGAGTAAAGTATTTTGCCTCCAACAACTCCTATTACAACGAAAAAGGGGATGCAAAGGCACATGACATCTTACTTTGTGTCAAAGATGGGGAACTCCTAGAGAAGCCTAAAAAGTATGTAGGCAAGCGAGGCCGCGAATTTAGATTTGGCTTTCCCAACGATGAGTTCTACCTCAAAAGCCCGGAGGAGATGAAGCAGCTGTTTGCCGATTTGCCGGAGGCGATTCACTGCACCCAAGAAATCGTGGAAAAATGCGAGGCCTACAAACTTGCTCGAGAGGTGTTATTGCCTAAGTTTGACATCCCAGAAGAATTTAAACATCCCGAAGACGACGCAGATGGTGGTAAGCGAGGTGAAAATGCCTATCTCCGCTACCTCACCTACGAGGGTGCTAAGAAACGATACCCAGAGCTCAGTCCTGAAATCCAGGAAAGATTGGATTTTGAGCTGCAAACCATTGAAAACACAGGGTATCCCGGCTACTTCTTAATTGTCCAGGATTTCACGAGAGCAGCTCGTGACATGGGCGTCTCTGTAGGACCTGGACGAGGATCAGCAGCCGGATCGGCCGTCGCCTATTGCGTGGCCATCACCAACGTGGATCCGATTGCCTACAACCTCCTTTTTGAGAGATTTCTAAATCCAGACCGCGTATCTCTACCCGATATTGACATTGACTTTGATGATGAAGGTCGCCAAGCAGTCATCGATTACGTGATCAACAAGTATGGAACCAATCAAGTGGCGCAGATCATCACCTATGGCACAATGGCAGCCAAGTCTGCGATACGAGATACTGCACGAGTGTTGAACTTGCCACTCGCAGAGGCCGGTAGGCTGGCTAATTTGGTTCCTGACATCAAGCTCAAAACCTTGTTTGAGCTTGCCAAAAATAGGCCAGCTCTGTTGGACAAATTGAAGGGACAGGGAGAACTGCTTCAAAAGGCGGAGGAGCTTATAAAAATAGCTCAAGGACTAGACGATTCCGCAAAGACCGTCAACCAAGCCACAGTTCTAGAAGGATCTGTTCGTAACCTAGGAATCCATGCTTGTGGAGTGATCATCACACCCTCTGACATCACCAACTTCGTTCCTGTGGCCTTGGCCAAGGATTCGGACATGGTGTGCACCCAATTTGACAATGCAGTGGTGGAATCCGCAGGCCTGTTGAAAATGGACTTCCTGGGTTTGAAGACGCTAACCCTCATCAAGGACGCCATTAAAATCATCAAAGAACGACACGACATTCAACTAGATGCAGATGCTTTCCCCATAGATGACGTAAAGACTTATGAGCTTTTTCAGCGAGGGGAAACTGTCGGCATCTTCCAATATGAAAGTCCGGGGATGCAGAAGTACATGCGGGAATTGAAACCGACGGTTTTTGCAGACCTCATTGCCATGAACGCCCTCTATCGACCAGGACCTTTGGCCTACATTCCCTCCTTTATCAAGCGAAAACATGGTACAGAGCCTATTTCCTATGATTTGGACGACATGAAGGAGTACCTGGAGGAAACTTATGGAATCACTGTTTACCAAGAGCAAGTAATGCTCCTATCCCAAAAAATTGCTGGTTTTACCAAAGGAGAGGCCGATGTGCTTCGAAAGGCGATGGGAAAAAAGCAGAAAGAGGTATTGGACAAAATGAAGCCCAAATTTGTGGAGCAGGCTGCGGCCAAAGGCCATGACGCCAAGAAGCTGGAGAAAATATGGACGGATTGGGAGGCTTTTGCGTCCTATGCCTTCAATAAATCGCACTCGACCTGCTATGCTTGGATTGCTTACCAAACTGCCTACCTCAAGGCTCACTATCCTGCGGAATACATGGCTTCCGTGTTGAGCAACAATATGAATGACATCACCCAGGTGACCTTCTTTATGGAAGAATGCAAGCGCATGGGGCTACAAGTTTTAGGACCAGATGTCAATGAATCCAAAAGTGGGTTTACGGTGAATGCCCAAGGAGAAATCCGCTTTGGCATGGCTGCCATCAAAGGCGCTGGAACAGCTGCGGTAGAAGAGATCATCAAAGAGCGGACCAGCAAAGGTCCTTACAAGAATATCTTTGAGTTTGCCAAGCGAGTCAACACCCGTACGCTAAACAAAAGGTCCATGGAGGCCTTGGCCATGGCAGGTAGTTTCGATTGCTTCAAAGAGCATCACCGTAGGCAGTACTTGGAGGCTCCCGATGGAGATGTGAGCTTGATTGAAAAGGCAAGCCGCTATGCACAGAAAATACAACAAGAAGAAGACAGTGCCCAGGTTAGCCTCTTTGGAGGAAGTAGCGGGAATGCAGAGGTTCCATTGCCATCCGTGGCCCCAATGGAGCCATTTTCTCAAATTCAGCAGCTCAACATTGAGAAAGAAGTAGTGGGCTTATTTATTTCTGGACATCCCTTGGATCAATACAAGCTGGAGATCGACTCTTTTACCAATGCTACCTTAATTGCACTCAACGACCTGGATGCTTTAAAAGGGAAAAATGAATTGCGTCTGGCGGGATCTGTGGCAAGCTTTGCCCACCGAACCACCAAAAACGGCAAGCCTTTCGGCACGCTAACGATGGAAGATTACCATGGCACTTTTACCTTCTTCCTATTTGGTGAGGATTACGTAAAGTTTAAGCAGTACTTCATGACGGGCTGGTTCTTGTTTATCAATGGAGGGGTAGTCCAAAAGAAATGGGGCAACGAGAACGAATTGGAGTTTAAAATCAATTCCATCTCCCTACTCAGTGAAGTTCGAGGCCGCATGATCAAGGGACTTAAAGTCAATATCAATTTGGATGATTTGACTCTTGACCTTATGGAGAAATTGGAAAGCATCACCGCAAAATACAAAGGGGATGCAAAGTTGTATATTGAGGTCTTGGATCAACAAGAAAACATCAGTCTCGAACTTTTTTCGAAAAAAATTAAAGTTGATCCGAGTGCGGAGTTAATCAAAGAATTAAAGCTACTCCCTGAAGTAGCCTACAAAATCATGGATCGATAACTTAAAAATTACGGTCCCACCAGCAATTAATTAAAATTGAACGGAACTTATTCGGATTCAATTGCATTTTGCTGATATATTTGAAAAAAGAACCTTACCTGAAAGCAACCCATGGCAAAAGCAATTGAAATTACCGACGCAAACTTTGAAGAAATCATCTCCGGAAGCCAACCCATCCTTGTTGACTTTTGGGCAGAATGGTGCGGTCCTTGCAAAATGATTGGACCCGTAGTAGAAGAGTTGGCAGGAGATTACGAAGGAAAAGCAGTGATTGGAAAGGTGGATGTTGATGCCAACCCCTCTGTTGCACAGGCTTTTGGCATTCGTTCCATCCCTACTCTCCTATTTTTTAAAGGAGGCGAAATCGTCGACAAGCAAGTAGGCGCTGTTCCTAAGGCTGTTTTGGCACAAAAACTGGATGCGCAACTGTAATTTTCTTGCGATCCAAAGCTAAAGCCGTAAAGTAATCTTTGCGGCTTTTTTTATCTTTCATAACTCCATGGCTGAAATCACGCTCACCTTAGAAAATTTTTGGACACTACGCGAACAACTACCCCTAGTAGATGCGCGTAGTGAGGGCGAGTTTGCCCAAAGTCATATTCCTGGGGCAATAAACATCCCCATTCTCAACAATGCCGAACGGATTCAAGTGGGCACTTTATACAAGCAAGCGGGTTCTGAAAAAGCAACGCTAAAGGGATTTGAATTGGTGGGCCCCCGATTTCACCTCATTCAACGGGAAGCTCTTCGTAATTTTCCCAACAAAAAAGTAATGCTCTATTGCTGGCGTGGGGGAATGCGGAGTCAGATTCTTTCCTGGCTTTTGACACAGGTGGGATTTGAGGTGTATCGATTGGCTGGAGGATACAAAACTTACCGCACCTTCACCTTTAACCAGGTAAGGAAGCCCTATCCCCTGCTCATATTGGGAGGAAAAACTGGTGCTGCCAAAACAGTATTGCTTCAAAAGCTGAAAGAACGAGGCGAACAGGTTGTGGATTTGGAGGGATTGGCCAATCACAAGGGCTCATCCTTTGGAGCGATTGGCCTTCCAGCCCAACCTACGGTAGAACAATTTGAGAACCTTTTAGCAGAGCAACTTCGAAAAATCCATCCGGATCAAGCTATTTGGGTAGAAAATGAGAGCCGTCGAATTGGTCGAATTATTCTACCCGATCCTCTATACCTGCAGATAACACAAAGTCCACGCATCGAAATTGAGAAAACGGACACCGAACGTATTGCACACATTGCCAGCGAATATGCTGCATTGGATAAGGCAGAATTATCGGCTGCAGTGTTGAGACTCCAAAAGCGACTCGGAGGTGATCGAACCAAGCAGGCGCTCGAAGCAATTCAAGCCAATCAACCTGAAATCTGGATTCCAATCCTTTTGCAGTATTACGACAAAACCTACTCCTATGACCTAGCCCGTCATGAAGTTTCAAAAACTATACACTTGAACTTGGAAGGCCTAGCGCTTGAGGATCAAGTCAACTTACTTTTACAAACCAAACCCTAAGGAAATGGAAGAGACCATCCGACTCACGGACTGGAGTGAAGGATCAGGTTGCGGATGCAAGATCGCACCTGCCATTTTGGATCAAATCCTGCAAGCAAGCGGTTCATTCTCCCAAAAAGATCCCAACCTATTGGTAGGTAACTCCTCCAAGGACGATGCTGCAGTGTATCAAGTGTCCGAAGATCTAGCACTAATCAACACCGTAGATTTTTTTACTCCGATTGTAGATGATGCCTTTGATTTTGGCCGCATCGCTGCCACCAATGCCATCTCAGACGTGTATGCGATGGGAGGTAAACCACTATTCGCCAATGCCATATTAAGTTGGCCGGTAGAAAAACTCGCTCCAGAATTGGCCGCAAAGGTCCTCGAGGGAGCAAAATTGGCATGTAGCCAGGCAGGAATTGAGTTGGCAGGCGGACATTCCATTGCTGCCAAAGACCCAATTTTTGGGTTATCCGTCAATGGAATAATCCATCCTAGAAAAATCAAAAAAAACTCAGGAAGTAAAGAAGGTGACTTGCTTTTTTTGACCAAGCCCTTGGGTATCGGAGTATTGGCTACTGCCCTGAAGCGTCAGAAAATAAATCCAAAAGATTACCAACACCTAGTAGAGGTGACTTGCCAGCTCAATAAGATTGGGGAAGTGTTGGGCAATCATGAAGAAGTACACGCGCTCACGGATGTGACTGGGTTTGGATTGCTGGGACATGCGCTAGAGATGGCTGAAGGAGCTAATCTCTCTCTAGAACTAGATTTCAAGGCCCTTCCATTAATTGAAGGAGTGCAGGATTACATGCAACAGTTTGTTTTCCCAGACAATACTTACCGCAATTGGAACGCCTATTCTCCTAAAGTTATCGGGGTAAAAGGGATGGAGTTGGTTCCTTTATGTGATCCTCAAACCAGTGGAGGATTGCTTATTTCGGTGGCAGCTGAGGACAAAGCTTGGTTTGTGGAAACGATGCGCTTGCATGAACAGCTTTACTGGGAGGTTGGAAAATTTACACCAAAGCAGACTTTCTGTATAGAAGTGGTCAATTAATTTAGCATAAAATAACCTAGCTTCATGTAAATCAACACACTAGAGATTTACATGAAAAAAATTACAGGAATCTGCTTATTCATACTATTTGGAATACCAGGGTTTGCACAAGTTCAGCAAAACATAGCGAGTGAACTCGTAATATTAAACATTCAATCTGGGGAAGAACGAATTATTCTGCGAGAGAATAGACATTTTGAGGCCCCCAATTGGTCCAGAGATGGTACTTTTTTACTGATCAATGCCGGTGGGTTGTTAGAAAAAATTAGTTTAACCGGTGAAAAATCAGGGCTTATCCATGAAGGCATTGTTTCATCTGCCAACAATGACCATGGGATCAGTTTTGATGGGAAAACACTTGTTTTCAGTAAAAATGACAAAGGGTTAGGATCCAGAATCTATACCCTACCCATGGAGGGAGGGCAGCCCCAGTTGATCACTCCCGCTTATCCAAGTTACTGGCATGGAATCAGTCCTGACGGAAAGTTCCTTTCTTATTGTGCCAATAGAGGAGAAGAATGGGATATTTATGCGATACCCACGGTAGGAGGTGAGGAGATTCGACTTACAAACTCCCCGGGTTTGGACGATGGCCCAGAGTATTCGTACGACGGGCAATGGATTTACTTCAATTCCCACCGAACTGGTCGAATGCACGTTTACCGGATGAAAACGGATGGCAGTGACCAGGAACAGCTCACTTTTGATGAATTGGATAATTGGTTTCCACACCCTTCACCAGACAACCAGCACATCGTTTACATTTCGTATTTAGAGGATCAGAAAGGGACCCATCCTTTTGGAAAGGACGTGAAACTAAGAATGATGAATTTACGGGATAAGAAGACTGAGGACCTCACAAAAATATTTTTTGGAGGCCAGGGAACCATCAATGTCCACAGTTGGTCGCCAGATGGAAAATGGATTGCATATGTTCGGTACTATAAAAGGACTTAGAA
>Ga0208788_1000136_pt1 | contig 37584 bp, 45 predicted proteins | sample Wag4_2014_7_11_3_FD_187363 | JGI IMG/M metagenome (GOLD analysis project Ga0208788, IMG submission 187363) | Fresh water mixed with fracking chemicals microbial communities from Ohio, USA - Utica-2 Time Series FC 2014_7_11 (SPAdes) (version 2) ...
TGCCTGGTGATAACGTGTCTATCACTGTTGAATTGATCGCCCCTATCGCTATGGAAGAGGGTCTGCGTTTCGCTATCCGTGAAGGCGGTCGTACCGTCGGCGCCGGTGTCGTTGCCAAGATCATTCAGTAATAAAAGGTTTTTAGGCCAGTAGCTCAATTGGTAGAGTATCGGTCTCCAAAACCGAGGGTTGGGGGTTCGAGACCCTCCTGGCCTGCCAATTAGACTAACCGGTGCTCGTCACCGGTTAGTCTTTTCTGTATCAGAATTCACCTTGTTAATAGGCAAGCCAAAGGCTAGCAATGGAACTGCAAGATAAGCTCAAGTTTTTTGCAGCAGCGGCTTTAGTCGTTGCTGGCATCTCTGTGTTTTATTTTCTCCCCGAAACGCAGGGTGTGTTGCGCGTCTTGAGCGTGATTCTTGGCGTGGTATTGGCCGCTGGTTTGTTGTTGACCTCTCAGCCTGGAAAAAACTTTGTTATCTATGGCCAAGAATCCTTGGTAGAAGCAAAGAAGGTTGTCTGGCCGACTCGCAAAGAAGCGTCGCAGCTCACCGGATTAGTTTTTCTCTTTGTGGTCGTACTTGCTGCATTCATGTGGCTGGTAGATAGCGGCCTATCTTGGCTGTTTTATGATGTGATTCTCCAGCGAGGTTAATGCATGGCAATGCGTTGGTATGTGGTTCATGCCTATTCAGGCTTTGAGAAAAGCGTGCAAAAAGCGTTGCGAGAGCGCATTGAACGCGAAAGTATGCAAGATCGCTTTGGCCAGATTTTAGTGCCGGTCGAAGAGGTCGTGGATATTAAAAACGGCAAGCGTTCTTTAACAGAGCGCAAGTTCTTCCCTGGCTATGTGCTGGTTCAAATGGAAATGAGCGATGAAACTTGGCACTTGGTGAAAAGTACACCAAAAGTGACTGGTTTTGTCGGTGGCACACCTAATCGCCCAGCACCGATTTCGCCTAAAGAAGTCGAAGCCATTTTGCAGCAAATTCAAGAAGGTGTGGAAAAACCACGGCCTAAAGTGCTGTTTGAAGTGGGCGAGAAAGTCCGCGTTATTGATGGGCCTTTCTCCGACTTTAATGGCTCGGTTGATGAAGTGAATTATGAACGTAATCGCTTGCGTGTATCAGTGCAAATTTTCGGCCGCGATACCCCTGTCGAATTAGAGTTCGGTCAAGTCGAAAAAATTTGATTTGGCCAAGTGGTTGCCCTCTGTGCAACCATGCTGTGCCGATTTTGAGTCGCCTGTTGTATTAACAGGCAGTGATAAAAGGGAAGCAGGTTTTCACCTGCGTTAATACCCGTATTAGGAGTGATAACGTGGCAAAGAAAATTGTCGGCTATGTCAAGCTGCAAGTGCCCGCTGGTAAAGCAAATCCATCGCCACCCATTGGTCCAGCTCTGGGTCAACGTGGTCTGAATATTATGGAATTTTGTAAGGCTTTTAACGCTCAAACCCAAGGTTTAGAGCCAGGCCTGCCAATTCCTGTGGTGATCACGGCTTATGCTGATAAGTCGTTCACCTTTATCATGAAAACACCACCAGCGACTGTTTTGATCAAAAAAGCCGCTGGTGTGCAAAAAGGCAGTCCAAAGCCTCATTTGGACAAAGTTGGCAAGTTAAATCGTGCACAACTTGAAGAAATCGCAAAAACCAAACAGCCCGACCTGACTGCTGCTGATATGGACGCTGCTGTGCGTACAATCGCTGGTTCTGCTCGCAGCATGGGTATCGAAGTGGAGGGCGTATAATGGCTAAGGTTTCTAAGCGTTTAGCAGCACTGAAAGCCAGTGTTGACCGCAACAAACTGTACTCCGCTGACGAAGCTTTGGCTTTGGTCAAAGGCGCAGCAACAGCTAAATTCGACGAATCCATCGACGTTGCAGTGAACTTGGGTGTTGACCCACGTAAATCTGACCAAGTCGTTCGTGGTTCTGTGGTATTGCCACGTGGTACTGGTAAGAGCGTGCGTGTTGCCGTGTTTACCCAAGGTGCGAATGCCGAAGCAGCGAAAGCTGCTGGTGCTGAGATCGTTGGTTTCGAAGACCTGGCCGAGCAAATCAAAGGCGGCATGATGGATTTCGACGTCGTGATCGCTTCGCCTGATGCAATGCGTATCGTCGGCCAGTTGGGTCAAATCTTGGGCCCACGTGGTCTGATGCCTAACCCTAAAGTTGGTACTGTGACTCCAAACGTTGCTGAGGCAGTGAAAAATGCCAAAGCAGGTCAAGTGCAATATCGTACTGACAAGTCCGGTATCATTCACGCCACGATTGGCCGTGCTTCTTTCGAAGCAGAAGCCCTGCGTGAAAACTTGACTGCATTGATCGAAGCTTTGTTAAAAGCAAAACCAGCTAGCTCTAAAGGTCAATACCTGAAAAAAGTAGCGGTTTCCAGCACGATGGGTGTGGGTGTCCGTGTTGACACTGCCACTGTTGTTGCTCAGTAAGAATGCTTAATGGGCCGATGAAACTTGTTTTCATCGGTCAATGGCTTTGGGCTGGTGCTGTCGTTACAGACAGCATCAGATTGTCCAAGACCGTAGGGGGAAACTTAATTACCGGCAACACCGGTTCCCTGCGCAGATGGTGTACCCGAAAGCAGGCTCTATGATTATCCCGCAAGGGCTAATATCTGTGATGTCTCCTGAAGAAGGTCGCCAAGAGAGGTGGGTAGCATCTGTTACCCGTTCCATCATCTTAGGAGGTAGACCTTGAGTCTCAATCTTGAAGATAAAAAGGCGGTGGTAGCTGAGGTTGCAGCACAAGTTGCTGAAGCCCAAACTATCGTAGTCGCCGAATATCGCGGCATTGGCGTGGCCAGCATGACCCAGCTGCGTGCAAAAGCACGTGAGCAAGGCGTGTACCTGCGTGTGTTGAAAAACACCCTGGCACGTCGTGCAGTGGCTGGTACCCCGTTCGAGGGTCTGGCTGAGCAAATGGTCGGCCCACTGGTGTATGGCATTTCTGCTGATCCAGTCGCTGCTGCTAAAGTCATCAGTGACTTTGCAAAAGTGGATCAAAAAATCGTGGTGAAAGCCGGCTCTTATGACGGCAAAGTGTTGGATGCTGCTGGCGTTGCCCAGTTGGCTTCTATCCCAAGCCGCGAAGAATTGCTGTCCAAATTGCTGTTCGTTATGCAAGCTCCAGTGGCTGGCTTTGCGCGCGCTTTGGCTGCTTTGGCCGAGAAAAAGCAGGGCGAAGAAGCCGCTGCTTAACATTGATATTTCGCTATTGGCAATGTGCTAATAGTTCTAAAATCCAGGAGATTTTTACATGGCTATTTCTAAAGAAGACATCCTCGACGCCGTTAGTGGTATGACCGTTATGGAATTGAATGACCTGGTGAAGGCATTCGAAGAGAAATTCGGCGTGTCCGCTGCTGCTGTTGCTGTTGCTGCTGGTCCTGCCGCTGCTGCTGCTGTTGAAGAAAAAACCGAATTCGACGTGATCCTGCAATCCGCTGGCGATCAAAAAGTGAACGTCATTAAAGTGGTTCGTGCAATCACCGGTTTGGGCCTGAAAGAAGCCAAAGACTTGGTTGACGGCGCACCTAAAGCTGTTAAAGAAGGCATCGCTAAAGCTGAAGCTGAAGCCATCGTGAAACAGTTGGAAGAAGCCGGCGCGAAAGCAGAAATGAAGTAAGCTTTTAGCTGATTCATTTTTTAAGGCTGGTAGAGAAATCTGCCAGCCTTGTTGCGCTTATAGCCAAGCCGCGGTCTGTCAAAATACAGAGCCCTATCCGAGACAGTAAAAGTCGATATTCGTTTTTTGGGCCGATTGCCGACTTTTGGTGTCTTGCGCCCCACCTCGATGGAGACTCTATGAGTTATTCGTTCACTGAGAAAAAGCGTATTCGTAAGAGCTTTGCCAAGCGTGCGAACGTTCTCGATGTGCCTTTCCTGTTAGCTACCCAGATCAACTCCTATGCCGAGTTTCTGCAACTTGGCGTGCCGCAGGAAACGCGGCAAAACGTGGGTCTGGAAGCGGCTTTCCGCTCCATTTTCCCAATCGAGAGCCACAACGGCAGCGCACGTTTGCTCTACGATGGCTATATCTTGGGCGATCCCCCCTTTGATGTTCAGGAATGTCAATTGCGTGGCATCACGTATGCAGCGCCCCTGCGTGCACGGATTAAATTAGCATTACGTGATCGCGAAAGCGGCCAATGGTATGCTAAAGAAGGGCCAAAAGATGTGTACATGGGTGAAATTCCACTCATGACCAACAATGGTTCTTTTATTATCAATGGCACTGAACGGGTTATCGTTTCTCAGCTGCATCGTTCGCCTGGTGTGTTCTTTGAACACGACCGTGGTAAAACTCATAGTTCTGGCAAACTGCTGTTCTCCGCTCGGATTATTCCTTATCGTGGTTCTTGGTTAGATTTTGAATTCGACGCCAAAGATCTGCTCTATTTCCGTATCGACCGTCGTCGTAAGATGCCTGTCACCACATTGCTGAAGTCGTTGGGCTTTTCCAATGAAGAAATTCTGGGTGAATTTTTCAGCTTTGACCGCTTCTATTTGACCTCTGATGGCATCTACATGGAGCTGGTTGCCGAGCGTCTGAAGGGCGAAATTGCGAAAGCGGATATCGTTGCCGACGATGGTCGTGTGTTGGTACAAAAAGATAAGCGTATTACTGCTAAATCGATTCGCGACATTCAAAACGCGGGTATCACACGTTTAGAAGTGCCGCACGATGTGCTGTTCGGTAAAGTCGTGGCTTCGGATGTAGTAGACCGTACCACTGGCGAAATTATCTTGCGTGCCAATGATGAAATCACCGAAGAAACGATTGCTAAGCTGGCTTTGGGTTCGGTGACCGAGCTGGACGTGTTGTACACCAACGAGCTCGATCAAGGCGCCTTTATCTCGCAAACCTTGCGTACGGATGACGTCCAAACGCAAGAGCAAGCGAAAGTTGCGATTTATCGCATGATGCGTCCTGGCGAACCGCCTACTGAAGAAGCGGTAGAAGCATTGTTCCAACGCCTGTTCTTCAATGCAGAAACCTATGATTTATCTCGTGTTGGTCGGATGAAGTTCAACCGCCGTATTGGTCGTGATGAGATCGAAGGCGAACCGACTTTATCGCGTGAAGACATTACTTCGGTGATCAAGATTTTGGTTGAACTGCGTAATGGTCGCGGTGAAGTCGATGATATTGACCACTTGGGTAACCGTCGTGTGCGTTCGGTTGGCGAATTGGCTGAAAACCAATTCCGTGCTGGTTTGGTGCGTGTTGAGCGTGCGGTAAAAGAGCGCTTGAATCAAGCTGAGTCTGAAAACTTGATGCCTCACGACTTGATCAATGCAAAACCAGTCAGTGCTGCCATCAAAGAATTCTTTGGTTCTAGCCAACTGTCGCAGTTTATGGACCAAACCAATCCACTGTCTGAAGTCACGCACAAACGTCGTGTTTCAGCCTTGGGCCCAGGTGGTTTGACTCGTGAGCGCGCTGGTTTTGAAGTGCGTGACGTGCACCCGACCCACTATGGCCGTGTTTGTCCGATTGAAACGCCTGAAGGTCCAAACATTGGTCTGATTAACTCGCTATCTTGCTATGCGCGCACTAACGAATATGGTTTCTTAGAAACCCCATATCGTAAAGTGATTGATGGCAAAGTCACCAATGACATCGAATATCTGTCAGCGATTGAAGAAGGCCGCTATGTGATTGCACAGGCCAACGCTGAATTAGATGATGAAGGTCGTTTGGTGGATGAGCTGGTCACGTGTCGTGAAAAAGGTGAAACCATCCTTGCCACGCCAGATCGTGTGCAATACATGGATGTGGCACCGAGCCAGATTGTGTCGGTGGCTGCTTCGCTGATTCCATTCTTGGAACACGATGATGCTAACCGCGCCTTGATGGGTTCGAACATGCAACGTCAAGCTGTGCCTTGCTTGCGTGCAGAAAAACCTTTTGTTGGTACTGGTATCGAACGTTCGGTGGCAATTGACTCGGGCACAACCGTGACCGCGCGTCGTGGTGGTCGCATTGATTATGTGGATGCCAGCCGTGTGGTGATCCGTGTCAATGATGATGAGGCACAGGCCGGTGAAGTGGGTGTTGATATCTACAACCTCACCAAGTACACCCGTTCTAACCAAAACACCAACATCAACCAACGCCCAATCGTTAAAGTGGGTGATGTGGTTGAAGCGGGTGATGTGATTGCGGATGGCGCTTCCACTGACTTGGGCGAATTGGCGCTGGGTCAGAACATGACCATCGCCTTTATGCCTTGGAATGGCTACAACTACGAAGACTCGATTCTGATTTCTGAGCGTGTGGTGGCAGAAGACCGCTATACCTCGATTCATATTGAAGAATTGAACGTGGTTGCGCGTGATACCAAGCTGGGGCCAGAAGAAATCACCCGTGACATTCCAAACTTATCTGAACGGATGCAAGGTCGTTTGGATGAGGCAGGTATCGTCTATATCGGTGCTGAAGTAACGGCTGGTGACGTGCTGGTGGGTAAAGTGACACCAAAAGGTGAAACCCAACTCACGCCGGAAGAAAAACTGCTGCGTGCAATTTTTGGCGAAAAAGCGTCTGATGTAAAAGACACTTCGTTGCGTGTGCCAACTGGTATGACGGGTACCGTGATTGATGTTCAAGTCTTTACCCGTGAAGGCGTTGAACGTGACAAACGTGCACAATCGATCATTGACGAAGAACTGAAACGCTATCGTCAAGATTTGAACGATCAGATTCGTATTTTTGAAGCCGATGCGTTTGCTCGGATCGAGCGTCTAATCGTGGGTAAACCCGCGAATGGTGGTCCTAAGCGTTTGGCCAAAGGTGCAGAAATCTCGAAAGAGTATCTGGAAGGTTTACCTTCTCGCCACGAGTGGTTTGAGATTCGTATGGCCGATGAAGAAGTGGCGAAGCAGCTTGAGCTGATGAAAGAGTCACTGATTCAGAAGCGTGAAGAATTTGACCTCAAATTCGAAGACAAACGCCGTAAGCTGACGCAAGGTGATGAATTACCACCAGGCGTGATCAAGATGGTCAAAGTCTATCTGGCAGTGAAGCGTCGCTTGCAACCTGGTGACAAGATGGCCGGTCGTCACGGTAACAAGGGTGTGGTATCCAAAATTCTGCCGATTGAAGATATGCCTTATATGGCAGACGGTACGCCTGTGGATATCGTGCTCAACCCGTTGGGTGTGCCTTCACGGATGAACGTGGGTCAGATCTTAGAAGTTCACCTTGGCTGGGCCGCAAAAGGTTTAGGCAAACAGTTCGATCGCCTGTTGCGTGAACAACGCAACGTATCGGAAGTGCGTGAGTATCTAGATAAGGTCTACAACTCTACCGGTAAATCGGAAGAGATTGCTAGCCTGACTGATGATGAAGTGATTGAATTGGCACGCCATTTAACCGGCGGCGTTCCGTTTGCTACCCCCGTGTTTGACGGTGCAAAAGAAGAAGAAATTCGTCGCATGTTAGATCTGGCTTATCCAAGTGATGATCCGCTAACCGCTCGTTTAGGCTTCAACGGCTCTAAAACACAGATGACCCTATTTGATGGTCGTTCTGGCGAGGCTTTTGATCGTAAAGTGACCGTTGGTGTGATGCACTTCTTGAAACTGCACCATTTGGTGGACGACAAGATGCACGCCCGTTCAACCGGTCCTTACTCTTTGGTGACGCAACAGCCATTGGGTGGTAAGGCACAGTTCGGTGGTCAGCGTTTCGGTGAGATGGAAGTGTGGGCGCTGGAAGCGTATGGCGCGGCCTATACCTTGCAAGAAATGTTGACTGTGAAGTCGGATGATGTGACTGGCCGTACCAAGATGTATGAAAACATCGTCAAGGGCGAGCATAAGATCGAAGCGGGCATGCCAGAGTCGTTTAACGTGCTGGTGAAAGAAATCCGCTCGCTTGGCCTCGATATCGACCTCGATCACTATTAAACCCCGTGAGCAGTGAGGGGAGGGGTGGTTTCCACCCCGCGCCTCACGCCTCGCTCCTCACCGGAGATGACATGAAAGCTTTGCTCGATCTATTCAAGCAGGTGTCTCAAGAAGAGGAATTCGACGCCATTAAAATCGGCGTTGCCTCGCCCGAGAAAATTCGTTCTTGGTCTTATGGTGAAGTTAAAAAGCCAGAGACCATCAACTACCGTACATTCAAGCCCGAACGCGATGGCTTGTTTTGCGCACGTATTTTTGGTCCAACAAAAGACTACGAATGTTTATGCGGTAAATACAAACGCCTGAAACACCGTGGTGTGATTTGTGAAAAATGTGGTGTTGAAGTCACCTTGTCTAAAGTGCGCCGCGAGCGCATGGGGCACATTGAACTGGCTTCTCCTGTTGCACATATCTGGTTCTTAAAATCCTTGCCTTCTCGCTTAGGCATGGTGACTTTGCGCGACATTGAACGGGTGTTGTACTTCGAAGGTTATGTTGTGGTTGAACCCGGCTTAACTTCTTTGAGCCGCAAACAACTGTTGTCTGAAGAAGATTACTTCGACAAGTACGAAGAACACGGTGATGAATTCGTTGCTCTGATGGGCGCCGAAGGGATTCGCGAATTGCTGCGCAATATGGATTTAGCCAGCGAAATCGAAACCCTGCGCGCAGAATTGCAAGCCACTGGTTCTGAGACCAAAATCAAGAAAATCGCCAAGCGCTTAAAAGTGCTCGAGGCCTTCCAACGTTCTGGCATCAAACCAGAATGGATGGTGATGGAAGTCTTGCCAGTCCTACCACCCGAACTGCGCCCATTAGTGCCGTTGGATGGTGGCCGCTTTGCAACTTCCGATTTGAACGACTTGTATCGCCGCGTTATCAACCGTAACAACCGTCTGAAGCGTTTGCTGGAGCTGAAAGCGCCAGAAATCATCGTGCGTAATGAAAAACGCATGTTGCAAGAATCGGTGGATTCGTTGCTCGATAACGGCCGTCGCGGTAAAGCGATGACTGGTGCTAACAAGCGTCCGCTGAAGTCGTTGGCAGACATGATTAAAGGTAAAGGCGGTCGTTTCCGTCAAAACCTGTTGGGTAAACGCGTTGACTACTCCGGTCGTTCCGTGATTACCGTTGGCCCAACCCTGCGTCTGCATCAGTGCGGTTTGCCGAAGAAAATGGCCTTGGAACTGTTCAAGCCCTTTATCTTCCACAAGTTGGAAGTGTTGGGAATGGCTTCTACCATCAAGGCGGCCAAGAAACTGGTTGAACAGGAAGTGCCAGAAGTTTGGGATATTCTCGAAGAAGTCATTCGCGAGCATCCGGTGTTGCTGAACCGTGCACCAACCTTGCACCGCTTGGGTATTCAAGCTTTTGAACCGACCCTGATTGAAGGTAAGGCGATTCAGCTACATCCATTAGTGTGTACTGCCTTTAACGCCGACTTTGACGGTGACCAAATGGCTGTCCACGTGCCGCTCTCGTTAGAGGCACAAATGGAAGCCCGCACCCTGATGCTGTCGTCGAACAACGTATTGTCGCCAGCTAACGGCGAACCAATCATTGTGCCGTCGCAGGATATTGTGTTGGGTCTGTACTATCTGACCCGTGACAAAATCAATGGTAACGGCGAAGGCATGTTGTTCTCTGATGTGGCCGAGGTGCATCGTGCCTACGAAACCCGTCAAGTCGAACTCGGTACCCGTATCACCGTTCGTTTGCGTGAATGGGAAAAAGATGAGCACGGTGACTTCCAACCGGTGATGAAGCGTCATGAAACCACCGTTGGTCGTGCTTTGCTGTCGGATATTCTGCCAAAAGGCTTGGGCTTCGAGTACATCAATAAAGCGTTGAAAAAGAAAGAAATTTCTAAACTCATCAACGCTTCGTTCCGCCGTTGCGGTTTGCGCGATACGGTGATTTTTGCCGATCAGCTGATGTACACCGGTTTTGCTTATTCGACTCGTGGCGGCTTGTCGATTTGTGTGGATGATATGTTGGTGCCAAGCAAGAAACAAACCTTGCTGCATTCTGCACAAATGGAAGTGAAAGAAATCGAAGAGCAATATCGCCAAGGTTTGGTGACGCAAGGCGAACGCTATAACAAAGTGGTGGATATTTGGGGTCGTTGTGGTGACCAAGTTGCCAAAGCGATGATGGAAGAGCTGTCGAAACAGAAAACCATCGACCGCCAAGGCCAAGAAGTCGATCAAGAATCGTTTAACTCGATTTATATGATGGCCGACTCGGGTGCGCGGGGTTCGGTGGCGCAGATTCGTCAGTTGGCGGGTATGCGGGGCCTGATGGCGAAGCCAGATGGCTCAATTATCGAAACGCCAATTACGTCTAACTTCCGCGAAGGTTTGACCGTTCTCCAATACTTTATCTCCACTCACGGTGCGCGTAAGGGTCTGGCTGATACTGCGTTGAAAACGGCGAACTCGGGTTATCTGACCCGTCGTTTGGTGGATGTGACACAAGATCTGGTGGTGATTGAAGAAAACTGCGGTACCAACAACGGCTTTGTCATGAAGGCGGTGTTGCAAGGTGGTGATGTGATCGAAGCCTTGCGTGATCGTATCTTAGGCCGTGTGACTGCGACTGAAGTGATCGATCCTGCTACCGGTGAAACGGTCTTCGAAGCGGGGTCATTGTTAGATGAAGCCGCTGTTGATCGTATCGATGAGTTGGGTATCGATGAAGTGAAAGTGCGTAGCCCGATCACGTGCGGCACGCGCTATGGTTTGTGTGCGAAATGTTATGGCCGTGATTTAGGTCGTGGTCAGCGTGTTAACGTTGGCGAAGCAGTGGGTGTGATTGCTGCACAGTCAATTGGTGAACCGGGTACTCAGTTGACCATGCGTACCTTCCACATCGGTGGTGCGGCCTCGCGTGCGGCTTCGGCAAGCCAAGTGGAATGTAAGTCCAGTGGTGTGGTACGTTTCTCGTCTGCCATGCGTTATGTGACCACTGCCAAAGATGAATGTGTAGTGATTGCACGTTCGGGTGAAGTGGTGATTCATGATGAAATGGGTCGTGAACGCGAACGCCATAAAGTGCCATACGGCGCGACACTGATGGTGAAAGATGGCGAAGCCATCAAAGCCGGTGTGGTGTTGGCAACATGGGATCCTCATACCCGCCCAATTATCACCGAATATGCTGGTCGCGTGAAATTCGAAAATATCGAAGAAGGCGTGACCGTTGCTAAACAGATTGATGATGTGACGGGTCTGTCCACATTGGTGGTGATCGATCCGAAACGTCGTGCGACAGCAGCTAACAAGGTCTTGCGTCCACAGGTGAAACTGATCGACGAATTTGGTAATGAAGTGAAATTGGCTGGCAGCGAAGCGCCAGTGAATATCACCTTCCAAGTTGGCGCGATTATCACGGTTCGTGATGGACAAGATGTAGGTAAAGGTGATGTGTTGGCGCGTATTCCACAAGAATCGTCCAAAACACGTGACATTACCGGTGGTCTGCCACGGGTGGCCGAGCTGTTTGAAGCACGTTCGCCAAAAGATGCTGGTATGTTAGCCGAGGTGACCGGTACGGTTTCGTTTGGTAAAGACACCAAAGGCAAACAACGTCTGATTATTACCGATCTGGATAGCAATACGGTTGAGACCCTGATTCCAAAAGAAAAACATGTCCTAGTACATGATGGTCAGGTGGTGAATCGTGGTGAACTGATCGTTGACGGTCCAGTCGATCCGCATGACATTTTGCGTCTGCAAGGTATCGAAGCCTTGGCACGTTACATTGTGCAAGAAGTGCAAGAAGTGTATCGCTTACAAGGCGTGAAAATTAACGACAAACACATCGAAGTGATTATTCGCCAGATGTTGCGTCGTGTGGTGATCACCGACTCCGGTAATACGCACTTCATCCAAGGCGAACAAGTTGAACGCGCCGAAGTGTTGATTGCCAATGATGAAATGGATAAACAAGGCCTGTTGCCTGCACAATATGAAAACGTATTGTTAGGGATTACTAAAGCCTCCTTGTCCACCGATTCGTTTATCTCGGCGGCTTCGTTCCAAGAAACCACACGGGTCTTGACCGAAGCAGCTATCATGGGCAAACGTGATGAGTTGCGTGGTTTGAAAGAAAACGTGATTGTCGGTCGCTTGATTCCTGCCGGAACAGGCTTGGCATATCACAATAACCGCCGTCGCAATAGTGCGGCAGCGGCGCTCGGAAAGCAGGCAAACCCTGCTGATTTAGCCGAAGCAGGGGGCATAAACCCTTAATCCAAACGCATGGCACGAGCTGAAACAAGATTAATGCTTGAATCAGCTCGTGTTTTTGCGTTGACGGTGTTCGGGGGCTTCCCCTATAATCCGGCGTCTTTTTACCGTGACTTTTTTGGTCACGAATTGATAGTTTAGGAACCTGTAATGCCAACGATTAACCAGCTTGTTCGTAAGCCTCGCACGCCTGTGCGTGAAGCTAGCAAGGTGCCGGCCCTCGAAGCCTGCCCACAAAAACGCGGTGTTTGTACTCGTGTTTACACCACAACCCCGAAAAAACCAAACTCTGCCTTGCGTAAAGTGTGCCGTGTCCGCTTGACCAACGGTTTTGAAGTGACCAGCTACATCGGTGGTGAAGGTCACAACCTGCAAGAGCACAGTGTGGTGCTGATTCGCGGTGGTCGTGTGAAAGACTTACCAGGTGTGCGTTACCACACCGTTCGTGGTTCCTTGGATACCGCTGGCGTGAAAGACCGTAAACAGTCTCGCTCCAAATACGGTGCTAAGCGTCCTAAGAAGTAAGATTGAATTATCGCGGCGGTCGTTACACCGTCGAGTAAGTGGCCACTCCCATTTAGGTTGAGGGTCGCGAGCGAATTTTTCGCTCAACTGAACTGTTTTTTAGAGGTTAATATGCCAAGACGTAGAGAAGTGCCTAAGCGCGAAGTGTTGCCGGATCCAAAATTCGGTAGCCAAGAACTGACCAAGTTCATGAACGTGGTGATGATGGACGGTAAAAAATCCGTTGCAGAACGCATCGTTTATGGCGCTTTGGAACAAGTCGAGAAAAAATCCGGTAAAAACCCAATCGAAGTGTTCAGCACTGCGATCGGTAACGTCAAACCGGTAGTTGAAGTGAAAAGCCGTCGTGTCGGTGGTGCCAACTATCAGGTTCCAGTTGAAGTCCGTCCGTCCCGTCGTCTCGCTTTAGCTATGCGCTGGTTGCGTGAGTCTGCCCGCAAGCGCGGTGAAAAATCGATGGCTTTACGTCTGGCTGGTGAGCTGTTGGATGCGGCAGAAGGTCGTGGCGGCGCAATGAAAAAGCGTGAAGAAGTCCACCGTATGGCTGAAGCGAACAAAGCCTTCTCGCACTATCGCTTCTAATCTTCTTTATTTGCTGAAAAGGTTTTGGCTGTGGCTAGAAAAACCCCTATCGAGCGTTACCGCAACATCGGTATCTCCGCTCACATTGATGCCGGTAAGACCACCACTACCGAGCGTATCCTGTTCTATACCGGTGTGAACCACAAATTAGGTGAAGTTCACGACGGTGCTGCAACGACCGACTGGATGGAACAAGAGCAGGAGCGTGGTATTACCATTACCTCTGCTGCTGTGACCACCTTCTGGAAAGGGATGGGGCTGCAGTACCCCGAGCATCGCTTTAACATCATTGACACCCCCGGACACGTTGACTTCACCGTTGAGGTGGAGCGTTCTATGCGCGTGTTGGACGGTGCTGTGATGGTGTATTGTGCGGTGGGCGGTGTTCAGCCACAGTCCGAAACCGTATGGCGTCAGGCAACCAAATACAAAGTGCCTCGTTTAGCTTTCGTGAACAAGATGGACCGTCAAGGTGCCAACTTCTTCCGCGTGGTTGAACAAATGCGTGCTCGTTTGCGTGCCAACCCTGTGCCTGTTGTTGTGCCTATCGGTGCAGAAGAGCACTTCCAAGGCGTGGTTGACCTGCTGAAAATGAAAGCGATTATTTGGGACGAAGCCTCTCAAGGCATGAAGTTCGAATACGCTGACATCCCTGCAGATCTGGTTGAAACTGCACAAAAATGGCGCGAAAACATGATCGAAGCGGCTGCTGAAGCCAGCGAAGACATGATGAACAAGTACTTGGAAGGTGGTGAACTGTCCGAACAGGAAATCATCCAAGGCTTGCGTACTCGTACCATCAACTGCGAAATCCAGCCTATGCTGTGTGGTACTGCCTTTAAGAACAAAGGCGTACAACGTATGTTGGATGCCGTGATCGAATTGCTGCCATCCCCAGTTGACATTCCACCTGTTGCTGGTGAAGTCGATGGTCAAGCTGCGACTCGCGAAGCAAGTGATGAAGAGAAATTCTCTTCCTTGGCTTTCAAACTGATGAATGACCCGTATGTTGGTCAGCTCACCTTCTTCCGTGTTTACTCCGGTATGGTGAAATCTGGCGACACCGTGTTGAACTCGGTGAAAAACAAGAAAGAACGTATCGGTCGTATCGTGCAAATGCATGCTAACGATCGTATCGAACTGGACGAAGTTCGTGCCGGTGATATCGCTGCTGCGATTGGTTTGAAAGATGTGACCACAGGTGAAACCCTGTGTGACATCGATTCCCCAATCGTGTTAGAGCGCATGGAATTCCCAGAGCCAGTGATTCACGTTGCTGTTGAGCCAAAAACAAAAGCCGACCAAGAAAAAATGGGTGTGGCGCTCAACCGTCTGGCAAAAGAAGATCCTTCCTTCCGCGTTCGTACCGACGAAGAGTCAGGTCAAACTATTATCTCGGGTATGGGTGAATTGCACCTCGAGATTATTGTTGACCGGATGAAGCGTGAGTTTGGTGTAGAGGCCAACGTGGGTGCACCACAAGTGGCATACCGCGAAACCATCCGCAACTCGGTGGAGCAAGAAGGTAAACACGTTAAACAGTCTGGTGGTAAGGGTCAGTATGGTCACGTTGTGATCAAACTGGAGCCAACCGGCGAAGGTGGTGGTTACGAATTTGTTGACGAAATCAAGGGTGGTGTGATTCCTCGCGAATTCATTCCTTCTGTCGACAAAGGTATCCAGAACACACTGAGCAACGGTATTTTGGCCGGCTTCCCTGTGGTGGACGTTCGCGTTCGCCTGATCTTCGGTTCGTACCACGATGTTGACTCTTCGCAAATTGCGTTTGAATTGGCCGGTTCGATGGCCTTCAAAGACGCGATGCGTAAAGCCAGCCCTGTGTTGCTCGAGCCAATGATGGCTGTGGAAGTTGAAACTCCAGAAGAATACATGGGTGATGTGATGGGTGACTTGAACCGTCGCCGTGGTATCGTCCAAGGTATGGACGACGACGGCTTGGGTATCAAGAAAATCCGCGCTGAAGTCCCGCTGGCTGAAATGTTCGGTTACTCCACCGACTTGCGTTCTGCGACCCAAGGTCGTGCAACCTACTCGATGGAATTCAAACACTACGCAGAAGCACCGCGTAATGTTGCTGAAGCCGTGATCAACAGCAAAAAATAAGTCGCACTTTACGGGCCAGCATCAGGCTGGCCCATTTCTAATATCGCTCTTTTGAAGGATTTTGCGAAATGGCAAAAGAAAAGTTTGAACGTACCAAGCCCCACGTTAACGTAGGTACCATTGGCCACGTTGACCACGGTAAAACCACGCTGACCGCTGCAATCACCACTATCTTGTCGAAAAAATTCGGCGGTGAAGCCAAAGGCTACGACCAGATCGACAGCGCTCCCGAAGAAAAAGCACGCGGCATTACCATCAACACCGCTCACGTCGAATACGAAACCGAGACCCGTCACTACGCTCACGTTGACTGCCCAGGTCACGCTGACTATGTGAAGAACATGATTACCGGTGCAGCGCAGATGGACGGCGCGATCTTGGTGTGTTCCGCTGCTGACGGTCCTATGCCACAAACTCGCGAACACATCCTGTTAGCTCGCCAAGTGGGCGTGCCTTACGTGATCGTGTTCCTGAACAAGTGCGACATGGTTGACGATGAAGAGCTGTTGGAACTGGTGGAAATGGAAGTGCGCGATCTGCTGTCTTCCTACGATTTCCCAGGTGATGACACCCCAATCGTGAAAGGTTCGGCACTGAAAGCCCTCGAAGGCGACCAGTCCGACATCGGCGAACCTGCTATCTTCCGTCTGGCTGACGCATTAGACAGCTACATCCCAACACCAGAGCGCGCAATCGACAAGCCATTCTTGTTGCCAATCGAAGACGTGTTCTCCATCTCCGGTCGTGGTACCGTGGTGACTGGCCGTGTTGAGCGTGGCGTGGTGAAAGTCGGCGAAGAAATCGAAATCGTGGGTCTGAAAGCCACCACCAAAACCACTTGTACCGGCGTGGAAATGTTCCGCAAATTGCTGGATCAAGGTCAAGCGGGTGACAACGTGGGCGTGCTGTTGCGTGGTACCAAGCGTGAAGACGTTGAGCGCGGCCAAGTGTTGGCTAAGCCAGGTTCTATCACCCCACACACCAAGTTCACCGCTGAAGTGTACGTGTTGTCCAAAGAAGAAGGTGGTCGTCATACCCCATTCTTTGCTAACTACCGCCCACAGTTCTATTTCCGTACCACCGACGTGACTGGCGCTGTTAGCTTGTCCGAAGGCGTGGAAATGGTGATGCCTGGTGATAACGTGTCTATCACTGTTGAATTGATCGCCCCTATCGCTATGGAAGAGGGTCTGCGTTTCGCTATCCGTGAAGGCGGTCGTACCGTCGGCGCCGGTGTCGTTGCCAAGATCATTCAATAAGGGACGCGACTATCATGCAAAACCAAAAGATCCGCATCCGCCTCAAGGCTTTTGATTACCAATTGATCGATCGCTCGGCTCAGGAAATCGTTGATACGGCTAAGCGTACGGGTGCTGTGGTCAAGGGTCCCGTTCCTCTGCCAACAAAAATCGAGCGTTTCGATGTGCTGCGTTCCCCTCACGTGAACAAAACTTCTCGTGACCAATTGGAAATCCGCACTCACCTGCGCTTGATGGACATCATCGATCCAACTGACAAAACAGTTGACGCTTTGATGAAACTGGATCTTCCCGCCGGTGTGGATGTGGAAATCAAACTGCAGTAATCCAACATAAATTTGCGTGATATCTTAAGTTTTTCTTGCGGTATCACGTGCTTATATGTTAGATTCGCGGGCTCTCTTGAACAGAGAGTCCGCTTTTGTTTTGCCGGTCAATCGCAACCGGCACCTCTTGAAGGAAATAACTATGCGTAGTTTAGGTCTTGTCGGTCGCAAGGTCGGCATGACACGCATTTTTGCTGATGACGGTGCATCCGTTCCAGTAACAGTGCTTGACATGTCTGCCAACCGCGTCACGCAAATCAAAACGCCAGAAACCGATGGCTACAGCGCAGTGCAAGTGACCTACGGCAGCAAAAAAGCCAGCCGTGTCTCTAAGCCTGAAGCTGGTCATTTTGCCAAAGCAGGCGTAGAAGCTGGCCGTGGTTTGACCGAGTTTGCTGTTGAAGCAGCAAAATTGGCTGAGCTCAAAGTTGGTGACTCCCTGACTGTCGAATTGTTCGAAGTTGGCCAAAAAGTTGACGTGACCGGTACCAGCCAAGGTAAAGGTTTCTCTGGCGCGATCAAACGCCACAACTTCTCTTCCAACCGCGCTTCTCACGGTAACTCCGTGACCACCCGTGCTCCTGGTTCTATTGGTCAAGCTCAAGACCCAGGCCGTGTGTTCCCCGGTAAGCGCATGGCAGGTCAGTACGGTAACGTGAAGCGTACCGTGCAAAATCTGGAAATCGTGCGTATCGATGTAGAACGTCAGCTGATTTTGGTTAAAGGCGCTGTGCCTGGCTCCAAACAAAGCGATGTGGTGGTACGTCCGGCAGTGAAGGCAGGTGCGTGATGGAACTGAAAGTTATCAATCAGCAAGGTCAGGCAGTTGAAAGCCTGCAAGCGTCCGACGCCCTGTTCGGTCGTGAATATAACGAAGCGCTGGTTCATCAGCTCGTTACTGCTTACTTGGCAAATGCCCGTAGCGGTAACCGTGCTCAAAAAGGCCGCAGCGAAGTTGCAAAATCCACCCGCAAACCATGGCGCCAAAAAGGCACCGGCCGTGCGCGTGCTGGTATGGCTTCCAGCCCTCTGTGGCGTGGTGGTGGTAAAGTTTTCCCATCTAGCCCAGATGAAAACTTTGCACAAAAAATCAACCGTAAAATGTTCCGCGCTGGTATGGCGACTATTTTGTCGCAATTGGTGCGTGATGAGCGTTTGGTGATCATTGACGATTTCACTGTTGAAACGCCAAAAACCAAAGAGTTCGCAGCCAAAGTGAAATCCCTTGGTCTGGAACAAGTTTTGGTGATTACTAAAGAGCTGGACGAGAATCTGTATCTGGCATCGCGTAACTTGGTCAATGTGCTGGTTATCGAAGCTCAACAAACCGATCCATACAGCTTAGTCCGCTTCAATAAGATCGTGATGACCCGTGATGCGGTGAAGCAGCTCGAGGAGCAGTGGGCATGAATCAAGAACGTCTGATGCAAGTGATCCTTGCCCCAGTGATTTCCGAGAAAAGCACTCGCGTGGCAGATCAGGATCAGCAAGTTGTATTCAAAGTGGTGAAAGACGCCACTAAACCTGAAATCAAAGCTGCGGTTGAACTGTTGTTCAAGGTAGAAGTTGAAGGTGTTCAGGTCTTGAATGTCAAAGGCAAGGTAAAACGCTTTGGTCGTTTTACTGGTCGTCGTAGTGACTGGAAAAAGGCGTATGTTAGCCTGAAGCCGGGTCAAGAAATCGACTTTACTGCCGCAGAGTGAGGAGATAGACCATGGCTTTAGTGAAAGTTAAACCAACATCGCCTGGGCGTCGTGCCGTTGTTAAAGTGGTCAATCCTGACCTCTACAAAGGCCGTCCCTATGCTCCGTTGCTGGAAAAACAAATCCAGAATGCTGGCCGTAATAACAACGGTCACATCACTACCCGTCATAAGGGTGGTGGCCACAAGCATCACTACCGCGTTGTTGACTTCCGTCGCAACAAGGATGGTATCGCTGCTAAAGTTGAGCGTATTGAATACGATCCAAACCGTACCGCGCATATCGCATTATTGTGCTATGCCGACGGCGAGCGTCGCTACATCATTGCCCCTAAAGGCGTGAAAGTTGGTGCTGAGCTGTTCAACGGTTCTGAAGCACCGATCAAAGCAGGTAACTGCTTGCCTATCCGCAACATTCCAGTCGGTTCTACCATTCACTGCATCGAAATGCAGCCTGGTAAAGGTGCCCAATTGGCCCGTTCCGCTGGTGCTGCTGTTCAGTTGTTGGCTCGCGAAGGCTCTTACGCTCAGTTGCGTTTACGCTCTGGCGAGATTCGTAAAGTTCACGTTGATTGCCGTGCAACCATCGGTGAAGTTGGCAACGAAGAACACAGCCTGCGTAAAATTGGTAAGGCCGGTGCTAACCGTTGGCGCGGTATCCGCCCAACCGTCCGTGGTGTGGTGATGAACCCAATCGATCACCCACATGGTGGTGGTGAGGGTAAAACAGCTGCAGGTCGTGATCCTGTCAGCCCATGGGGTACTCCAACTAAGGGTTACCGTACTCGCCGCAACAAGCGTACGAACAACATGATCGTGCGCCGTCGCTATTCGAATAAAGGGTAATTGAACATGGCACGTTCCCTGAAAAAAGGCCCGTTCGTTGACGCGCATCTGATCAAGAAAGTTGAAGCGGTGCGCCAGACCAATGACAAGCGCCCTGTTAAAACTTGGTCCCGCCGTTCGACCATTCTGCCGGAATTTGTTGGTCTGACTATTGCCGTTCACAACGGTAAGACTCATGTGCCGGTGTATGTGACTGAAAACATGGTTGGTCACAAACTGGGCGAATTTTCGCTGACTCGTACCTTCAAAGGCCACGCGGCCGATAAGAAGGCGAAACGTTAAGGTGTCGCGATGAAAGTTTCCGCTGTTTTGAAAAATGCCCGCGTGTCTGCACAAAAAGCACGCCTTGTGGCCGACCTGATTCGCGGTAAATCCGTTGAACAGGCATTGAACATCCTGACGTTCTCGCCGAAAAAGAGTGCCGAGTTGCTGAAAAAAGTGCTGGAGTCGGCTATTGCCAACGCCGAGCACAATGAAGGCGCAGACATCGATACTCTGAAAGTTGCTACGGTGTATGTGGACAAGGGCCCGAGCTTGAAGCGCTTCTCTGCACGCGCAAAAGGCCGTGGTAACCGCATTGAAAAGCAAACCTGCCACATCACGCTGTTTGTGGGCAACTAAGGGGTAGATCATGGGACAGAAGATTGATCCGCGTGGCTTCCGCCTCGCGCTGAACAAAAACTGGTCTTCCAAGTGGTTTGCGAACAGCCAAAATTTCGCAACCATGCTGAAGGCTGATATTGAAGTACGTGATTTCTTGAAGCAAAAACTCAAACACGCATCGGTAAGCCGCGTTGTGATTGAGCGTCCTGCTAAAAGCGCACGTATCACCATTCACAGTGCCCGTCCTGGTATCGTGATCGGTAAAAAAGGCGAAGACATCGAATTGTTGCGCAAAGAACTGCAAACCCGTATGGGCGTGCCAGTTCATGTCAACATCGAAGAAATCCGCAAACCTGAGTTAGACGCGCAAATCATCGCTGATGGTATCGCGGCTCAGTTGGAAAAGCGTGTGATGTTCCGCCGTGCCATGAAACGTGCCATGCAAAACGCAATGCGTTTGGGCGCACAAGGCATTAAGATCATGTCTTCCGGTCGTCTGAACGGGATTGAAATTGCCCGTACCGAATGGTACCGCGAAGGCCGTGTGCCTCTGCATACCCTGCGTGCTGATGTGGACTACGCGACAAGCGAAGCTCACACCACCTACGGTGTAATCGGCATCAAAGTGTGGGTGTACAAGGGTGACGTAAAACCAGGTCAAGTCGCCGCCGAGCCGGCTCAGCCTGAGAAGAAAGCACGAAAGGCAGGACGTAATGCTGCAGCCAACTAGACTCAAATACCGTAAGGTCCAAAAGGGCCGCAATACCGGTATCGCAACGCGCGGTAACAAAGTGAGCTTTGGTGAATACGGTCTGAAAGCAATTGGCCGTGGTCGTTTGACAGCTCGCCAAATCGAAGCTGCTCGTCGTGCGATGACTCGTCACATCAAACGGGGTGGTCGTATCTGGATCCGTATTTTCCCAGATAAGCCTATCTCCAGCAAACCAGCTGAAGTCCGTATGGGTAACGGTAAAGGTTCGCCAGAATACTGGGTTGCTGAAATTCAGCCCGGTAAGGTGTTGTACGAAATGGAAGGGGTTGGTGAAGAACTGGCCCGTGAAGCATTCCGTCTTGCTGCTGCCAAGCTGCCGATTCAGACGGTATTTGTCACCAGACAGGTAGGTCAATAATGAAAGCATCCGAACTGCGTGCTAAGTCGGTTGAAGAGCTGCAAGCTGAAATCATCAGCCTGCTCAAAGCTCAGTTCAGCCTTCGTATGCAATTGGCGACTCAGCAGCTGTCCAAAACCAGCGAGCTGAAAAAAGTGCGTCGCGATATCGCCCGCATCCGTACCGTTCTCCACGAAAAGGCAGCCTGATATGAGCGAAAGCAGCAAAGTCGTCCGTTCGCTGACCGGTAAAGTGGTTAGCGACAAAATGGACAAAACCGTGGTTGTCTTGGTTGAGCGTAAGGTAAAACACCCGCTCTACGGCAAGGTGATTCGGAAATCCAAAAAGTTCCACGCTCATGACGAAAACAATGAGTATGGTATCGGTGATGTGGTGGTGATTTCCGAATGCCGCCCATTGTCCCGTACCAAGACGTGGAAAGTCAGTGCGCTAGTAGAAAAAGCTCGTCAGGTATAATTTGTAGCTTGCATAAGGGTTCGCCCTTTTGTATAATGCTGCTTCTTTGTGATTGCCGGCCGATAAAGCCGGCAATTCTTGCCCTGACGGGTTCCAAAACTGGCCGCTCGATGTGCGCCGCACCTAATGTGCGGCGTTTGCTCTATCTGAAGGGTAGAGTTTTGGCGGATTAAGTTGGAAAGGTAAAAATCCATGATTCAAATGCAATCCATGTTGGAGGTTGCTGACAACACGGGTGCGCGTCACGTGATGTGCATCAAAGTGCTCGGTGGCTCCAAACGTCGCTACGCTCAAGTAGGCGACATTATCAAGGTGACGATTAAAGACGCCGCCCCCCGTGGTCGTGTGAAAAAAGGCGACGTGTATAACGCGGTTGTCGTTCGCACTGCTAAAGGTGTTCGTCGTCCTGATGGTTCACTGATTAAGTTTGATGGCAATGCTGCAGTGCTGTTGAACAACAAGCTTGAGCCAATCGGTACTCGTATCTTCGGCCCAGTGACTCGTGAGCTGCGTTCTGAGCGCTTCATGAAGATCGTGTCGCTCGCGCCCGAAGTTCTGTAAGGAGAAGGCTCAATGCGTAAGATTCGCAAAGGTGATGAAGTCGTTGTCATCACTGGCAAAGACAAGGGCAAGCGCGGTACCGTGCTGAAAGTGTTAGCCGACACCAACCAAGTTGTGGTCGAAGGCGTTCACATTGCCAAGAAACACGTTAAGCCAAACCCAGTACGTGGTGTGGCCGGCGGCATCGTTGAAAAAACCATGCCAGTTGACGTTTCTAATGTGGCTATTTTCAACCCAGCAACTCAAAAAGCCGACCGCGTTGGTTTCAAGGTGCTGGAAGACGGCCGTAAAGTTCGCGTGTTCAAATCGAACGGCGAAGTTGTCGGCGCGTAAGGAGTAACCATGGCAGCCCGTTTGCAAGAGTTTTATAAAAACACGGTTGTTCCTGAACTGATCAAAAAGTTCGGTTACAAATCTGTGATGGAAGTGCCGCGCATCGAAAAAATCACCCTGAACATGGGTGTTGGTGAAGCGGTTGCTGATAAGAAAGTCATGGAACACGCCGTTGGCGACCTGCAAAAAATCGCTGGTCAAAAACCGGTCGTGACTGTTGCCCGCAAATCCATTGCTGGCTTCAAGATTCGTGAAGGTTATCCTGTCGGTTGCAAAGTCACCCTGCGCCGCGAACGTATGTTCGAATTTTTGGATCGTCTGGTAACCGTGGCTCTGCCTCGCGTTCGTGACTTCCGCGGTGTGAGCGGTAAATCGTTTGATGGCCGTGGTAACTACAACATGGGTGTGCGTGAGCAGATCATTTTCCCAGAGATCGAATACGACAAAATCGATGCGCTGCGTGGGATGAACATCACCATCACAACGACCGCCAAAACCGATGAAGAAGCCCGCGCTCTGCTGGCTGCATTCAAATTCCCGTTCAAGGGCTAAGACATGGCAAAACTTGCACTGATTAACCGTGAAGAAAAGCGTGCCAAGCTCGTGGCTAAATTTGCCAAGAAGCGTGCTGCACTGCTTGAGGTCATCAACAACGCCAATCTGTCCGACGAAGAACGCTTTGCCGCGCGTCTGGCTCTCCAGCAACTCCCGCGTAATGCAAGCCCAGTGCGTCAACGTAATCGTTGTGCTATCACTGGTCGCCCACGCGGTGTTTTCCGCAAGTTCGGCCTTGGTCGTAGCAAACTGCGTGAAATTGCGATGCGTGGAGAAATCCCTGGCATCGTGAAGGCCAGCTGGTAATAGGAGAACACCAATGAGTATGCAAGATCCTATTTCCGATATGCTGACTCGTATCCGTAACGCTCAGCGTGCGGACAAAGTGTCGGTATCGATGCCGTCTTCCAAGTTGAAGACCGCCATTGCTAACGTCTTAAAAGACGAAGGCTACATTGAAGATTTCAAAGTAGAAGCCAACGATGGCAAGCCTACTTTAGAAATCCAGCTCAAGTACTATGCAGGCCGTCCAGTGATCGAGCGCCTCGATCGCGTGTCGCGTCCTGGTCTGCGTATCTACAAAGGCTCCAATGACATTCCTAAAGTCATGAACGGTTTGGGCGTCGCGATTGTGTCGACCTCCAAAGGCGTGATGACTGATCGCAAAGCACGTGCTGCTGGTATCGGTGGCGAAGTGCTGTGCATCGTGGCGTAAGGAGTAATTATGTCTCGTGTAGCCAAGAATCCAGTCGTATTGCCCGCTGGTGTAGAAGCCAAGTTCGGTGCAGGCGAACTGACTATTAAAGGTGCTTTGGGCGCCTTGACCATCCCTCTGCGTAGCGAAGTGGATGTGAAGTTAGAAGACAACACTTTGGTGTTTGCTGCAAAAGATAACAGCAAATTCGCCCGCGCTATGTCCGGCACCTTGCGTGCTCTGGCCAACAATATGGTGATCGGCGTTTCCAAAGGGTTTGAACGCAAGTTGCAATTGGTTGGTGTGGGTTACCGTGCACAGGCTCAGGGCGAAAACCTGAACTTGTCCTTGGGTTTCTCTCACCCAGTGGTCCACAAAATGCCTGAAGGCGTGAAAGTGGAAACCCCAAGCCAAACTGAAATCATCCTGAAAGGGATTGATAAGCAACGCGTGGGTCAAGTCGCTGCTGAAGTACGTGCATACCGCTCGCCGGAGCCGTACAAAGGCAAGGGTGTTCGTTATGCCGACGAGCAAGTGGTTTTGAAAGAAACCAAGAAGAAATAATTGAGGCTTTGTCATGGATAAGAAACAAGCTCGACTCCGCCGCGCACGCAAAACCCGTGCACGCATTTGTGAGCTCAAGATGGTGCGCCTTGCTGTGCATCGTACCAACAGCCATATCTACGCCCAGATCATTGATGAAACTGGCGGCAAAGTCCTCGCTAGCGCCTCGACGCTGGAAGCCGAGGTTCGCAAGGACATCGCTAACGGTGGCAATGTTGCCGCTGCTGCTTTGGTCGGCAAGCGTATCGCTGAAAAAGCAGTTGCTGCTGGCATTAAAGAGGTGGCGTTTGACCGTTCTGGTTTCCACTATCACGGTCGCGTGAAGGCCCTCGCTGATGCTGCCCGTGAAGGCGGCCTCGCGTTCTAATCGGAGAAGACTATGGCTAAGCATGATATTGAAGAACGCGGCGACGGTCTGATCGAAAAAATGATCGGCGTGAACCGCGTGACCAAAGTGGTCAAAGGCGGCCGCATCATGGCTTTCTCCGCCCTGACAGTGGTCGGCGATGGCGATGGCGGTATTGGCATGGGCAAAGGCAAATCGAAAGAAGTGCCAGTGGCTGTGCAAAAAGCAATGGAAGAAGCACGTCGCAAAATGGTTAAAGTGCCCCTGAAAAACGGTACTTTACACCACAGCGTGATTGGTAAGCATGGTGCAACTACCGTGTTTATGCAGCCCGCTCCGGACGGTACTGGTGTGATTGCTGGTGGTCCTATGCGTGCTGTGTTCGATGCAATGGGCGTGAAGAACGTGTCGGCAAAATGCCACGGTTCGACCAACCCATACAACATCGTCCGCGCGACTATCGACGGCCTGTCCAAAATGATGACTCCTGCTGACATCGCCGCTAAACGTGGCAAGACTGTCGCGGAGATTCTGGGGGTTGAAGAGCAATGAGCGAACAAAAAACAATCAAGGTGACCTTGGTAAAAAGCCTGATTGGTCGCATTGAAGGCCATCGTGCCTGCGCTCGTGGTCTGGGTCTGCGTAAGCTGAACCAGACGGTTGAGGTGATCGACACACCGGAAAACCGTGGCATGATCAACAAGATCAGCTACTTGCTTAAGTGCGAGGGTTAAATGTTACTGAACACCATCAAACCGGCCGCAGGTGCAACACACGCTAAAAAGCGTGTAGGCCGTGGCATTGGTAGCGGTTTGGGTAAAACTGCTGGCCGTGGTCATAAAGGTCAAAAATCCCGTAGCGGTGGTTTCCACAAAGTGGGTTTTGAAGGCGGTCAAATGCCTTTACAACGTCGCTTGCCTAAGCGTGGTTTCAACTCGCTGACACGTGCTTTCATTGACGAAGTGCGTTTGGATGCTTTGGCTGCATTGTCTTTGACGGAAGTGGATCTGTTAGCTTTGAAACAAGCTGGCTTGGTTCGCGCTTCTGCTAAAGCAGCAAAAGTCATTCTGGCAGGCACTATCGACCGTGCTGTGACTTTGCGTGGTATTGGCGCAACCGCAGGTGCGCGTGCTGCCATTGAAGCTGCCGGTGGCAGTTTTGCTGAATAAGGCGTGACTCTGTGGCCACTCCTTCTCTAGCAACGAACGCCAACAAGTTTGGTGATTTGAAACGGCGCATCTGGTTCTTGATTGGTGCTCTGATCGTTTATCGTATCGGTGCCCATATCCCTGTTCCAGGCATCAACCCCGTCGAGCTAGCGAAGCTGTTCCAGTCCTCGCAAACAGGCCTCCTCGACATGTTCAACATGTTCTCCGGGGGGGCTTTGTCGCGGTTTACGGTATTTGCCATTGGTATTATGCCGTACATCTCGGCCTCCATTATTTTACAGCTGGCTTCTGAGGTTGTTCCCTCACTGAAACAGTTGAAAAAAGAAGGCGATGCAGGACGAAGAAAAATTACCCAGTACACACGTTATGCCACAGTTCTGTTAGCGACTTTCCAGTCGTTCGGGATTGCGGTGATGTTGTTTACACAACCTAATCTGGTTCTGACACCACAATGGGAGTTCTACTTCACAACCGTGGTGACTTTAGTAACTGGTACCATGTTCTTGATGTGGTTGGGTGAACAAATTACTGAGCGCGGGATAGGGAATGGTATTTCCCTTATCATCTGCGCTGGTATTGCGGCTGGGGTACCATCGGCAATTGGTAAAACTTTGACCCTGACTTCTCAGGGCAACTTGCCTATTTTGCTGGTGGTTGCGCTTTTCATCGGCGTGATTGCTGTGACTTACCTCGTGGTATTTGTCGAGCGTGGTCAGCGCAAGGTGTTGGTGAATTATGCTAAGCGCCAAGTGGGTAATCGAGTTACTCAAGGCCAAAGTACACATTTGCCTTTGAAACTCAATATGGCAGGTGTGATCCCGCCAATCTTTGCTTCGAGCATTATTCTTTTCCCCGCGACTGTGGTGGGATGGTTTGGTCAAAGCGACGGGTTGGGTTGGCTCAAACGAGTCAGTGATGCGCTGCATCCAGGACAACCTGTTTATGTACTGTTATATGCTGCTGCGATTGTTTTCTTCTGCTACTTCTATACCGCCTTGGTCTTTAATCCAAAAGAAACAGCGGATAATTTGAAGAAAAGTGGAGCCTTTATTCCTGGGATCCGCCCCGGCGAACAGACTTCACGCTATATCGAGAAGATTATCCTGCGGTTGACTTTGATTGGTGCGGTGTACATCACGCTGGTCTGTCTGTTACCTGAGTTCCTTATCTTGAATTGGAATGTTCCATTCTACTTCGGCGGAACCTCGTTACTGATCATTGTCGTGGTAACGATGGATCTGATGACTCAGATTCAATCCTATGTACTGTCGCAGCAATACGAGAGTCTGCTCAAAAAGGCCAACTTTAAAAATGGCAGCGGACTCAGCTCTCGTTAAGAATCGGGATATTTCAAGAGATTATGGCTAAGGAAGATACAATCCAGATGCAGGGTGAGGTCTTGGAGACGCTGCCTAATGCGACGTTCCAAGTCAAGCTTGAGAATGGTCATGTTGTGCTAGGTCACATTTCCGGCAAGATGCGGATGCACTATATCCGCATTCTGCCGGGCGATCGCGTCACCGTTGAACTCACCCCTTATGACCTCTCCCGCGCTCGTATCGTATTCCGCGCCAAATAAGCGGGATCGGAACAAGGGCGCGGAGACAACATGAAAGGAAAATCATGCGAGTTCAACCCTCGGTGAAAAAAATTTGCCGCAACTGCAAAATCATCCGTCGTAACCGTGTTGTACGTGTTATTTGCACGGACCCTCGGCACAAGCAAAAGCAGGGCTAATATTTGTCCCTGCGATAGCTACGTGCTAGAATCGCAAACTTTTCGTTTTGGGGAATTAGTATGGCCCGTATTGCCGGGGTAAACATCCCGAACCATCAGCATACCTGGGTTGGCTTACAAGCTATCTTTGGTATTGGTCGCACTCGTGCTAAAGCTATTTGCGCCGCAACGCAAATTGCTCCAGACACGAAGGTCAAAGATTTGACCGATGCTGAAATGGAAAAACTTCGTGATGAAATCGCGAAGTTTACTGTAGAAGGCGATTTGCGCCGTGAAAACACCATGAGCATTAAACGTCTCATGGATCTCGGTTGCTATCGTGGTCTTCGCCACCGTCGTGGTCTGCCTTGCCGTGGTCAGCGCACTCGTACGAATGCGCGTACCCGTAAAGGCCCGCGTAAGCCGATCGCTGGCAAGAAGTAATTAAGGATAGATAATGGCTAAAGCAAACACAGTGCGTGTACGCAAAAAAGTGAAGAAGAGCGTATCCGAAGGGATCGTTCACGTTCACGCGTCCTTTAATAATACCATCATTACCATCACCGACCGTCAAGGGAATGCTTTGTCTTGGGCTACCTCCGGTGGTGCTGGTTTTAAAGGCTCGCGCAAAAGTACACCCTTCGCTGCACAGGTCGCAGCGGAGCACGCTGGTAAAGTTGCCCAAGAGTATGGTGTGAAAAATTTGGAAGTTCGCATTAAGGGCCCAGGCCCAGGTCGCGAGTCTTCTGTCCGTGCTTTGAACGCGCTGGGCTTCAAAATCACCAGCATCTCCGACGTGACGCCAATTCCACACAACGGCTGCCGTCCGCCGAAGAAACGTCGTATTTAAGATCGGAGAGATTGATTCATGGCACGTTATACTGGACCAAAATGTAAACTTGCTCGTCGTGAAGGCACCGACCTCTTCTTGAAGAGCGCGCGTCGCGCCATCGATAGCAAGTGTAAACTGGATACCAAACCGGGTCAGCACGGTGTAAAAAACACCCGTTTGTCTGACTACGGCGTTCAACTGCGCGAAAAACAAAAAATTCGCCGCATTTATGGTGTTCTCGAACGTCAGTTCCGCAAATACTTTGCTGAGGCTGCTCGTCGCAAAGGCTCGACAGGCGAAAACTTGTTGAAGCTGTTGGAATCTCGCTTGGACAACGTCGTGTATCGCATGGGCTTGGGTTCAACCCGCGCCGAAGCACGTCAGTTGGTAAGCCACAAGTCCATTCAAGTGAATGGTCAAACCGTTAACATTCCTTCTTTCCAAGTGAAAGCCGGTGATGTGGTTTCTGTGGTTGAAAAAGCCAAAAAACAAGTGCGTATCCAAGAAGCTCTGGCCTTGGCTGAGCAAATTGGTTTCCCAGGTTGGGTGGCGGTTGACGTCAAAAAGATGGAAGGCGTGTTTAAATCCATGCCCGAACGCACCGACCTGTCTAGCGATATCAACGAGCAGCTCGTTGTTGAGTTCTACTCTAAGTAATCGCTAGCCATTTCAAGGAAACACTATGCAAAACAGCGCTTCGGAATTTCTCAAACCGCGTTTAATTGATGTGCAGCCGGTTTCTCCGACGCAAGCTCGCGTCGCGATGGAACCCTTTGAGCGCGGCTATGCCCATACCCTGGGCAATGCTCTGCGCCGCATCCTGCTGTCTTCGATGCCCGGATTTGCTCCGACCGAAGTGTCTATCGCAGGCGTTTTGCATGAGTACTCTGCATTGGATGGGGTACGAGAAGATGTCGTTGATATTCTTCTCAACCTCAAAAATGTAGTGGTTAAGCTGCATGGTCGAGACAGTGTGCTGTTAACCCTCAAAAAAGAGGGAGAGGGCCCTGTCTTGGCAGGTGATATCGAATTGCCACACGATGTTGAAGTGATCAATCCCGATTTGGTGATTTGTCATTTGGCTGCTGGTGGCAAGATCGAGATGGAGATCAAGGTTGAAAAAGGCCGTGGCTATCAGCCCGTCAGCGCCCGAGTCAGCCAAGACGAAAATCGTACCATCGGCAATATTCTGCTGGATGCGTCCTTTAGTCCTTTGCGCCGTGTGAGTTTCTCGGTTGAGAGCGCTCGGGTGGAACAGCGGACTGACTTGGACCGTTTGGTGTTGGATATTGAAACCAACGGTGCGATGGAACCAGAAGAAGCTGTGCGTGCTGCTGCTCGCATTCTGATGGATCAACTGTCGATCTTCGCAGATCTGCAAGGTACCCCTGAAGAAGAGATTATTGAACGTGCACCACAGGTTGATCCTATCCTGTTGCGTCCGGTCGACGATCTCGAACTGACCGTGCGTTCGGCTAACTGTCTGAAAGCCGAAAACATCTACTACATTGGGGATCTCATTCAGCGTACTGAGACTGAACTCCTCAAGACGCCCAACCTCGGCCGCAAATCGCTCAACGAGATCAAAGAAGTACTTGCTTCCAAAGGTCTTACGCTGGGCATGAAGCTCGAAAACTGGCCGCCGGCCGGGCTGGAAAAACCGTAATTGCTCGGTTTGTCGGACAAAGGACACTAAAATGCGTCATCGCTTAAGTAATCGTAAACTGAATCGCACATCGAGCCATCGCCTGGCTATGCTCCGCAACATGGCGAACTCCTTGCTGCGTCACGAAGTGATCGTGACTACTGTGCCTAAGGCAAAAGAGCTGCGCCGTGTGGCAGAGCCTCTGATTACCTTGGGTAAAAAACCATCCTTGGCTAACCGTCGTTTAGCTTTCGACCGCACTCGCGACCGCGAAGTGGTTGGCAAGCTGTTCAACGAATTGGGCCCACGCTATGCAACTCGTCCTGGTGGCTATGTGCGCATCCTGCACTACGGCTTCCGTAAAGGCGACAACGCGCCTCTGGCATTGGTCGAATTAGTGGACCGCCCAGAAGTCGACGAAGCAGAAGTTGTCAGCGAAGAATAAGCCTAGTGCTTTCGTTGTAAACGGATGAAAAAAGCCCCTACCAATGTGTAGGGGCTTTTGTTTACTGTTGTTTCTGTGCCGCTTGTTTTTTGTTGTTCAACAGCAGATAGCGTGCCATTTCGTAATAGTGTTGTGTAAATTGGCGTAAGCGTTGTGCTTCATCGTTACGTTCTGCCTCAAGATTGTTCGCGGTTTGGCCGTCTAATTCGGCGAGATACCCCTTTTGTGTTGGTAGGCCTAGCATAAAGTAGTACGGTGCTTGCACAAAACCAATTTCTGGCCCGCGATCATGGGTGATGGTAAATGCTGCTTGCCGTGTTGCTTGACTGGGGGCTAATACATCACGGCCAAACGTGGTATTGATATAAGGCCGAGGCAGTAAACCTGCTAAAGTCGCCATCACATCAACTTGTGAAGCCACTTCTGTCCGTACTGCTGGGCGCAATAACTTTGGTGCATACAGCAAAAAGGGCGTGTGAATAGAGCTTAAACGTAAGTCTGTCCATGCTGCTGGTAGCACCGCACTGGCATTGCCAGTGATACCGTGGTCACCGAGAAAAACAAATACCGTATTATCAAAGTAAGCTTCTTTTTTGGCGGTTTCGATCAGGGTTTTAATCGAATAATCCATATAGCGGAAAGAATCGTACTCCTCCTGACTGTCAAAACCATTGGCTTTCAACTGTTCTAATGACCATTTTTGGCTCTGGAAATCGCGATCTTCCGCTGGAATGGTGTAAGGGCGATGGTTACCGGAGGTTTGGATAATGGCAAAGAAAGGTTTGTTTTGCTGTTTAAGAACCTGATTGGCTTCTTTAAACAAATTGGTGTCAGAGATGCCCCACGTATCATTGCGCTTGGATTGATAATGCCCTTCTTCATAAATTCGGATATTGCGAATATTGTTGGTTAGAACACCGCGAATATTGGCCCACGAAGTTGAGCCACCGATGAAATAAAATCGTTCATATTCAGGAAATGCGCTATCCATCAAGATATGTTGATCGGCAGCTTGCGGGTTTCGGCTAGAGGTATTCGCCGTTTCCACATCGGGAATGCCTGTCAGTGTGGTGAACACACCGCGTGCAGTACCAAAATGCGGCGTGAAAAAGCGAGTGAATAAAACCCCCTGTTTTGCCATCTGATCGAAATAGGGTGTGGTGCCGAGGGGGTTACCAAAAGTGCTGGTTTTATAAGCAGAAAATGATTCGACCAATACCAAAACAATATTAGGCGGTGTGGCAAGGGCATCACTGCGTGCTGGAATTTCACGTCGTAGGCTAAAGCGTGGGCCTGATGTGTTGGGTGGTACACCTAACCAATCGGCAATGACCGGATAGGCTTGTTCTACTTTGGCCTGATCAAACCCTGCGCTTTTGTAATCGAGGGTATCAAAGAAATTCAATACTGGATTGAGGCCGATGTTGGCAATAAAAGGGTTAGGCGTAAAAAAGGCATCACTCCAACGCAAAGGATATTGTGAGAGTTTGCCATGAATGCCTACAACGACTAATACCGCTGTTGTCAGTCCCAACCAAAGCCGATGGCGAGAGGTGGGATGATGCCATTGCCAGCCATGACGAGGTTGCCGTAGGCGGCGAAAGCCAGCTGCTACACTCCATAGCAAAACAGCGATCACCACAAACACGACCACAGTGATTTTGATGACTGGGTAGCTTTGCCACACCATTTCCGCCGAAGTTTGCCAATCACCTAAAAAGTTGAGAATCGCTGCATTGAGGCGGGTACGCAGATAAGAATAGTGACCAAAGTCGAGGCCAATCGTGGCGAGTGTCCCTGCGCTGGCGACAACAAAATAACCCCACCAAAACCGTTCTGCCCACCGATGGCGAAATGGAGAGAGTTTTGCCCACCCTCCGAGGAGTAAAAAGGGCAAGACAATGACCAAGCCCAAACGTAAGTCAAAGCGCGTGCCTAATACAAAAGCCTGTAATAAAGTTGCTGTTTCTGTGGCAAGTGCCGGATCGCGGAAATGCCACCAAAACCCTAGCCTGGCAAGAAAAGAACAGAGTAAAAAAAATAATAAATACCAGAGCGAGAATTTCAGTAGTTTTGGCATGATTTAACGGTGATCAGAAGGTCGGCGATAAGAAAAGCTCAAGACAATCGCCAGCAATAATGCAATTAACACTGGCCAATTTCCCCACTTTAAATAGGGTGTTTCACCTTGTCTGCCTTGTACCGAGGTGTCGAGGCGAGCATTGTGAAATTGAGGCAGTGATTGTAACACTTGCCCTCGTTGGTCAATGACTGCGGTTAGGCCGGTGTTGGTGGCGCGTAGCATGGGACGACCAGTTTCGAGCGCCCGTGCTTGTGAAAGCTGGAGATGTTGTTCAGCCGCTGTGGAATGACCAAACCAAGCCAGATTTGACACATTAGCCAGCAAAGTGGCCGAGCGCGCTCCGGCTAGTAATTCTTCGCCAAAACTGTCTTCATAACAGATATTGAAAGCAATTCTTTGATCAGCGACGGTAAACGGTTGTTGTTCTGGCTCGCCCCGAGTAAAGCCCGACAGCGGCATATTCATATAGCGGTACAACCAACCCGTTAACCACGGTAAGGGAACGTATTCACCAAAAGGCACAAGGTGTGCTTTGCGATACTGCTGTGTGGGTTGGGTAAGAGAAATCACGCCATTGTAATCACCGCTCATATCGCGCAATGGAATACCCGTGATGACCTCTTTTTCTTGCTGTTGCAATATGGCTTGCAGCGGCTGCAAGTAATTGGCTGGCAATTCATCATAAAAAATTGGCAAAGCAGTTTCGGGCAAAATCACCAGCCTAGCTTGGCTTGCCGTCATGTGTTGGGTGTAGGTGTCGAGGGTCTGAGCAAAAATCGTTGGTTCCCATTTCAGAGTTTGCGGAATATTGCCCTGCACCAGACTGATACTCAGCGGTTTACCACTGGCCTCTGTCCACTGAATATGGCTTAGTCCCCAACTGCCCACCCATGCTACAGCCAGCCCTAATCCTAACCACTGTCGGTGTTTGGGAAAGCGCCATAGCAAAACGAGTGCGCCTGCACTGGCTACCACAGCCCAAGTGACGGCATAAATACCAAATAACGGGGCTAGGCCAGCTAAGGGCCAATTGGGAATTTGGCTATAGCCGAGCCCGCCCCAAGAAAAGCCGGTTAACAGCCAACCTCGCATCCAATCGAAGAAAGTCCATAAACTTGGAAAAGCGAGTAGCCATTGCCAGTAGGGGTTGCGCCACGACAGTCGATAAGTGAAATACAAGGCAGCAGCAGGGAACAACGCCAGCCATGCGGGTAAGAGTGCCACCAACGGGATTGCAAACACCGCCGGTAGGCCAGCGATGTCATGTAGGCTGTGATAAATCCAATAGAAGTTGGCACAGTAGGCGCTGAGTGCCCATAGATAGATCCCACGTCCGGCCTGTGCTGCGTTATGCCGTGGTAACAACAGCAACACAGCTGCCAGCAAACAGGGGGCAAGATAGCCCTGACGAAACGGTGCGAACAAGACAACAGACAGCGCGCCCAAGAGAATGAGCGCGCCATAGCGGCTAAGCGTGATTGGCATTAGGAAGAGGGCGTGGTGTGATGAATACGTTGTACTTGTAGTGTGTGAATACGGCGGCTATCTGCCCGCAACACCAAGAACTCTAATTCACCGATTTGAATACTTTCTCCCCGCTTGGGAAGGTGGCGGAATTGGGAGACCACCAGCCCACCGACAGTATCATAGTCTTCATCGCTAAATTCAGTGCCAAACACTTGGTTAAAGTCGGTTAATTCGGTGACTGCTTTGACGCGATAGAGACCATTTTTTTGCGGCACAATGTGGTCTTCGGTTTCATCAAAGTCGTATTCATCCTCGATGTCACCAACAATCTGTTCAATCACGTCTTCGATGGTGACTAATCCAGCCACCCCACCGTATTCATCGACCACGATGGCCATGTGGTTGCGTGTTTCGCGGAACTCGCGTAACAACACATTAAGCCGTTTTGATTCCGGGATAAACACCGCTGGTCGCAAGCTATCGCGTAAATCAAAATCGTCAGGGGTCGCAAAATAACGCAGCAAGTCTTTGGCAAGCAAGATACCAAGCACTTGATCTTTGTTATCACCAATCACCGGAAAGCGTGAGTGGGCAGTTTCCATGACGAAGGGCAGAAAGTCGGGGACAGCTTGATCGACTGACAGCACGTCCATCTGACTGCGCGGGATCATGATGTCACCGACACATAACTCGCTGACTTGTAATACCCCCTCGATCATGGCGAGGGCGTCGGCATCGAATAAATTGCGATCAAAAGCCGAGTGCAACAGTTCGATCAGTTCTTCTCGGTCTTCTGGTTCACGTAATAAAAAGGCGGAAAGGCGTTCCAGCCAGGACGGTTTACTGGGATCGTCCATGAGGGTCAATTGCGCTCCGAAGCGTAAGGGTCCGCATATCCTAACCGCGCGAGGATGGCTGTTTCAAGTGCTTCCATGGCTTCTGCCGTGGCATCGTCTTGATGATCCATGCCTTGCAAGTGTAAAACACTGTGTATGGTCATGTGGGCGTAGTGTGCGAGCAGGGGTTTATTTTGTTCTGCTGCTTCGCGCACAATCACTTCATGACACAACACAATATCACCCAATAAGGGCAATCCAACGAAGGCAAACATATCATCGCCGCCTTCGTGGAGGGCAAAGGTCAAGACATTGGTGGCATAGTCTTTGCCACGGTAGTCGCGATTTAATAAGCGACCTTCCTCGGTATCAACCACACGAATCCCGACTTGGACATGGCGAACACGATGATCGAGTGCGGCTTTGATCCAGCGGCGGAATTGGCGCAGGGTGGGGCGTTCGCTGTGGTCAACCGTACAAACGAAGTCAAGCTCTAAGGTAGCAGGTTGATAGCGATAGCGTTGTTTTGTCGTTTTCAATGGCTTTCCTCTTTGATTGGCGGCTGTTGCCATTGGTCGTAGGCATCCACAATTTTTTGCACCAAAGGATGGCGTACCACATCATCAGATTGAAAGTGATGGAAGCGAATACCACGCACCTGAGCCAAAATCCGTTCCACTTCAACCAGCCCACTTTTTTGATGTCGTGCCAAATCGATTTGTGTTACATCACCGGTAATCACCGCTTTTGAGCCAAAGCCAATGCGGGTCAGGAACATTTTCATCTGTTCTGGTGTGGTGTTTTGCGCTTCATCGAGAATAATAAACGCTTGGTTTAAGGTGCGCCCCCGCATATAAGCCAGCGGTGCAATCTCGATAAGGTTTTTTTCAAACAGCTTACCCACACGGTCAAAGCCCATCAAATCGTATAGCGCATCATAAAGTGGCCGCAGATAAGGATCGACTTTTTGGGCAAGATCACCCGGTAAAAACCCCAGTTTTTCCCCTGCTTCCACGGCTGGCCGAACCAGAATAATCCGCTTCACCGCGTCCCGCTCCATCGCATCAACAGCACAGGCCACCGCCAGATAGGTCTTGCCAGTCCCTGCTGGGCCAATCCCAAAAGTGATGTCATGCTCGGCAATCGCCTTGATGTATTCATTTTGGCGTGGGGTACGGCCACGCAGTTCACCTTTGCGGGTCAACAACACCGGCACCCCAGCCTCTTGTCCGTCTTGGCCTAGGGTCGAGCGTTTCAGTTCGACTAACCCCAATTGAATGTCTTCCACTTCGAGCGGCCGTTGTGCCCGTAGGTAAAAAGATTCGATCACTTGTGCTGCTTCACGTGCACGATTGCCGATAATTTTGAACCGTTCATTGCGACGTGAAATGACCACATCTAACGCGGTTTCAATTTGTTTGAGATTATCGTCCAATGCACCACACAGGTTTTGCAACCGCAGGTTGTCAACTGGAGCAAAAGCAATATGTTCTATCACAGTGTGGCACCTTGCCCCACGCTGGCGGTGGATTCGGTTTCTTGTGTGACCACTTCTCCGGCTAAAGAGTGTGGGAACGCTTGGGTAATGCGGATATCGACCATCTGACGAATCAGGCGGGGGTGTCCCTCAAAATTAACAACACGGTTGTTCGCAGTGCGTGCCGCTAACAAATTTTCACCCCGTTTTGAAACGGCTTCGACCACGACTCGTTGTACGGTGCCGACCATGCTTTGGTTAATGGCGTAGCCATTGGCCTCAATCACTTCATTTAAGGCTTCTAGCCGCCGTACTTTTTCTTGATGCGAGGTGTCGTCGCTCAGGTTAGCGGCGGGGGTGCCGGGGCGAGGGCTGTAGATAAAGACAAAGCTAAAATCAAAGGCTAAATCTTTCACCAGCTTAAGCGTGGCGGCAAAGTCTGCTTCGGTTTCCCCCGGGAAGCCAACGATAAAGTCAGACGATAAATGCAAATCAGGCCGGACAGCGCGCAGTTTGCGGATAATTGACTTGTATTCCAACGCGGTATAACCGCGTTTCATGGCAGCCAAAATACGATCTGATCCCGACTGCACGGGTAAATGCAGATGACTGACCAATTTGGGCAGTTTTTCATAACAGGCAATTAAGCGGTCGGTAAATTCGCGGGGATGGCTGGTGGTAAAGCGAATCCGTTCAACGCCCGGAATTTCATGCACATATTCCAGCAACAAAGCAAAGTCGGCAATTTCACCATCGGCCATCTCACCCCGATAGGCGTTGACGTTTTGACCAAGTAAGACAATTTCTTTTACCCCTTGCTGTGCAAGGCCGGCAATTTCAACCAGCACATCATCGAGTGGCCGCGAGACTTCTTCCCCACGGGTGTAGGGCACCACACAGAAAGAACAATATTTAGAACAACCTTCCATAATCGACACAAAAGCCGAGCCGCCTTCAATGCGAGCCGGTGGTAGATGATCGAATTTCTCGATTTCGGGGAAGGTAATATCAATCTGTGACCGACCGGTGCTTTGTTTGGCGCGGATCAACTCTGGCAAGCGATGTAAGGTTTGTGGACCAAACACAACATCGACAAAGGGGGCCCGTTTGACGATGGTGTCGCC
>Ga0208788_1000137_pt1 | contig 37476 bp, 41 predicted proteins | sample Wag4_2014_7_11_3_FD_187363 | JGI IMG/M metagenome (GOLD analysis project Ga0208788, IMG submission 187363) | Fresh water mixed with fracking chemicals microbial communities from Ohio, USA - Utica-2 Time Series FC 2014_7_11 (SPAdes) (version 2) ...
CTTCAATGCCACCATCGCCCACATCTACGGTGAGGACACCGTGTCCGGCGTGGGGCTTCTCGATACGGTAACCGGGGCCGAAAAAACCCTCGATGTCTCTGGCCTCTTTATCGCGATTGGTTCAGACCCACGAACTCATGTTGTTCACGGTCAGCTTGATCTGACTGACCAGGGCACCATAGCTGTGCAGGGCCGGAGCTCGTTGACTAACCTCAAGGGCGTATTCGCCGCAGGAGACGTCATTGACCCCTCCTACCGTCAAGCCATTACAGCTGCTGGCTCTGGTTGCGTAGCGGCACTGGACGCCCAGCATTACCTGGAATCATTGCCCCACACTGCCATGGCCCAAGCAGTGGCCACCACCTAACACCACACCAAGGAGAAACCCACATGGGTGCACGCGATGTAACTGATGCAAACTTTGCCACCGAGGTATTGGCCTCAGAAAAACCCATCATGGTGGACTTTTGGGCCGAGTGGTGTGGTCCGTGTCGAGCTGTGTCGCCCATCCTTGACCAGATTGCGACCGAGCACGCCGCGAAAATTGACGTTGTAAAACTCAACGTTGACCTCAACCCCGATACCGCAATGAAGTACCAGATCACATCGATTCCGACGATGAAGGTATTCAAGGGTGGCGAGGTCGTCAAGACCGTGATTGGTGCCAAACCCAAACCAGCGTTGGAAGCAGACCTGAAGGAATTCCTCGCCTAGAGGTCCCTGCCAGCGGAAAAGCGCCTAGTCTTGGGGCTCTAGTCTCCCTACGACGAAGGGCGAGTGATGGCACCGGCCTCTGGCATTTCCCTCGACCCGTGGTTTGACAACTATGCAGACCGCGCGTCTGGTCTTAGTGCTTCCGAGGTTCGTGCCCTGTTTGCTGTCGCCAGCCGCCCGGAAGTGGTTTCTCTCGCCGGGGGGATGCCCTTCGTTGCCGCTCTTCCCGTGGACAAGGTGCAGCAGTCTCTCGCTCGGGTGATGGAGAACTCGGGTCACGCCGCGCTCCAATACGGCTCCGGTCAGGGACTCCCCGCTCTCCGAGAGCACATCATCGACGTGATGGCCCTCGAGGGTATTCGAGCGGGCGTCGATGATGTGGTCGTCACGACTGGGTCACAACAAGCTCTGGATCTTGTGAGCAAACTCTTCATCAACCCGGGTGACGTGATTCTGGCGGAATCTCCCAGTTATGTGGGAGCGATGGGTGTCTTTAGCTCATACCAAGCGTCCGTCGAACACGTCGCCATGGATGACGAGGGGATGATTCCCCACGCCCTCGAAGAGAGAATCACCTCTCTTCGGGCCGCAGGCAAGACCATTAAGTTTGTCTATCTGATTCCCAATTTTCAGAACCCTGCGGGAGTGACACTCTCGGCCACCAGGCGCCTCGAAATTCTTGACATCGCCCACCATCACGGGGTTTTGATTGTTGAAGACAACCCCTACGGGCTTCTGTGGTTTGATCAGCCTCCCCCCGCAGCTATTCGGTCTGTCGACGACGCCGGGGTCATTTATCTGGGGTCGTTTTCGAAAACCTTTGCTCCTGGTTTCCGAGTGGGGTGGGTCGTGGCTCCCCACGGTATCCGAGAAAAACTCGTCTTGGCCTCTGAGGCGGCAATTCTCTCACCCAGTTCGTTTTCCCAGATGGTGCTCAGCGACTACTTCGAGCACCAGGACTGGAGGGCTCAAATCGACACGTTCCGAGGCCTCTACCGCGAGCGACGGGACACCATGGCCGAGGCGCTCAAAGCTCATCTTCCAGCCATCTCTCACACGATGCCCACCGGCGGTTTCTATCTTTGGCTGTCGCTGCCCGAAGAGCTGAACTCGAAAGAGATGCTCCCCAGGGCCATCACCGAACTCGTCGCTTACACGCCCGGGACAGCGTTCTTTGCCAACGGTGAGGGTCGCAGCAATATCCGCCTAGCGTTTTGTTACCCCGAGCCCGCGTTCATCACCGAGGGGGTGCGTCGCTTGAGCCGAGTCATCGCCGAAGAGTTGGAGCTGGCTGCCACCTTTGGGCCTCGGACCACGGACGTCCAGGCATCGTCCCGGGGCGATGGCCCACCCCCGGATGTGGCCTAAGTCATGGCGCGGCAACCCCGAGTTGTGGTCTTAGCCGGTGGTATCTCACATGAGCGCGATATCTCGCTGCGCTCGGGGCGACGGGTCACCGATGGGCTCCACGGTCATGGAATCGATGCGACGCTGCGTGACCCCGACGCCTCCCTGATTGAATTCTTGCGCGACGAGCCAGTCGATGTGGTCTGGCCTGTTTTGCACGGGGCCTCCGGCGAAGACGGCGCCTTGCGAGGACTCTTGGAGATGCTGGCCATTCCCTTCGTGGGGTCCTCCGCTGAGGCGACCCGACTGGCCTGGAATAAGCCCGTGGCAAAGACGATCGTCTCGCGAGCGGGAGTCGCCACCCCCGCATCAATAACGCTCTCGAGGGACGCCTTCCGCGAGCTCGGCGCCGAGAGCGTCCTTGCCACGGTCGCTGAGACTCTCGGTATGCCACTCATCGTCAAACCCGCGCACGGCGGGTCCGCCCAGGGAGTGACCTGGGTTGACTCCACCGACAATCTGCGCCAAGCCATGGTCCACGCGTTTACGTACTCGGACAGCGCACTCATCGAATCTCGAATCATCGGGGCAGAGCTGTGTGTCACCATCATCGATACCGGCGAGGGCCCCAAGGCCATCCAGCCTGTGGAAATTGAACCGCTCTCTGGACATTACGACTTTGAAGCCCGGTATACGGCAGGAGCAACCCGGTTCTACACGCCCCCTCGTCTAGACGACAAGATTTCTGCGACCACTACCGCGCAGGCGCTGACCGCCCATGACGCTTTAGGGCTGCGCCACCTCTCCCGAATTGATTTTATGGTGGACGAGGCTGGAACCCCGTGGTTTTTGGAGGCCAGCACAATGCCAGGCCTCACCGAAACCTCGAGTACTGCGCTCGCGTTGGATGCGGCGGGATACGACGTTGGTGGCGTCTACGCCGCGGTGGTCAACTCACTCATTGACTAACGAGTCTCGAAACCCGGCTCGCCGAGCTCGGCGAGGATTCGATTCAAATCCGCGACCGTGGCGAAATCAATCGCGAGCGTTCCCTTGGTCTTCGACAGGCTAATGCTCACCCGGGTGTTGAGCCGATCTCCCATGCGCTCAGCAATGTCATCAAGTTGCTCACTGCGACCACCGCCACGAATCTTTGTGCCGCCGGGCTTCTGGGCCTTGACAAGTCCGGCTGCTTCTTCTGCCTGGCGGACGGTAAGGGACTGGGACACGATCTTCGCGGCCAGTCGCGCCTGAGCGTCACCATCGTCTACAGAAAGCAAGGCACGGGCGTGACCAGCGGACAAGACACCCACCGCTACCTGCGCCTGAATCTTCTCCGGCAAACGCAGTAGGCGCAGTGTGTTGGTCACCTGTGGCCTGGAGCGACCCAGCCGCTGGGCTAATTCATCCTGAGTGATACCGAAATCAGCCAAGAGTTGCTGGTAGGCGGAGGCTTCCTCCAGCGGATTGAGATTCGCTCGGTGGAGATTCTCGAGCAAGGCATCGCGCAGCATGGCATCGTCGTTGGTCTCCCGAACAACTGCAGGAATAGTGGCGAGGCCCGCGGCTGTTGCGGCCCGAAGCCGACGCTCACCCATAATCAACTCAAACGCGGTGCCCTTCTCAGAGCCAGCCACCGGCCGCACCACAATGGGCTGCAACACCCCGAACTCTCGAACAGAATGAATGAGCTCGTCGAGCTCTTCTTGCCGGAACTCACGACGGGGCTGCTGAGGATTAGGCCGAATGGCGCCAACCTCGATGTTGGCAAGGCTTGCTCCAGGGACCGCGAGTAGCGTCCCTGCTGTTTCGGTGGTGGGGAAGAACACATCAACCGGGCGATCTCCCTGCGTTGGACCCGTCGGAATGAGAGCTCCGATTCCTCTCCCGAGCCCTGTTCTTTTCTGAGCCATTAGCGGGCAACCCCTCGTTGAGCGATTTCTATCGCGGCTTCCTGGTAGGACACAGACCCTGGTGAACTTGCGTCATAGGCAATCACCGTCTGACCGAAGCTCGGCGCTTCGGACACTCGAACCGAACGGGGAATAATGACGTTCAATGTCTGAGCGGGGAAATGTTGTCTCACATCATCGACCACTTGGTGGGCGAGATTTGTGCGCGAGTCGAACATGGTCAACAGAATCGTCGACAGGAGAAGGCTGGGGTTCAAATGACTGCGAATCATGTCGATACTCCCCACGAGTTGGGAGACGCCCTCGAGAGCGTAGTACTCACATTGAATGGGGATAAGGACCTCGCGGGCCGCCACACAGGCGTTAATCGTCAACAGCCCCAGAGATGGCGGGCAGTCGATAAAAACGTAGTCCAGCGTCGAGCCCTTCGGCGTGGATAAATACTGCCGAAGCGCCCGATCCAGCAGATACTCCCGGTCCGCCATCGACACGAGTTCGATCTCGGCCCCCGCGAGATCCAGTGTCGCTGGGACACAGAAAAGGTTCGGGCTCTCGGGGCTCACCTGCACGGCCTGACCGAGTTCGGCGCCGCGCACCACGGCGTCATAAATGCTGTCAATGTCACCGTGCTTGTCAATCCCGAGAGCGGTCGATGCGTTTCCCTGGGGATCCAAGTCGATCACGAGGACTTGTGCACCAAAGCTTGCCAGAGCGGCAGCGATGTTCACCGTCGTCGTCGTCTTCCCCACTCCACCTTTTTGGTTGGCAACAGTAAATATACGAGTGGCTGGGGGCCGGGGCACACTAGCTCGTGCAATTGCAGCTCGGCGCTCGGTCAGGTGCGCTAGTTCGGTCGCCAGTGGTGTGGATGCGTCAAAGTTCTGAGCGCTCACCAATCACACCACCTCCCCAATGTTTCACGTGAAACATCACGCCTTCTCTGCCACTCTAGCTCGAAAAACGCGGGTCTCTTCAGTTCCATACTCAGGCCCTGTGATCTGCACTCGTGGGTCTTGCAATCCGTTCCTGACAAGCACAGACGCCGCATCTCTAATCTCTTGGTCGACCCGTTGCCCCTTCATCAGAACCAGCTCCCCGCCCGGGCGGACTAAGGGAACAACGAGTGGAATCAAGGTCTTGAGAGCACTCACGGCCCGGGCCGTCACATAGTCATACTGTGCCTGTCCCACAGTATCCTCGGCGCGCTGATTGAGAACGGTGACGTTGCCAAGTCCTAGGCGCTTGCTCTCGTCCTCGAGCCAGGTTGCCCTCCGCCCCAGCGGTTCAATCAGTGTGCACGACACATCCGGCCTCATAATCGCGACCACTAAACCTGGGAATCCCGCTCCAGATCCAACATCCGCCAGAGTCCCCGCCCCGATCAGCCGAGCAAGAAGAGCGGAGTTTAGAATGTGACGAGTCCAGAGCCGATCGAGCTCTCGCGGACCAACAAGGCCTAGTTCCTCGCCATAGAGCGCTACATCAGCAGCGAAGCTACGCAAAGCTGGCAGCGCTTCACCACACAGCGTGGAAGCGCTCTCCGGCTCTGGTTCAACAGCGGAATGTTTCACGTGAAACATTCCCCTAAGAGGCAGCGGTAATGACTGTGTGCCGATCTCGGCCTTCACCTTCAGAGGCTGAGTGAAAGCCCTGTTCGCTGACCAAGTCGTGGACGAGCTTTCGCTCGTAGCTACTCATCGGGGGTAGGGCGGCTGACTGAGCGCCGCCCTCTAGTTTCTCGATAGCAACGAGAACGAGCTTGCTGAGCTCCTCGGCCCTGGCGTCGCGCGAGCCGCCGACATCCAATACCAGACGAGCAAACTCACCAGTCCTCTGCTGAACAGCAAGTCTGGTGAGGTCTTGGAGCGCCAGAACAACATCGGGTGACGAAAGCACATCGAGATCACCAGTCTCGGGAGATCCGACGGTGACATAGGTGCGTTCCTGCCGAAGCTCGATCTCGATATCGCCGTCTAGGTCGGCAATGTCGAGCAGGGTCTCCAGGTAGTCCGCTGCGAGCTCTCCCTCATCGGGGACGACCATGTCGGTCTCGGTGCTTGCCATTAGGAGCCCTTCTTTTTCTTCTTGTTCTTCTTCTTCGCCCGCTCTTTACCGAGCGGCTGTTCTCTCTGGCGTCGCTCGTCTTCGGTCTCCTGGGGAGCCTCGTCTTCGACGATTACAATCCCCCTGCGCTGGCGCTTTTTCGCAAGCCGCGCTTCGCGAGCAATGTCCGCTTCGCTACCAGGGGTTGGCATGTTTCGAATCACGATGAACTGCTGCGCCATCGTCCAGAAGTTAGAGACAAGCCAGTAGGTCATGACGCCAAGGGAGAAGAACACGCCAGAGAAGAGGAAAACCAGAGGCAACATGTACAGCAAGATGCGCTGCTGGCGATACATCGGGCTTTCTTTCATTGCCGGAGACTGGTTCTTCGACATAATCTGCAACTGCGTGACAAACTGCGACACCGACATCAGAACCACCATGACGGCTGCTGTGACAACGACCGCGACCGTCGCCTGCTGGCTCAGTGTGGACTCGTCACTCAAGGCAAAGGCCATCGTGGTTTGCAAGGGAGCTAGGCCAAATAGAGCAGCTTCGCCGAACTCTTCAGCTAGCTCTTCCGTCATGAAAGAAACACCCGGCCGGCCCTCTGCAGCCGCCTGAAGGACGCTGAAAAGCCCGAAGAAAATCGGCATTTGGAGCAATAGCGGAAGACACGACGAGAACGGGTTCGTACCGGCTTTGCTGTAGAGAGCCATGGTCTCGCGCGACATTGCTTCACGCGAGAACTGGTCCTTCTTGCCCTTGTACTTATCCTGGATTTTCTTGAGATCGGGAGCGATTTCCATCATCCTGCGCTGGCTCTTGATTTGGCGAACAAAAACCGGAATCAATGCGGCGCGCACGACGAGCACCAGCGCTGCAATAGACAGGAACCACGTCGCACCTGCAGTGGGGTCCATCCCGAACCCTTGGAGCAATGAGTGGGAACCGGCGAGAACTGCTTCAATGACCCACCGAATCGGCCACAGGATTGTGTCAATGATTCCCACGAACTACCTCTCCTTCACTTTTACAAAACCTAAGGGTGTTACTTCATACCTCAATCGCAGACGCTCAGGAGGATCGTCGATGCCACCGCGCGCAAAGGGATTACACCGAAGAATCCGAATGATTCCTAAGCCTATGCCCCAGAGCGCACCATGATACTGAATCGCGCGCAAGGTATAGAAGGAGCAACTGGGGTGGTAACGGCAGACATCACCGTAGAGGGGCGAAATCACCTTGCGATAGACCAGCAGAATTGCTAGCGCGAGGTTACGGGGCAGAAGGACAAGTCCCCAGAGACCATCCTTCATGGACGAAAGAGTCCTCCCCATGCACGGGCAAGGTCCTCGTAGGATGCCCCGCCACCAGCAGGTAACGCGCGGACTACGACATCTTCCCCTGAAAACCCTTCGAGAATTTCATTCCACGCCATCTCACGCAAGCGACGCTTCAGTCGATTGCGGACGACCGCCCCTCCAACCTGCTTAGACACCACAAATCCAAACCGGCCAGGGGCCCCTGGTTGAGTTGCAACCCGAGCGACGACGAAATAATCGGTGGCAACGCGAGAACCACGCCTGGATACCTGGCGCAGGTGATCACCATCCACGATGCGATGAACCCGTGCTAACACGGGGTGCTCCCTTAGGCAGAAAGACGGACGCGGCCCTTACGGCGGCGTGCGGCAAGAATGGCGCGACCAGCACGAGTGCGCATACGCAAGCGGAAACCGTGCACCTTCGCGCGGCGACGGTTGTTGGGCTGGAATGTGCGCTTGCTCATGACAAATACTCCTTGGTGCTGACCCGGCTGATACCGGAAACCCTTGCCCCGACGGGGACACCCAAGGATAAGCCCGAAAGTCCGCGTGGTCAAACTTACATTTCGCAATTGAAGTTATCCACAGGTACGCTCATGGATATCATCGACCCGGATGCACGGCCTAGCGTGTCGGTTAGAGGGTGCGCCCGAGAGAAAACGAGGTTTAGTAATGGCTGAGACAGAGACCGACATTGTCGAACTCTGGCGCGGAGTAATGAGCCACCTCACCACAGACTCTCGTATCACCCCTCAGTTGTGGGGATTTCTTGATCTTGTCGAACCACGCGGCGTCATGGCAGGTGTTCTCTACCTCGAGGTGCCAAACGAGCTCACCCGAGGAATGCTGGAACAACGCGTGCGACTTCCTCTACTCTCCGCCCTTGAAGGCGTTGAAGATTCGGAAATAAACAGCTTTGCCATTGTGGTTAACCCAGACATTGAGAGCGACGTTCTCCAACTTCCAGCCGACGAACTAGGAAGCACCGACGTGGTGCCCGACCGCACATCGGAACCTGAGGTGGTCTCTCGTGGAGGCCAGTCACGACTCAACACCAAATACAGTTTTGATAACTTTGTCATCGGATCCTCTAATCGCTTTTCGCACGCCGCTGCTGTCGCGGTTGCTGAAGCGCCCGCCAAGGCTTACAACCCTTTGTTTATCTACGGCGGCTCTGGCTTGGGTAAAACCCACCTGCTGCACGCCATCGGCCACTATGCACAAAGCCTCTTTAAGGGAATCCGCGTTCGCTACGTAAGTTCGGAAGAATTCACCAATGACTTTATTAACGCCATTGCGAACAACAGAGGGCCAGAATTTCAGTCCCGATATCGCGAGATCGACATCCTCCTCATCGATGACATTCAGTTTCTGCAGGGCAAGGATTCGACCCAGGAAGCTTTCTTCCACACGTTCAACACTTTGCACGACCACAACAAACAAGTAGTTGTCACTAGCGATCTACCCCCTAAGCAGCTAACCGGCTTTGAAGACCGAATGCGCAGTCGATTTGAATGGGGTCTCATCACCGACGTGCAAGCCCCTGACCTTGAAACTCGCATCGCAATCCTTCGCAAGAAGGCCGCTAGCGAGCGAATCGACATCAACGACGAAGTCGTTGAATACATGGCCTCAAAGGTGTCGTCGAATATTCGAGAATTAGAGGGCGCCCTCATTAGAGTCACCGCATTCGCCAACTTGAACAAAACGGCTATTGATATGTCGTTAACCCAGACCGTCCTCAAGGACCTGGTCCTGAGCGAAGAAACCAACATCATCGCGCCCGGCAGTATCATCAGCCTGACCGCGATCTTCTACCAGCTCAGTGTCGAGGATCTGTATGGGTCATCGCGCTCACAAACCATCGCCCTTGCGCGCCAGGTGGCCATGTATCTGTGTCGCGAAATGACCAGCCTGTCGCTGCCAAAAATAGGACAATTGTTTGGCAATAGAGACCACACCACTGTTATGTATGCGAACAAGAAAATCAGTGAGTTGATGAAGGAACGTCGCTCTATTTACAACCAAGTAACTGAGATCACCAGCAGAATCAAACAGAATTCAAGTTATTAAGCTCGATAAAGTTGAGGTAGAAGGTTTCACACACTGTGGATAACATGTGGAAAAATCTCTGCGCTCTGTTGACGACACCCGGAAGTTATCTACATTTAACACTGGCTCGTAACAATCCCTCGCATGGGCGGTGGACCTTACACAATCCTCACACCAACTCTCCACATCTCACACGCATGTAGTTTCCATGCGATCACTAGGCAGCTCGCGACTTATCCACTTGTCCTCAGGGGTTATGAGTGTTAAAGAGTTAATGAATAGGAAAAACCACTAACTTTTACAAAAAACCGATTGGGCTCAGTCTGTGCCACAATCAAGTACTAATCTTCCGGACCGTGAGGTAGTAGTCGTGAAATTCGAAGTCAACAAAGACGTATTTAGCGAGGCAGTGTCGTTCGCTGTGAAGTTGTTGCCCCAGCGGACTACGCTTCCCATTCTCAGCGGCGTTTTGATAGTCGCCGATTCCTCGGGGATTACGATCTCGTCGTTTGATTATGAAGTATCTGCGAAGACTCGTATCGATGCGGATGTCTCGGCCCCAGGAACAGTGTTGGTTTCCGGCCGGCTACTCGCAGAAATTGCGCAGCGACTCCCCGGTGACACTGTCACCTGCGACGTAGCTGGGACATCGATGAGCGTCAAGTCAGCGACGTCGAAGTTTTCTCTTGCCACGATGCCGGTTGAAGAATACCCAAACCTTCCCGAAGTCTCAGGCGTGACCGGGTCTATCAACGGTCAGGAATTTGCTAATGCCGTCAGTCAAGTGGCGACCGCTGCCTCACGTGACGATGTCACTCCGGTGATTACAGGAGTCCTGCTCGATGTATCGGCCACGGGTCTCGCCATGATGGCAACCGATCGCTACCGCGTAGCGGCGAAGGAGGTGGCCTGGTCTGCCGATGGTGTTGGGCCCGAGGGGCTCCACGCACTCATTCCAGCTCGGTCTCTCGCGGAGATCGGCAAGACCTTCAGTCACGGTAATGAGGTGACTATCACCATCGCAACTGGAGGTGATAGGGAATTAGTTGCCTTCAGTGCTGCGGATCGCACAGTGACCAGCCTCCTCATCAAGGGAACCTTCCCCCCAGTTCACAAGCTTTTTCCAGAATCAAGCCCCAATTACGCGGTAGTCAGTACTCAGGATTTGGTGGAGGCTACCAGGCGTGTCGCGTTGGTCTTGGAGCGCGAAGCGCCACTTCGTTACTCGTTCACTGGTGACGGGGTGGCACTGGAAGCATTGGGCTCAGAACAGGCTCAGGCGTCGGAAACCATTGATGGTCACATTGTTGGCCCCGATTGTGTCGTGTCACTCAAGCCTCAGTTCCTGATTGACGGATTGGCTGCTGCCCACAGTGAGTTTGTGCGAATCGCCTTTACACAAACAGACAACCCCAATAAGCCGGGACCAGTTTTGATCACCGCCCAGAAGTCTCACGATGGTGATGATTCGCAGAACTACCGATACTTACTGCAACCCAACTTACTTATGCGATAACGGCGAAATGCCGTGTGGGTTGAAAAACTGGACATAACGAATTGGCGTAACCACTCGCACTCTTCACTAGATTTCCAGCCGGGAACGACGATTTTGGTGGGGCCTAATGGCCAGGGAAAAACCAATGTTGTTGAGGCGTTGGTCTACCTTGCAACGCTTGGCTCCCATCGGGTGTCGAGCTCTCAGCCGCTGATTAGTGATGGGGAGCAGTCGGCGACAATCTACGCAAGTCTTCGCCACGATCAACGGTCGGTTGGCGTCGGATTAACACTGAAGCGTAAGGGGTCCACAGACGCTCAGATTAACGGTGTCAAAGCCAAGGCTTCCGATATTCCCCATTGGGCGTCGGTTGTGATGTTTGCCCCTGAAGACACCGCTATCGTGCGGGGACAACCGGGCGATCGCCGCGCATTCATGGACCAGCTTGTTGTCAGCGCAAGTCCGTCAATGTCAGCTGTGTACCAAGATTTCGAGCGCGTGCTGCGACAACGGAACTCGCTGCTGAAGTCACTCAGGGCATCGTCGAATGACCTGTCGACGCTTACCGTCTGGAACGACAAATTCGTGGAGGTGGCAACAGAGATCATCGTCGGTAGGCAACGATATCTCCGGGAAGTGATGCCACTAGCGACAGAGAACTACCGGCTACTTGCCGGTGACGATGTTCTTGATTTCCGCTATCTACCTAGTGTCTCTGTGCTCTCCGACGAGATTGATCTCGCCGATCCCGCTGATGTGTCTGCCGCCTTAGCGGAGGGGATTGGTACTAGAGCGAGGGAAGAAATCGACCGCGGAATTAGCCTGGTGGGGCCCCACCGGGATGATGTTGAATTCATGATTTCTGGGAAGCCAGGGCGCACACACGCGAGCCAAGGGGAGACGTGGTCGCTGGCCCTGGCTCTGCGCCTTGGCACAGCGCAGTGGTTGCGCCAAGAACGAGCAAGTGGGGACCCCATCATCGTGCTCGATGATGTTTTCTCGGAGCTTGATCGGTCCCGGAGGGAGCGTCTTGTCGGGCTGGTCTCTGATTACTCTCAAATCATCGTGACGGCTGCTGTTGAAGAAGACCTGCCCTCTCAGCTCAGTGGTGTCCTAGTCGACGTGACAGCGGGGGTGTTGAGTCCACGATGAGCCCCGACAGATCCGAAGCCAGCAACGTCTACCAAAGATTCCGGCAACAATTTGGCGGCTACGCGCCACGTCCCACCGCAGAAACCACCGTTGAGGGTACTGAGGCCTTTGGTCTCGGGCGGGACCCTGGCTCATTTGCTGAGGCCATGGAAAGCCTGACCTCGTCGATGGGCTGGGGCGCTGATATCGCGAGGGCTGAACTTATGGCGCAGTGGCCTGACATTGTCGGCTCTGATGTTGCTGGGCACGCGATCCCGGTGGGTGTGAGCGATGGTGTTATGGAGATTCAATGTGACTCCAGCGCGTGGGCAACTCAGCTGCGCTTGATGCGCTCGACGCTTCTCGATTCCTTGACACAGAAGTTCCCCCATGCAGGGGTTATGGAATTGAGCATCAAAGCACCGGGTGCCCCCTCGTGGAAACATGGCCGGCGTTCGGTCCCAGGGCGCGGCCCGCGCGACACTTACGGCTAGAAACCTTATTTGGTGGTGGGGAAAATTTCTCTCCCCACAGGCGCTAAATCAGCCGTTTTACAAAGCCCTCTCGATAGACTGACGGGAGTTCGCGAGAGGCCAAAAAACCAGATTTTTTGGATGACGAACAGCACTGAGGGAGACGCCAAATAATGAGCAATGCGCCGAAGAAACCTTCCGATGAGAGTTCCTACGGCGCCAGCGACATCCAGGTTCTCGAGGGCCTCGAGGCAGTGCGCAAAAGGCCCGGTATGTATATCGGATCAACCGGTCCCCGGGGTCTCCACCATTTGGTGTATGAGATTGTCGATAACTCGGTAGACGAGGCCCTCGCCGGCCATTGCGACTTAATCGACGTTGTCATTCTCGCCGATGGCGGGGTGCGCGTCTCCGACAACGGGCGCGGAATACCCGTGGATAAGCACCCGGTAGAGAAGGTGTCCACCGTCCAGGTTGTTCTCACCACGCTTCATGCCGGCGGAAAGTTCGGCGGTGGTGGCTACGCGGTGTCAGGTGGTCTGCACGGAGTGGGAAGCAGCGTGGTGAACGCACTGTCTCAAAAACTTGACGTACTTGTCCGTCGTCAAGGAAGTGAATGGACTCAGCAGTATCGCGATGGCGTTCCCGAGAAACCCCTCGCCAAGGGCGGTGAAACAGACGCGACCGGTACCACCATCACCTTCTGGCCCAACAGCACGATTTTTGAAACCGTTGACTTCGATTACGAGACGCTGCGAACTCGCTTCCAGCAGATGGCGTTTTTGAACAAGGGTCTTCAGATCAACCTGAGCGATGAGCGGGCAACCGCCAATGGCCGCAAGGACAGCTATAGCTATGAACGGGGCCTGGTGGATTATGTCGAGTACCTCAACTCTGCCAAGAAAACAGAGCTCATTCACCCCGACATCATTTCTTTCGAGTCCGAAGATACTGAGCGCAAAATAGCTCTCGAGGTCGCCATGCAGTGGACCTCCGCCTATTCGGAGAGTGTTCACACATACGCGAACACCATTAACACTCATGAGGGCGGAACCCACGAAGAGGGTTTCCGGGCTGCCCTCACGACTTTGGTCAATAAATTCGCCAGATCCAGCGGCTTGCTCAAGGAAAAGGATGAGAACCTCACCGGTGACGACGTCCGCGAGGGGTTGACCGCCGTGGTGTCGGTGAAGCTGGGCGAGCCCCAGTTTGAAGGTCAGACCAAAACGAAACTTGGCAACACCGAGGCAAAGTCGTTCGTTCAAAAGGTCACCGGCGAGCATTTAGGGGACTGGTTTGAGCGCAATCCTGCTCAGGGCAAGGATGTGGTGCGCAAGACTGTCCAAGCCTCACAGGCAAGAATTGCCGCCCGCAAGGCGCGCGAACAAACTCGACGTAAAGGGCTGCTCGAATCCGGCGGTATGCCAGGAAAACTGAAGGACTGCCAGTCGAAAGACGCCGCGATCAGCGAGATCTTTCTGGTCGAGGGCGACTCGGCCGGCGGTAGCGCTGTATCGGGCCGTAATCCCGAGACCCAGGCGATTTTGCCCCTGCGCGGCAAGATTCTGAACGTTGAGAAAGCTCGACTGGATCGTGCTCTTGGGAATACTGAGATTCAAGGAATGATCACTGCCTTTGGCGCTGGTATCGGGGAAGACTTCGATGTTGAGAAGGTCCGATATCACAAGATTGTGTTGATGGCAGATGCCGATGTTGATGGCCAGCACATCACTACCCTGCTGCTTACTCTGCTCTTTAGATACATGCGCCCTTTGATTGAGCGGGGTTACGTCTATCTTGCGCAACCACCGCTGTATCGATTGAAGTGGTCGAACTCGGACCACGAGTATGTCTACAGCGACCGAGAACGCGACGCATTGACCGAGGCGGGCAAAAAAGAAGGCAAGCGGCTGCCCAAGGACAACGCCGTTCAGCGCTACAAGGGTCTTGGTGAAATGAACCACCAAGAGCTGTGGGACACGACCATGAACCCCGACACTAGAACTCTTCTTCAGGTGACACTCGACGATGCCGCCGTTGCCGACACGGTCTTTAGCACTCTGATGGGCGAAGACGTCGAAGCCCGACGCACGTTTATCCAACAAAACGCTAGAGACGTTCGATTCTTGGACATTTAGGACTCAGACATGGCTGAAGAACGGGATCCGGACCGGATTACAGATCGGGTCGATCAAGTAGACCTGCAAGTGGAAATGCAGCGGTCCTATCTGGATTACGCAATGAGCGTCATCGTTGGGCGCGCTCTGCCCGACGTGCGCGATGGTTTAAAGCCGGTGCACCGACGCGTTCTTTATGCGATGTATGACGGGGGTTACCGACCCGATAAGTCATTCTCTAAGTGTTCTCGCGTCGTCGGTGACGTCATGGGTAAGTTCCACCCACACGGTGACAGCGCCATCTATGACGCCCTTGTCCGGTTGGTTCAGCCGTGGAGCATGCGCTATCCGCTTGCTGCTGGTCAAGGGAACTTCGGTAGCCCGGGAAACGACGGAGCAGCTGCCCCGCGCTATACCGAGACCAAGATGGCAAACCTCGCACTCGAGATGGTGCGCGACATTGAAGAAAACACCGTTGATTTTCAGGACAACTACGACGGTCGCACCCAAGAACCGGCTATTTTGCCAAGCCGCTTCCCCAACCTCTTGGTCAATGGTTCAGTGGGTATTGCCGTGGGTATGGCAACCAATATTCCGCCCCACAACCTTCGCGAGGTTGCCCAGGCAGCTCAGTGGCATCTTGCGCACCCGACCGCGACCCGCGAAGAGCTGCTGGATGCCGCGTTGGGGGTAGTGAAGGGCCCAGATTTCCCGACCGGTGCACAGATTCTTGGCTCCAAGGGGATTCACGACGCATATCGGACAGGCCGCGGGTCAATAACCATGCGCGCAGTCATGACGGTGGAAGAGATTCAGGGACGCACCTGCCTTGTGGTCACCGAGCTGCCCTATCAAGTCAATCCCGACAACCTCGCAATCAAGATTGCAGACCTTGTCAAGGAAGGAAAGCTGAGCGGCGTCGCTGATATCCGGGATGAAACCTCCGGGCGTACTGGGCAGCGGCTGGTGATAGTGCTCAAACGGGATGCTGTCGCCAAGGTTGTGGTGAACAACTTGTATAAGCACACGTCCTTGCAGGAAAACTTCGGCGCCAACATGCTGGCCATTGTCGACGGGGTTCCACGAACGTTGACCTTGGACGCCTTCATCACTTATTGGGTCACGCACCAGATTGAGGTGATTGTTCGACGGACCCAGTTCCGTCTCGACAAGGCCGAAGCGGATGCCCACATTTTGCGTGGATATCTCAAGGCGTTGGACGCGCTCGACGCGGTCATCGCACTGATTCGCAAGTCGCCCACTGTTGACGAGGCCAAAGAGGGGTTGAAGAAGCTACTCGGTGTCGATGATGATCAGGCCCTCGCGATTCTGAACCTGCAGCTGCGCCGGTTGGCCGCACTGGAGCGCCAGAAGATTGTCGAGCAGGCGGCTGAGCTGGAGGCAATGATTACCGAATTCACGGCAATTCTTGCCTCCGAGGAGCGTCAGCGCACCATCGTGAGCGATGAGCTTCGTGAAATCACCGATCGCTACGGTGACGATCGGCGCACCGAGATTCTTGCTACTTATGACGGCGACATGACTAATGAAGACCTGATTCCTGAGGAAGAAATGGTCATCACCGTGACACGCGGGGGTTATATCAAGCGAACGAAGAGCGCCAGCTATCGCAGCCAGCACCGAGGAGGCAAGGGTGTCAAGGGCGCACAGTTGCGTGCGGATGACGTGGTCGAGCATTTCTTTGTCACCACAACCCACCGCTGGCTCCTGTTCTTCACCACCACGGGTCGGGTTTACCGAACAAAGGCCTACGAGGTCCAGGAGGCCGGACGCGACGCCAAGGGCCAACACGTCGCCAACCTGTTGGCGTTGCAGCCCGGTGAAGACATCGCACAGATTCTCGATATCGCTAACTACGAGGCCGCACAGTATCTCGTGCTTGCCACGAAGCAGGGCATGGTCAAGAAGACCGAGCTCACTCAGTACGACACAAACCGTGTCGGTGGGATCATTGCTATCAACCTCAAAGACGATGACCAGCTGGTCTCGGCGATGTTGGTCAATGATGGAGACGACATCCTCCTGGTGTCACGAGGAGGAATGTCCCTGCGATTCACCGCCACGGATACGACCTTGCGGCCGATGGGCCGCTCGACCGCGGGCGTTATTGGCATGCATTTCCGCGGCGAGGACCAATTACTCTCTGCGTCAGTTGTTACCGACGAGGGCTTTGTGTTCGTGGTCACCGAGGGTGGATACGCGAAGCGCACGGCCGTTGATCAGTACCGGGCTCAGCAACGCGGAGGCCTTGGCATCAAGGTGGCGAAGCTCTCCGAGACCCGGGGTGGTCTGGCCGGTGCTCTGATTGTCGGTGAAGATGACGAAGTTCTTGTCGTTCTAGAAAGTGGCAAGGTGGTCCGCTCCGGCGTGAACGAGGTGCCAGCCAAAGGTCGAGACACCATGGGCGTCGTTTTTGCCAGAATGGATACCGAAGACACCGTCCTCGGTATTGCGAGAAACCAGGACCGCGATCTTGACGGTGCCGAAGAGGGTAGTAGTGTCGAGCAAGAACCAACGGCTGAAGACGAGGAAGCAGGCGCGGAATGACAACTCCTGAGACAGAAGCGTTCACGAGAAAATCTTCTGTGGCGACGGCCAAGCAGGTTCGTCTGAACCTTGTGTATATTGACCTCTGGTCTGCGGTCAAGGTGTCCGCCATGGTCGCCCTAGCCATTTCAGTAGCGGTCTTTTTGACGGTGATTCTCAGCTGGTTTTTGCTGAGCTCTGTGGGCGTCATCGGCGCTCTAGAGGGCGTCATCGGGGACATCCTCGGTGATGGCGGGGGTGGAATACTGGCCCTGCTACAGCTTGAGCAGGTGATTGTGCTTGCTGGTGTCGGCGCTCTAATCAACGTCTTGTCTCTCACGGTTCTGGGATCGGTGGGCGCTGTCATGTACAACGCCATCGCGCGGTTCACCGGCGGGTTGACTGTGGGGTTCACTAACGCCTAGCCGATTGGGAGCGAACGGCCTCCTTACGCTAATGTCGTATTCGGTCTGGGGGGCTATAGCTCAGGTGGTTAGAGCGCTTCGCTGATAACGAAGAGGTCCCAGGTTCAAGTCCTGGTAGCCCCACGCACCACCACATAACTAAAAACGAGGGGCCTTAGCTCAATTGGTAGAGCGCCTGCTTTGCAAGCAGGAGGTCAGGGGTTCGATTCCCCTAGGCTCCACAATAAGCGCGAGCTACATCATCAGGGTAGATTTTCGCTCTGCTACAGTGGCCGTCGTGAGCGACACGGTACAGGGGCCGCAGAGCTATTTCCCCTCAATCGAAAAGAAGTATGGTCACCCCGTCGCGCATTGGTTCGAGATCCTGGCTTCTCACGCTGACAAGCCTCATATGGGCATGGTCGAGATACTGAAGAATCAGCATGGCCAGGGTCATGGCCACGCAAACGCACTTGTCGCTCATTTCAGGGCGGTGAGCGGGTAATAGGAGCCGAGAACCTCGCGGGCTGAAGCATCGCGCTCCCGGGGGAGCGCGCATGGTCAGCTACGTTGTGGCGACTAAAGTCGCAATAGTTTGCGCTCAGCGCTTCTCTTCTCTTTTGGTCGGTACTGGTCTACACTTTGACTTCAGGTTGAGAGTTAGGTTAGCGTGATGAAAGGGAGCCTCGTGGAAGAGTTGGACCAATCCGCCTACCTCACGCAGAAGCTTCGAGCGCTTGAACCCAAAGCCTACGATGTCGAGCTCAAGCGTTCAAAGGCCAAAGGGTTTGCCTGGGGAGTGGTCTGGACGCTCCTTGTTCTGGGCGGGTCTATCGCTGGACTGTATTACCTGGCGCCCGAGACATTAGAGCTACTTTTGGCGGTGCTCAGCTAGAGATGGCCCCAGATCTCGCGGTTCGGCAGGAATTCCTAAAGACGCTGGAGGGCAAGCTGGAAGTTGCCGCGATCAATAACCCGAAGGCGATTAGCTCCTGGAAGTTGTCCTCGTCGCTGGATCGCGTCACCATTATGTGCACCGAGGAGTCCCTGAGTGAGCCCCTCATTGAACACATCGCCACCTCAGTAACGCGGCTACTCGGCGTGGGCAAGCGACTCAACATGGTCGATCGGGCACTCAGGGCTGTGACGGTTGAATGTTTGCCCGAGGCAGGAAATCCTGTCTTGCTGCGCCGTGTTTATGCCGTGGACTGATTAGTAGCGCTCGTCGCGCAACACTTCAACGTCTGTCACCCAGGCGCTCAGGGCATAGTGGGGTAAATAGTCGGCTGCGATTTTGCCAAGACCTCGTCCAGGAACGCCTCGCTGAGGACAGATTCGATGCGAATGTTTCCCCCCGAGATGTCGCCGGCTCTCTGGTTGCGAGGGCCCTCGCCATGAGCAGCCGACACCGTATAGGCACGGGCGACCGAAGCGCGGACTAGACCGACCAGGTTTTTTCGGGAGCGGAGTTCGTTCTCACGAGATGACGCAGGGCACACTCGCGACTCCCTAGCTAAGCGGTAATCGCCAACACGACGGCCAGAAGCAGAAACACTGCTGCGACGCTGAATTCCATGGCGATTGCTACTCTCGGCCGAGAGAAGAAGGCCGACGCTGCTGACGCGGCGAATACCAGAGGAACCAGCCAGAGAACAGTAACGACCAAGAACGCGAGACTCAACAGTGTGAGCTGCCAGACGACACTTGTCGCGCTGCCAAGAAACTGCGGGAAGAACGCCAGGTAGAAGATCAGTACCTTGGGGTTGGTCACATTTGTAATGAGAGACATCCGGAATGGTTCTCCGGCCGTGAAACTCGGAGCAAGTTCGGTGACGTCGGGGCCACCACTCACCGGAAGCTTCTTCAGAAGTGCGAGAGCTGCACGAGCGCTGATGAAGGCCAGCACCAGCAAGACAACGATTCCTGCGAGGGTGAGCACATCGAGAGCAACGGGGTATTGGCTTGCCAGCAGGCCAATACCCGAAAAGAGCAACAACGAGATCAGGCCGAGCCCTGCGAGAATGCCCAGCATCGCGGCGAATCCAGCCGGTCGACCGCCACGGATTGCGTATCGCAGGAGCAAGAGAGTGTCAGCGCCTGGCGAAAGGATGATAACCAGAGACGCGGGGACAAAAGCCGCCAGGACCGCGAAATCGACCACAACTCCCCCTCTGGGCGCAGGCACAGTCTAAGGGTCAGTCTTGTCGGTGCCACCGCCGAGACTCGGGGGCGAGTCCGTGTCGGAACCCTTGCCCATTTCCACTACGCTGACGTGGTGTCGCGTCGAGCCCTGCTACTTTTTCTCTCTGTCGGAGTGATTTGGGGCACCCCATATTTCTTCATCGCTCTGGCGCTCGAGCACTTTCAGACCGTGAGCATTGTCTTCCTCCGTGTCCTTCTAGGGACTCTCGTGTTGTTGCCGATAGCTCTCCGCAAAGGCATGTTGCGGCGGACTCTGGAGGCATGGCCGTGGGTACTAACTTTTGCAGTGCTGGAGATGGTGGGGCCGTGGTGGCTGATTACCGAGGCCGAGCGCGATATCTCCTCCAGTCTGGCCGGGCTCCTGATTACGACAGTGCCCTTCATCGCGGCCTTCTTTGTGGGGCTCCTCGGTGACAAATCAGCGTGGCACCCCGTTACTGTCCTAGGTCTCATCGTAGGTTTTTCCGGCGTTGTATCTCTTGTTGGACTAGACGTCTTCTCGGGCGTTGTGGGTCTCTCCCCCGTGCTGATGGTGTTGGCTGCTGCTGTGGGCTACGCGGTCGCACCGATTGTTGCTAATCGAATGCCCAGCGATGTCCCCACCCTCGGGGTCATTGCTGTGTCCTTGACGATGGTGACCATCATCTATGCGCCCTTTGCCGCCTTCACTCTCCCGGCTGATATTGCGGCTAGCCCCTCCCTCGAAGCCTGGGGTTCCGTCCTATTTCTTGGCTTTGTGTGCTCCGCGCTCGCGTTTGTTGTGTTCTTTGCGTTGATCAGGGAAATTGGGCCCGCTCGTGCAAGCCTTCTCACGTATGTGAACCTCGCCGTGGCGCTCTTGCTCGGCGTTGTGTTCCTAGCAGAGCCTCTGACTCTCGGAATGCTCGTCGGCCTGCCGTTAGTGGCAATCGGCAGCTATTTGGCATCGCGGCGCCGTGAGGCGTATGTCAGGAAATCCAGACGCGGTCACAAAAGCGCTGATAAGTCCTCGGAGATTCCGGAGACGCTTTAGGTGATGGACTCTGGAGTGCGGTGGCGCTCAGTGATGGTCGCGTAGAGACCGATTGTGACTAACAGAATCAGCACCAGACCGGGGGCAAAGTCCCCGAGGAACCATCCAAGTGTGAAGGGCTTGACCTCCCAGCCGGCATACTCAAAGTTGTAGTCTCGCAGGGCCTCAAAGGACGCTGCGCCAAAGGTGAACGCCATTACCGAGACAACGGCGCCAAAGACAATCGAGAGGACAAAGTTCAGATTCCAGGCTCCACTGGCCCACGCCGTGCGCGGCTTCGGTGGCGCTGGCTTCTCGGCCTTGGCTAACCGGGCAAATCGGGTTCCCAGAATGATCCCGGTGGCGATGATGACTTGAATAACCACCCAGACCCATTCCTCCAGCGTGGTTCTTGTGATGTCATACACCACCAGTCCAAAAACAATCGCGAGGGCTCCAGCAATGACGGGCGTTGCATAGCCAAGGCCCAGCGCTTTCTGGCGGTCAGACAACCCAGCTTTTTCTGGAGCTGCACTCTCCGGTTGATCGCTACGAAAAACGAACGCCACCAGGATGATGACAACTACTAGGGCAGCGGCGATGATGATTGGTGCATAGATGCCTAAGAGGCGGTTCACCAACGGTTCGTCACCGCCAAAGCGATTAAAAGCGCCGAGGAAGGTCGCAATTCCGAAGACCACAGAACCGGCGAGCCCGATAATCACGGTGAGGTTCGCAAACCTATAGGCGGCCTTCGTCAGCGGTTCGTCAACACCCACTGATTGACGATGGCGCGCTGCCATTCGGAGACTCTGCATCGAGAGAATAGAGAAGATCGCAATTCCCGAGAGGTAAAGGTAGGTCGACGCCCTGACGGACGGGCCATCATTGACCCACATACCCTGATCGTCATAAACCGGTTGGACAAAGAGTTCACTGAAGCTTGCGGCCATGAACAGAGCCCAACCAATCATCAACCCGATGAGTGGGAGAAGAATTGCGCTACGGGACGTTGTCATTCCACCAGTCTAGACACGCCACACGCCCGACACGAGGAGCGGGTGAGGAAAATTACTCCGCTTCTTCTTCCACCCACAGGTCCTCGTCGGCGCGGAGCGTCTGCCAGGCAGCGTAGCTCAGGGCAGCAACGGCGATTGCTCCGACTGCCATCAACACGTAGACCAGCGGATTGGAGGACTTCTTTGGGGCAGCGGCAATCTTCTGCCACGGAATTCTGGAGAGGTTCGGCTGAATAGTGCCCTTGTACAGCGCTCGTGCGCGGGGCAGGAACTCTCGACGGGCCACGTCTCCAGCATGGCGGGAGGCATCGAGTGCCATATCTTTCGCGTGATTCAGGACATCACGTTGCTCCTCCCAAAGACGCTGTGCCTCCTGGGTCAGCTTGCTGATATCACGCATGGTCTTGCGGTCGAAATCCATGGGGTCCTCTCTCATCGTCTGGCTCATACAGACTGTACCGTGGGGTTCTGGATGACTCCCGTCAACGGCCCACAATTTGTTTCATGCTGACACAATAGAGCTCATGACTCTACATACCCACACCGCCATTATTCACACCAACCACGGGGATATTTCCGTCGGTCTTTTGGGAAACCACGCACCGAAGACGGTGGCCAACTTTGTTGGCCTCGCTACCGGTGATCGCGAGTGGACGCATCCGACAACAGGAGCTCCCGGATCCGGCCCGCTCTACACCGACGTGGTCTTTCACCGGATCATCCCGGGCTTCATGATTCAGGGCGGTGACCCAGCTGGAACCGGAATGGGTGGCCCCGGATATCAGTTCGACGATGAGATTCACCCGGAGCTCAACTTCACTGAGCCTTATGTTCTAGCCATGGCTAACGCCGGCAAGCGGGGTGGTCAGGGAACTAATGGCAGCCAGTTCTTCATCACCACAGCCGCAACAACCTGGTTGCAGGGAAACCACACCATCTTCGGAACTGTGCTCGATGACGCGTCCAAGGACGTGGTGCGAGCGATTGAGGGAACGCCCACTGATGGCAGCGACCGGCCTCTGGCCGATGTCATCATGACGGGCGTCAGCGTCACCGAGCTTTAGTGGAGCCCCTGGCCGGTACTAGCGATGACTTTTGTTATCGCCACCCCAAGCGCGAAAGCTTTGTGCTCTGCCAGAGGTGTGCTCGGACGGTGTGTGGGGATTGCCAAACTCCTGCCCCGGTCGGGGTGCACTGCCCCGAGTGCCGAAAGAACGAGCGGTCCGCCAGCGGAAACTCCAGAGGTATAGCCGGCAGACTGCTGGGCAGGACTCCGGCGAGTGGCGACTTTAGCCCGCTGGTGTCCTATGTGCTGCTTGGCATCATGGCTGTTGTGTACGCACTCCAGTGGCTCACCGGTGGCGTGGTGACCCAGTTGCTGCTGTATTGGCCACCCATCACGGCACTAGAACCGTGGCGGATGGTCACGACCGTGTTTGTGCACTCCACATCGTCTGTCTTTCACATTCTTTTTAACGGGTACTCGCTCTATATTCTGGGAACGCTGGTGGAACGCCTGGTGGGCAGAGGACGTTTCCTCTGGTTGTTCCTGCTCTCTGGACTGGGGGGCTCAGTGGCAGTGCTGTGGCTTTCGCCGAGCACCGCCGTGGTTGGCGCCTCTGGCGCCATCTTTGGCCTCTTTGGCGCGCTGTTTGTTATTCAACGATCGTTTGGCGGTGCGAACCGGCAGCTCTTGATTGTTCTGGCCCTGAACTTGGTTCTGGGCTTCGTGGTTCCCGGTATTTCCTGGCAGGCGCATATTGGAGGCCTACTGATTGGGTCCCTGGTCGCCTGGATTTTTGTCAGGACCCGGGGAAATTCGACTCGGTCGCTGGAGCGGACTCAACTGGGCGGTGTGGCGATGGGCCTGGTGATTGCCACAGTGGCGGGTGCCGTGCTCTAGAAGTTATGCACAGGTTGTCCCCACTGGGGAGAATTACAAGCGTGTAAGTCGAAGGGTGTTATTTCCAGCGGGTGGTCATCAAGAATCCTACAAACATGATGCCAAAGCCCACCGCGATGTTCCAGGCACCGATTGCCGCAATAGGCAACACGGTGGCAGAAATGTAATAGGTCAGAATCCACGCAAGTCCACAGAGCATAAGCCCGAACATAACCGGCTTGAACCACGCCGGATTGTTGCTGCTTTCTTCGTAGGAGTTACTCGAGCCACCGGAAGCTTTCGATTGTTTAGCCATGGGACACAGTCTACTTGTTTGGCCTTTTTTTGAAACCTCCAGCTAAGGGATGCCTAAACTAAAGCAGTGGAAACTCGGGTGGAGATGCGTCGCACTGCGCGCGCGCGCCGCCAATCGGCCATCCTTGGGGTGACCGGGGAGCTTCTCATCACCTCTGGCGTGCTGATGGGAATGTTCTGGGTGTGGTTTATCTTCATCAACGATGTTGTTGTGGGAGCAGAGCAGAACACCGCTGGCGCAGAGCTCTCCGAGTCTTTTGCCGGGCAGGCCAATTCCGGGACGTTTGGCAAGGTCTACGGATCTTCCGAGGGCCGTGCTGATGCCGGTGAGCCCCCTATTGTTGTGGCCGATGCCGAGGGACAAGCCTTTGCCACCCTCTATATTCCTCGTTTCGGGGGTGAGTTCGTTCGCCCCATTGCCGAGGGGGTGGACCTGCCAACTGTCTTGAATAACCCCCGACTTGGTGTTGGACGCTACACGGAGACCCAGGATCTGGGGGAGGTGGGCAACTTTGCGATTGCTGCGCACCGCACGACCTATGGCGCCCCGTTCTCCGACATCGGCGAACTGAGGCTTGGAGACCGAATCTACGTGGAGACTCGCGAGGGCTGGTTTGTGTATCGGTTTAGGAATCTCGAATACGTATGGCCTACGGCGTTGAGCGTCCTTAACGAGGTCCCCCGGTTTAGCGATGTTGAGCCTCGCGAGCGCATCCTGACAATGACCAGTTGCCACCCGAAACTTTCTGAGGCTGAGCGCATCATTGCGTATTCGGTGTTCGAGAGCTGGTATCCCAGAGAATCTGGCCCACCCAGTGAAATCAGCCACTTGGTAGGCTTCGCGTCATAATGTATGCCGCGTTGTGGAGGGTCCTTCCCGGGCCAGGGTGGGTCAAAGTCATTGAACTCGTTGTCCTTGCCACTGTCATCATTGCGTTACTCGTGGAGTTTGCTTTCCCCATAATCGCGGTACTGGTTTTCACAGAAGAATCGACGTTAGGGCAGTAGTGACCCACATTCTCGTTGTTGATAACTATGACAGCTTCGTCTATACGCTCAATGGCTACCTCCACCAGTTGGGCGCGACGACCGAGGTAATCCGCAACGACGATGTTGCCGTGGCTGATGTGGCGGCTCTCGTCGCCACATACGACGGAATCTTGGTATCTCCAGGTCCTGGTACACCTGCTGATGCTGGTATCTCCATCGCGATAGTGAGAGAGGCCGTAGAGCAGTCCGTGCCATTGCTCGGTGTTTGTCTGGGACACCAGGCAATTGCCGAGGCTTTCGGGGCTACCGTGGCACACGCTGAGGAGCTGATGCACGGAAAAACCTCTCAGGTGGTTCACGATGACAGCACACTGTTCGTCGGCGTTCCGGGCTCATTCACTGCCACCCGGTACCACAGCCTTGCCGTTGTGGACGAGACCGTTCCGGATTCACTCGTGGTGACCGCCAGGACTGAGGGCGGAGTGATTATGGGACTGAACCACCGAAGCGCCCCAGTATTCGGGGTGCAGTTCCACCCCGAGTCCGTGTTGACCGAAGGCGGCTACACCATGGTGGCAAACTGGCTGGAGGTGACCGGCCTCGCCGGAGCGGCAGAGGCGGCCAAGAACCTGAGCCCTAGGCTCTCGCCGAAGGCCTAGCCCTCCGGGGCAGGAGCCCCTGCACCACCGCAGTAGACGAGTGTAATTTCTGATCGTTGAGGGTGGTCACCGGCGGGAAGAGACTGGCTCTTGACGACTTGCCCTTCGCAGTCTGTGGCAATTTCCAGGCGCACGGAGAGCTGCATCGAGGGGCCGGTGAGGAACGGATTCGCTTCGCCGACAGTCAAACCGACTACATCGGGAATCAGGACGAGGCCATTGGAGATGGTGATGGAGACCTTGTCTCCAGGTCGCATCGCCGCTCCGGGCTCGGGGGAGGTGGCCATGACCAGTCCCTCAGCAAGGCTTGGCGAGTAGGTGTCAACAACTTTTTCGACGACCAGGCCGCGTTGCTCAAGTAGTGTTCTCGCCTCGTCGACGTCGAGGTTTCGAATGTCGGGCAACTGGAATGATGCCAGCCCGCCAGAGACGATGATTCGAATTGGCTCTCCGCGGCCAATGCGAATTCCAGGCCCCGGGACGGTCTTTAGAACAAGCCCTTCGGGAACTGTGCTGCTCGCTTCATACTCCACCAGCGGTCGCAATTCGAGGGAGGTCACTGTTTGGACTGCGACTTCCTCGCTTTGGTTAGTGAGATCAGGAAGTTGCGGAGCCGCGTTGGTGGCAGTTGTTGCCGGGTTGAGCGTGAACACCCACAGCACGATTCCAATAACGAGGAGGACCGCCAAGACTGAGCCCATCGCAATGGCCAGATTGGGCACATTCTGCTGGGGAATACCCCTGGCCTCGAAGATCTCGAAACCTTCGACCCTGGTCCGGTACTCCGGCTCTACGCTTGCCACCGGCACGCTTCCAGTCACCACGGGTTCTACATACGACCGTGCGCCAGGCTTTGGCAGTCGTGGTGAGCGACCCTGGGAAATGTCCTCGAGCGCCTGGCGAAATGCCTCCGCGGTGGGGAAACGATTGTCAAGCTCCTTCTGCAGAGCCGTTTCAACGACGAGCGCGACACCTGCCGACACAGTGGGATTCGCCTCAATCAGCGGTGGCACAGGTGCGCTGATGTGCTGGTAAGCGATGGCGACCGGTGAATCAGCATTGAACGGCGGCCTGCCAGCCAAGAGCTCATACATCACAACGCCCAGGGAATACAGGTCGGTCCTCGTGTCGGGTTCCGCGCCGCGGGCCTGCTCAGGGGACAGGTAGAGCGCGGTTCCGAGGATAGAGGCTGTTTGTTCCAGGCTGGCGGTTGCATCGGAGACCGCTCGGGCAATACCGAAATCCATGACCTTGACTGTTCCCTCGTCAGTGACCATGATGTTGGCGGGTTTGATGTCGCGGTGAACAATGCCAGCTCGGTGGGACACCTCGAGCGCGGTGAGCACCCCATCGGCGACCTTCAAGACATGGCGCTCTTCCAGGCGACCCCGTCTCATCAAATCGCTCAAGAGATGGCCCGCAACGAGTTCCATCACGATATAGGGAGTCGTGCTGCCAGGAAGGGTCTCCTCCTCTGGACCGTTCTCTTCATCGCCAGCATCAAACACGCGGACGATGGAGGGGTGAGACATCTTGGAAGCGGCCATGGCTTCGAGCCTGAATCGGTTGCGGAAAGTGGCATCCGAGGAGAGCGCCGACTTGAGAACCTTGATGGCAACCTGGCGACCCAGACGGGCGTCCACCCCAAGATAGACATCGGCCATGCCGCCGCGGCCGATGATGTCGCGGACTTCATAGCGACCGCCGAGAAGGCGACCCGTCCACGCTCCAGCAGTCGTCATCGTCTCATGAATCCTTGGTAGTTGGGGTTTTATCAGTCTATGGGGATGTGTCAGCAGGCGGTGTGATCACGAGTGAGAGCTCACTCGAGAGCGGCGAGGTCAGTGTTCCACAGTTCACGAGGTAGCTTGCGGTGAGGGATGAGCCCTCTCCCACCAGCACATTTGCAGCGGTTTGTTCGGGTTGGAAAACCGTTGCGCCGCCTCCGTCAATAATCTCGCCGCCCACAATCTGCAGCGTGTAGCTCGAGAGCGCAAAGCCGGAGGGACACTGCGCGTAGCCCGGCCATTCCAGCAAGATTGTCGCGCCTGGTTCGTAGGGGCCAGCAGCCGGCGTCACGAGGAGGTCGCGCGGTTTCGGAGGCTCAGGTATGGCGGCGTAGAAGTAGACCGCGATCAGGGTGTTTTTCGCCACTGTTCCCAGCGGATTCACTCGATAGGCCGTTTGAACCAGGTCGGTAGCCGGGGCAATATTGCCCGTGATGGGGTCAAGGCGCAGCCCCTTTTGCACAAGAAGCTCTTCGACCTGGGCCTTCGTTTTGCCAACAATCTCGTCGTCACTGATCCGAACCGTCTCGATGGGGACGTCGGTGTCCTCCTCCGGAGTTTCCTCCGGCAGTATCGTTTGGGGTTCTTCTTCGCTTACTTCTGGCAGGGTTGGCACAATCAGGTCGTCGGTGAGCTCCTCCGAGGGGGGCTGCAATAAAATCGTCAACGATGTGGCGATCAGCGCTAACGCCACAAATGCCCCGACGGCTGAGAAAATCCAAAAGTTTCGACCGAGAGTCAGCGGTTTTTTGGGCCCGGCCTTCGCGCTGTCTTCGGTGGAGCCCGTCGCTGAACCGCCAGAAGACGCGGTTGCCTCGGGGACATAAGGGATGAGGGCAAGGCCCTCATCTGTGTCCCCCCTGACGAGCGCGAGCGCTGCTTGGGCAAGGTCATGGGCGCTTGCTGGCCGTCCCTCTGGTTTCTTCGCCATGCACGACATCACGAGCCTTCGCACCGGCTCGGGGATTGAGCTTGGTAACTCTGGAGGGGTTTCCTTGATTTGGGCCATCGCGATGGCGACTTGGGATTCACCGCGGAAAGGCCTCTTTCCAGCGAGAGCCTCGTAAGCGACGATCCCGAGAGAGTAGATGTCGGTGGACGGCGAGGCCGGCTTGCCGCCAGCCTGCTCCGGAGCCAAGTACTGGACCGTCCCCATCACTTGTCCTGTTGCGGTGAGAGGAACCTGGTCAGCTAGGCGGGCGATACCAAAATCTGTGATCTTGACCGTTCCATCTGGTGTCATCAGAAGGTTTCCGGGCTTGATATCGCGGTGGACAAGCCCCGCCAAGTGGGCCTGGTGGAGGGCGGCTGCGGTTTGGGCAACAATGGCCAGGACGCGACTGGCGGGAAGAATCTTTTCGCGCTCCAACACAGTGCTGAGCGCTTCACCCGGCACTAGTTCCATGACCAGATAGGCACTGCCGCCTTCCTCGCCGTAGTCGAAGACATTGGCAATACCTTCGTGGTTGACCAGTGCTGCGTTTTTAGCCTCGGTTCTAAAGCGCTCGCGGAAACCGGGGTCCCCCAGGTACTCCTCTTTCAAAATTTTGATCGCCACGTGCCGGCCAATGACGGAGTCATTTGCCTTCCACACCTCACCCATACCGCCGATTGCGATGCGGGAGACAAGCTCATAACGGGAGCCGAAAACCTGACCTGTTGTTGGTCTCATCTGCTGATCACCGCCTCCATGACTTTCCTCGCAATGGGTGCCGCCACGCTGTTGCCAGAACCCTCCGAGCGGTCTCCCTCTACCACCACAGCGACGACCACTCGGGGCGCTTCTGCTGGGGCGAAGCCAGTGAACCAGAAGGACCTACCCGTGTCGAGTCCAGTCTCAGCGGTTCCCGTTTTCCCTGCCACATCAACACCGACAATAGCTGCGTTGCTGGCCACTCCCTGGGAGACATTGCCCACCATCATGCGAGTCAACTCCTGTGCAGTCGAGGGTGACACCGGCGAGGAGTAGACGGTTGGCTGGAAATCTTGAAGAACTCGCAGGTTTGGAGCAATGATCGAGTCGACGAGGTTTGGCCTCATCAGCTCTCCGTTATTGGCAATGGCCGCGCTCATCATGGCCACCTGAAGCGGTGTGACTCGAACGTCGTATTGGCCAAAAGACGAGAGCATCAGTTGTGCTTGGTCCATTCCCCGGGGGAATGTGCTCGGGGTTACCCGCAGCGGGATTTCTAGGGTCGCCCCAAAACCGAAGGCATCGGCAAGAGAGCCGATGGTGTTTTCGCCAAGCTCCAACCCGAGCTCGGCGAAGGGAATGTTGCAACTGAGTCGGAACGCCTCTTCGAGAGTGACGGTTTCTTCGCCACCGCAGAGGCGCCCGCCAGAGTTTTTCACCGTGTTGGTGCTCAGCGGCAGGGCGAGCTCCGCAGGGTTCGGGAATTCACTCTCCGCGGAATAACGACCAGAGTCGAGTGCTGCCGCCATCATGAGGATTTTGAAGACGCTGCCCGGGAAATATTGGTCCCCCGCAATTGCCCTGTTGGCCAGGGGGTTCGACGGGTCATCGCTCAGGGTGTTGTAGGCATCGAGTACAACTGAGTTTTGGTGAGACGCCAGGGGGTTGGGATCAAAGGAGGGCTTAGACACCATCGCGAGAATGCGTCCCGTTGCCGGATCAAGGGCAACGACTGCTCCGCGTTGATCTCCCAGGGCGTCCCACGCGACCCTTTGGATCTCGGGGTCAATCGTGAGCGCGACGCTGGCGCCCTCGGGGGTGGTGCCTGTCACGAGGGCGACGAGTTGTTCAAACGCCTGCGAGTTTGCTTGCCCGGTAAGTACTGAGTTGAGCGCACTCTCAATGCCGGCGTTGCCTTGGTTGAGCGTGTAATACCCCACTACTGGCGCATAGAGTTCACCATCTGAATAGGTCCGCAAGAACCTGAATTGCGTCTCGACAGGGATTGACCGAGCGACCGGAATGCCCCCGACAAGGATTTGACCTCGCTCGGCCGAGAAGCTTTCGTAGAGAGTACGCACGTTGCGGGAATCCAGGGCGATATCTTCGCTAGCCACGACGTGAATGACACTGGATGAGACGAACAGTGCTGCAAACATCGCGAGCACAACGATTCCCACGCGGCGCAGAGGAGTAATCATCAGCCAACCCCCGCTTCCGCGCGAACGTTTGCCCTGGCATCGTCGCTGAGCCTTAGCAGCAACGCCACAATGATCCAGTTGGCAACCAATGACGAGCCACCAGCAGCGAGGAATGGGGTCGTCAGACCGGTCACCGGGATGATGCGGGTGATTCCTCCGATGACGATGAACACCTGGAGCGCTAGGACAAAAGCCAGGCCTGTGGAGAGGAGGCGGCCAAAGTCGTCGGTTCCGGTGAAACCGACTCGGAAGCCTCGACTGACTAGCAAGAGATAGAGGGCCAAGAGTCCAAAGATGCCAAAGAGGCCGAGCTCTTCGCCAAGCGCCGCCACGATGTAGTCAGAGTTCGCCAGTGGAACCAAATTGGGCTGGCCCTGGCCAAGCCCCGATCCGATAAACCCACCCTCAGCCATGCCAAACATGCCCTGGACGAGCTGATACGAGCCACCCACCGCGTCATAGACCGTGGGGTTGAACGAGTCCAACCAGCCATCAACACGCCCTTGGACATAGGAGAGCTGGCTCGCGGCAACGGACGCTCCGGTAAAGAAGAGCGAACCCCCGATGACCAGCCAGAGAATCCGGTTGGTCGCAACATAGAGCATCGCGAGGAAGAGCCCAAAGTACAGCAGCGATGTTCCGAGGTCCCGCTGGAATACCAACACACCCATGGCCAGCACCCAAATGATCAGCAGAGGTCCTAAGTCCCTAATCCTTGGCCAGCGAACGCCCATAAAGGTGGTTCCCACACTGCGTAGGCTCTCCCTGGCGGTCATCAGATAGCCGGCGAAGAAAATCGCGAGAGCAATCTTGGCCACTTCGCCTGGCTGAAAAGTCATCGAGGCAATGTCCACCCAGATGGTGGCGCCGTTGACAGTTCTCCCAATTCCTGGCCACAGCGGCATGGTCAACAGAATTGCCCCGGAGAGCATTGCCAAGTAGCGATAGCGCAGGAGAATTCGATAGTTGCGCACGACAAGAAGAACCGCAATGGCGATGACCAACGCAACTGCCGTCCACGCCATTTGGCGAACTCCCGCGGCTTCCCAGCCGGTCGAGCCAGCTGCCAGGTCCAGACGGTGAATCATGGTGAGGCCAAGCCCATTGAGCATCGTGGCAATGGGAACAATGAATGGGTCCGCGTCGCGGGCCATGACGCGCAGCACCAGGTGGAGCCCCAGAGTCAGTCCGGCGAGGCCAGCGCCATAGGTCAAGAGAGTCCAGTCGAGGGTTCCCAGAGCCCCCCACTGAACGAGAGCCAGGGCAAAGGCACTCAACCCCAGTGCGCCAAGGAGTAGTCCCAGCTCAATGTTGCGCAGTTTCTGCGGCATTTTGATGCGCAGCACCACTCTCCCGGTGACCGGCGATACCGGTGGAACAGCGAGGCCGGGGGCGCTCACGGGGTCACCACCACCAGTCGATCAATGAATTCTCTGGCCTCCTCGAGGGATTCAACCGAGTACGACTGGGTGACCTTGTCCTGTTGATAGGGAGGTAGTTGGTCCACAGCAATATCGGTTCTCTCATAGACGCTGGAGAGCGAGAAAACCCACACATCTTCAGGGACTCCCCGATAGATGGTCACCACAGCGTTGTCAACACCAACGAAGTAGCGGGTTTGAGTCCACTGATAGGCGACCACGGCTGCCGCCACCAATGCGCCAATCACCAGGAACACCGAGAGCAACCAGACCAGCCGGCGACGGATGATGCGTCGCCGGTCTTCTCTGATGAGCTCCTCGAGGAACTCCTCCTCAGGCTCAAAGTGCTCATCAGCCGGTGGCAGGGCGCGCAGGGGGTGAAAGAGCAGTGCCGGCAGACCGGTCTTGCGCAACACTGGCCCGGACTCATAGGTGAGGGGCTCTGCAGCGGAGCCCACCATTCTGGACTCCGAGGGCGGTGAGGTCTCAAGATTCTCAGCAACCCGAACAACAACGACAGTGACATTGTCGGGGGCACCCTCGCTGAGGGTTTGGGTGATGAGTTTGTGGCACACCAGCTCAACATCATCAATGGTGAGAAGGGTCTCAGCGATGTCCCGCTCGGGCACATAACCGCTGAGGCCATCGGAACACAGCAGCCACCGATCTCCCGGCTGGGTATCGACCACGTGGGTGTCAACTTCTGGTTCCGCGTCGACATCGCCGAGGACGCGCATGAGGACACTGCGTCTGGGGTGGACGGCGGCCTCTTCCGGGGTGATGCGGCCGCTGTCCACAAGGCGTTGAACAAAGGTATGGTCGCTCGTGATTTGTTCGAGAACACCCTCTCGAAGTCGATAAATCCGGGAGTCACCGATGTGGGCGATGACCATCTGCGAACCGACTCGAATCATCGCGCTCACCGTGGTTCCCATGCCCGTGAGCTCGGGGTGCTCTTCAACCGTGGAGGTAAGCTCGCGCCCGGCCTCCAAAATGTTGGTAAAGAGGGTCTCCCGGGCTTCATCAACACTCGTGTAGGCCCGATCGAGACGCGAGAGGTGCTGAACCGCGAGGGCACTGGCAACATCACCGCCGGCATGACCACCCATGCCATCCGCGACCACGAAGAGGTGTCGGCCGACCGAGCCAGAGTCCTGATTGGTGGCGCGAATCTTCCCGATGTGGGAAGACGCCGCACTGAGCACAGAGTCGTTAGCCATGGTGACCTAGCGCCTGAGTTCGAATGTCGTGGTGCCTATTGTGATGGGCGTATTCAGGGGAACCGGGGTGGGAATGCTCACGCGTTTAGAGTCAATGAAGGATCCATTGGTCGAGTCAAGATCTTGAATCATCCACTGGTCGTTCCAGAGCATCAACCGCGCGTGGTGGGTGGAGGTGACATCATCGCGCAGGACGAGGCGTGAATCACCAGAGCGCCCGATAGTGAACTGTTCCTCGGGCAGCAGTTCAATTTCTAGGCCCTCTTTGGGGCCAGAGGTAATCACAATCCTGGAGGCAATACCCTCAACCGGCGGCTTGGGGGACCCGGAGGGAGGCGCGAGCCCGTTCACTCGCTCGATGGGCTTTGGCTCGTCCTCTAGGCGACGACGGGGAGGGCCAAAAAGGTCTGTGCGCAACGCATACACGATTGCGAAAATGAATGCCCAGAGCAAACCCAAAAACGCGATGCGTAGAAGAAACAACGTGAGTTCACTCATGAGGTCTCCTCTGCTGAATTCAGCGGGGTGTGGGCCAGGGCATCGTATGCGGCGCTCGAGAGCGGAACCACCTGAAACAGAATACGCGCCCGGCCGACACCGAGCGTGCACGAGTCTGGCAAGGCGGCTCTGCTGACCTTCTCTCCATCGAGTGTGGTGCCATTCGTGGAGCCTAAGTCAACGACTTCGCAGCGCTTGCCGTTCCAGCGAATCTCCGCGTGATGCCTAGACACTCCGGGTGCCACTACGTGCACATCCGAGTCGGTGCCCCGCCCCAGGATGGTGCTTTTTCGGGTGAGTGGGTATCGAACAGAGTTCCACGTGAGCGTGGGGACCCAGACCACGGAGCCCAGCCGGTCACTTCTCACATCCACCATGCCCTCGGCCAGAGCGAGCTTCTCTTCAAGGCGAATGGTGACCGGCTCTTCGCAGGAGTAGCCCCGGACAATTCGGTAGTCCTCGAGGGTTTGGCGAATTTCGCTGACAAACTCTCTGCCCAGTTGACCGAGCCTCTGAAAGTCGCTGGCGGAGAGCCCCACATGGAACGAATGTGGGGCAAGCACTCGAGTCCTGGTGATTGAACGGGCGGTTGCATCCATGTCTTTTTTGAGCGCTGCGACGATTTCGACGGGGTGAACACCGCTCGTGAAGGTTTTGGCGAACACTCCACCCACCAGGCGTTCCACCTGTCTCTCAAAACTGTCGAGAAAGCCCACTATGTCCCCTCGAGCCGGGTGCTTGGCTGTGGTGTGATGTTAGCCGGCCAAGGTTGCCGAGTGCTGGTGCCTGGCCCGAAATCACAGGCATCTCCTGTGGTACTCTCGGCAGATTGATGGGTGACCATCATTGCGCGAGTGGCGGAATGGCAGACGCGCTGGCTTCAGGTGCCAGTGCCCGCAAGGGCGTGGGGGTTCAAGTCCCCCCTCGCGCACGTTTTTTAGCGGCGACCTCGGAAGGTCTTCATGGCCTTGTTAATGCCAAAGGCATCGGCGAACCAGTCAAAGACAACGACGGGCAGTAGTCGCAGGTAGCGCACCGAGTAGACCATGCCGGGCATCAGAAGCTCACGTTTGGTGGACTCGATGGCGTTCAGGATTCTGGTGGCACTGGGTTCTGCTTCGGTGATCTTCAGTAATGGGCTCCCGGACTTGACGCCATCAAACATGCCGGTGTTGATGTAGAACGGACACACGGTGAGGCAGCTGACGCTGCTTCCCCCGTCACGAAGCTCTGCCCTCAGGGACTCCATGAAGCCCACCGCTGCATATTTACTCCCCGAGTAATCGGTCAATGTGGCAGAACCGGCAAGACCGGCAGCGCTGGCGATGGTCACCAAACGCCCACTGTCTCTCTCGAGCATGCCCGGGAGAAAAGCCTGAATGGTCCAGTAGAGGGCGAGCGTGTTGACCCCATATGTCTGCGTGATGTCTTTTTCGCCCAGGCTCAAAAAGTTCTTTCCAGAGACAACCCCGGCATTGTTGACCACCACATCGACACCACCGACATCGGTCAGGGTTGCAGCTGCCGCGGTCATCACGGCGGCGCGCTGTGATACATCGACTTTCTGCGCAGTTGCAGCGGAACCCGCGGCCTTCACTTCAGCAACCACCGCTTTGGCAGCCTGGAGGTTCAGATCCCATATGACCACGTGCTTGGCACCGCGCTTGGCAGCGCCGAGAGCCATGAGACGGCCAATGCCACTTCCTGCTCCGGTGATGAGCACCGTTTTTCCCGTGAGGCTGTAGGGCTCAGACATGGTTTCTCCTGGAGGTTAGTGGCGGAAAGGAAGGCGCTTGAGGATTCGAAGACCAATCGTCATGGTTCTAGCGAACGCATCGCCCGTCATGGAGCCCGGCGCTTCGATGTTCATTAGTCGTTGTGAGGCAACGGTCTGAATGTTGGTGTATTTGATGATGCCTTCTCGGCCGTGTCGCCTGCCGACACCGGATTCCTTGAAGCCACCCATGGGGGCATCCGTCGAAGCCCATGACGCGGTGAACCCTTCGTTCACATTCACGCTGCCAGCCTCAATTCGGCGGGCGAGTGCTCTGGCCCTGCGAGGCGAACCCCACACGCTGGCGTTTAGCCCATAGGTCGTGTCATTAGCCAGGGCCACTGCTTCGTTGTCCGAGTGGAATCGATAGATTGCGACTACCGGGCCGAAAGTTTCGCCTCGGCAGAGCATCATGTCTTCCGTGACATTTTCTAGAACAGTCGGTTCAAAAACGTAGGGTCCGATGTCTGGCCGGTGTTTGCCACCGACGAGAACACTCGCCCCGCGGGAAATGGCATCGCTGACGTGACCAGAGACTTTCTCGAGTTGTTCGGCCGAGATTAGTGACCCGATCTTCGCGGAAAAATCACGCTCAATACCAATGCTCAAACCCTTGACGGCATCGACAAAGCGCGGCACAAACGTGTCATAGATCGCCTCATGCACATAGAGACGTTCAATCGACATACACAGTTGCCCGGCGTTGGAAAAACTCGCATTGATAGCACCCTGCACCGCTCGGCCGAGCGGGGCGTCCTCGAGCACGATCATCGGGTTCTTGCCGCCAAGCTCGGCGGAAAAGCCGATGAGACGAGCCGCGGCTTTTCCGGCCACCAGTTTCCCGGTTGCGGTGGAGCCAGTGAACATCACGAAGTCGGCGTTGTCGATGATGGCACTGCCAACGGTGGGCCCATCGCCGATGACAACCTGAAAAAGATCCCGCGGCAATCCTGCCTCGACGAGGAGTTTTAGCGCACAGAGCGCACTGAAAGGGGTTTGGTGGTCTGGCTTGAGAACCACACCGTTGCCAGCGAGCAGTGCGGGAATTGCGTCACTGATCGGAAGAGTTAGTGGATAATTCCAGGGCGTAATCATCCCCACCACACCCTTTGGCACATAGCGCTCTTCACTGGTGGTGAGTAAGGGGAGAGCTCCCTGGCGCTTGCGGGTTGCCAGATGAGACTTCGCGCTGTTGGCGTAGTACCTGGCGGTCAAACAAATATCTGCTACCTCGTCGAACGCTGAGGATCGCGACTTTCCCGTTTCCCACTGGACGGCATCCAGAAGGTCTTTCTGATGATTGAGCACAGCGTCGTGAAAACGCATCATGATGGCCCGGCGGTGAGACAGCGGGGTTTTCGCCCAGAGTTCAGCAGCCCCACGTGCGTTCGCGAAAGCGCGCTCCACATCAGCTGGCGACGACTCTGGCAGTCGCCCAATGAGCGTCCCATCGGTGGGACAGAAGTGTTCGTGGTGGCCTGCGGAGCCCGGAAACACGAGGTCACTCCAGGAGGCAACGAGCTTTGGATCCAGGGGCCCGCTGGAGGGCTGTGAGGTAGGAAGGGATTGGAGAGTACTCGTCATGACTCTATCGTGTCGTATAAAGCTGAATATGTCGCGGAATATTTTGCTGGATTCCCGCGTTCTTTGCTAGTGAGAGAGAAAAGAGCCCCCATGTCGAGCACACAGAGCCTCCTCATTGAAGGAATGACCTGCTCCCACTGCGTCAATTCTGTGACAACTGCAGTGTCAGCGGTTCCGGGTGTTGAGTCGGTCGAGATCGACTTGGTCCCCGATGGTCGCTCAACACTGACCGTCATCGGCGATGACGCCCTGAGCGAGGAAACACTGGCCAACGCAGTCGTGGGCGCTGGATACACAACAGTCTCCGGGTAGGGGGTCGCGATGACGCCGCCGCTCCAGCTCGATATCGAGGGGATGACCTGTGCGTCGTGTGCCACGCGAGTGGAAAAAGCGCTCAACTCTGTCGAGGGTGTCGAGGCGAGCGTTAATTACGCCACCGAGCGCGCCACCATAGTGC
>Ga0208788_1000138_pt1 | contig 37335 bp, 41 predicted proteins | sample Wag4_2014_7_11_3_FD_187363 | JGI IMG/M metagenome (GOLD analysis project Ga0208788, IMG submission 187363) | Fresh water mixed with fracking chemicals microbial communities from Ohio, USA - Utica-2 Time Series FC 2014_7_11 (SPAdes) (version 2) ...
CCAACGGTTCGGTCTCCAATGGTGATCAGAAATTGTTTGGAGCCCACGGTGGGCTGAGCCAAGACGGCCTCAATGGCCTGGCCTAAATCCACTTGCGTCAGATCGAGCTCGGCTCCAGGCAGGCGGACGGCCTGGACATCCCGGTGGACCTTGGGTGGCTTGCCCAACAGAACCTGCATGGGCATGTCCACTGGCTGCTGTGAGCCCAGCGTCTGGATGTCCACCAACTGCAGCTGATGCTCATCAGTGGCCACACCCACCACGGTCATCGGACAACGCTCACGCGAGCAGATCTTGGCAAACAGATCTTCGTGTTCGGGCGAAATGGCCAGAACGTAGCGCTCTTGGGACTCGTTGCACCAGATCTCGGCCGGCGACAGACCCTTTTCATCGAGGGGCACACGGCGCAGCTCAAATCGGCCACCTCGGTCAGCACCATGAACCAGTTCTGGGAAGGCATTGGACAGACCGCCTGCGCCCACATCGTGCACCGACAGAATGGGATTGCGTTCGCCCAAGGCCACGCAGGCATCGATGACCTCCTGGGCCCGACGTTGCATCTCAGGGTTGCCACGCTGCACCGAATCGAAGTCGAGGTCGGCCTGGTTGGTCCCGGTCTGCATCGACGAGGCCGCGCCGCCGCCCATGCCAATTCGCATGCCGGGGCCGCCCAACTGGATCAACAGAGACCCTGGCGGAATGCCGTGCTTGTCGACCAGGATCTCGCGGATCACACCGACACCGCCCGCCAGCATGATGGGCTTGTGATAGCCCCAACGCTGACCCGCATGGGTCAGCTCGAAACTTCTGAAGTAGCCCAATAGATTGGGCCGACCAAATTCGTTGTTAAAGGCAGCCCCGCCCAAGGGGCCTTCGGTCATGATGGCGAGCGGCGAGGCAATGCGATCGGGCGCATGGGCCCGGCCATCAAAATGAAGTGCCGAGACCGCAAAGCCCGTAAGACCGGCCCGAGGCTCTGCCCCACGGCCAGTCGCGCCCTCGTCACGGATCTCGCCACCGGCACCGGTGGCGGCACCAGGAAACGGCGAGATGGCCGTTGGGTGGTTGTGGGTCTCGGCCTTGAGTACCGTGTGCAGCGGCTCGCTCTGGGCTTGATACGGACCAGGCTGACCAGCAGCCGGCGCCCAACGCATGGCCTGCGCCCCAGCCAATACCGCAGCATTGTCCGCATAGGCACTCAGCGTGTGCTCGGGCGTCTGCTGATGGGTGTGGCGGATCATGCCGAATAGCGAACGAGGCATGGCCTGACCATCAATCGTGAAGTCGGCGTTAAAAATCTTGTGTCGACAGTGCTCTGAGTTTGCCTGGGCAAACATCATCAGTTCAACATCACTGGGGTCCCGCCCCAGACCTTGATAGGCATGCACCAGGTAATCGATCTCGTCGTCCGAGAGCGCCAGGCCAAGGGACTGATTGGCCTGGGCCAAGGCCGCCTTTGCACTGGAGGGCGTCGCACCCAACGCGATCAGACCCAACGGCTGGGCATCAGGGGCCTCGAAGAGGTCCAGAGGAGCTTCTCCCACGAATACCTGCTCAATCATGCGATCAGACAGGCAGTTCATGACCTCGGCAGACGGCTGGCCGCTGGACTTCAGATCAAAACAGATGCCCCGTTCCACTCGGGACACAGTGGCCAGTCCGCAAGACCGCAGAATGTCCGAGGCCTTGGATGACCAGGGTGATCGAGTGCCCCGACGGGGAAACACCCAGATCCGCATCGCCTTGCCAGCCGATGGAAACTCAAGGCCCTCCAAGTCCAGCAGATCCGTCAGCAACTGACGGGTCTGGACGGAGGCCTCTGGGTCATCCGCGTTTGAAAATTCGGTGAGGTAGGCCCACCGCGCACCCAGCAGGCTGATGGCGGGCGCGTGGGACTGAAGACTCTGAAGAAGCCGGGCCTGACGGAAGGCAGAAAGCGCCTGCGCCCCCGGAAGGCAGCGGACAATAGACATAGGCCGCAATTATACGATTCGGCCGGCCCTCATTTGGACCAACTGGTCACAGCGACCGGCCAGGCTCTGATCGTGGGTCACTACCACCACGGTGGTCTGATGCTCCCGCTGAAGTTCGAAGAACAAGGCCATGACACGCTCGCCACTGGCCGCATCCAGGCTGCCCGTGGGCTCGTCGGCCAGCAACAGTCGCGGCGACAGGGCAAAAGCCCGCGCCAGGGCCACCCTTTGCTGCTCGCCTCCACTCAGGGTGGCGGGAAAATGCCGACTGCGCTTGGCCAGGCCCACCATGTCCAGCAGGCTCTCGGCCCGAGCCTGCTCGTGGGACCGCCCAGCCAGGGCCAGTGGCAGCATCACGTTCTCGAGTGCGCTGAGCTGGGGCAGCAGCTGAAACGACTGGAAGACAAAGCCCAGTTGGCCATTGCGCTTGGCCGATCGCGCCTCCTCGTCCAGGCCACTGATCGACTCGCCAAACCACAGGACCTCGCCAGTGCTGGGGACATCCAGGCCACCGAGCAGGCCCAGCAGGGTTGATTTGCCGCAGCCCGATGGGCCACAAATGGCCATGGATTGACCAGCTGGGACGGCCAGACTGACCTGAGCGAGAATGTCGATGGAATCTTCCCCATCAAAAACCGTCTTACCAAGGTTCTTGGTCTCTAGTGCATATGCTGACAAAACGCCATTTCCTTTTTAGTCTGACCATCGGACTGCTCACGGCCCACCCGCTGCCGCTTTTGGCGCAGAGCTCTACAGCCGTAGCGCCCAGCATACTTGTTTATGGTGACAGCCTCTCGGCTGCCTATGGTCTTGCGCGCACGCAGGGCTGGGCCACCCTGTTACAGGACCGCCTCAAGGCCAAGGGGTTCCCCCATCAAGTCAACAATCGCAGCCTGTCCGGTGAGACTACCTTTGGCGGACGCCAACGGTTCCTGCGCGTGCTCGATCAGACCAAGCCCAGCATCACCATCTTGGCACTCGGCGCGAATGACGCCCTGCGCGGCCTGTCCCTGGAACAGACCCGACAGAACCTGGCCTTCATGATTGAGCAGTCGCTCGCCCGGCAATCAGCAGTCTTGCTGGTGGGCATTCAGCTGCCGCCCAACTACGGTCCAGTGCACAACCAGCGGCTGCAGGCCGTCTTCAAGACCCTGGCCACGGCAAACCCCATAGGCTTTGTGCCCTTCATACTAGAAGGGTTCGCCACCGATGAGTCTTATTTTCAGGCTGATCGCATTCATCCCAATGCTAAGGCCCAGCCCAGGATTCTGGACACCCTCTGGCCGGCCATCGAACAACAACTCCAATCAACCAAAGGCCCGCATGACTCAGCCCTCTAAGCGCCCTATCGTAAAAGCAGCCAGCAGACTCTACGGGCTTGGCCAGATCATCTGTCTGGCTGGCCTCTGTCTTCCGGCATCCCAGGCCCTGGCCTTGGACTTCGACGACATTGCCAAAGAGGGCGAACTGCGGTTCCTGGCCAAACACCCTGAGCCTGACAGCTACGCCTACGAATCCCACGTGGACATCAACGCCGAGAGCCTGACCACCGGTGTCGTGGGCGTGTCAACCTGTCATCGGAAATTGGACCCCATCCGCAAGGTGGTCATCGCCTTCAATCCAAAGCGACTCATTGGACTCCAGGTCATCTCTCACAGCGGTATTGAGGCAGTCGAAGCCAAGGGACATCACGTCACCCTGACCAACGTCAGCCGGGGCGCCAACATCTGCATCAACCTGACCAGCAAGGCATTGGACCGCCTAGACGAGTCCGGTCAGACCTATCAGCTGCACGCCGGTCCTTTGATGCGCCGCTATCTAGACGGTTACCTGCCCATGCAGGCCAAACTCAACGTTCACTGGCCAGAGGGACTGCTCAGCCTGAACGACGTTCAGCCTCAGGCCCAACCCGGCGTCCATCTCAACAAGGCCAGCAACGGGGCCAGCCTAGATCTGATCTTCGCGGGCCGCTTCACAGGCAGCTTTCTGCTCAAGCGCCCCTAGGCTTATTTGAACTTGTAGTAAGTGTCGTTCAGGTAACGCGAAACGTGGTTGATTTCCTCTTCGAACCAACCCGATCGTGTGCGATTGGCACAGAACTCCACCATGCCCTTGAGCTGAGCGACTGTGGTCATTTTGCGAGCAAATTCTGAATAGAGTTCCTCGCCTTTGCCGTCTGGCATCATCGAGTTGTGACAGGAGACACACTTGGCAGCATGCAGAGCCTGACCGGTGGCTGGCACCCCTTTTGGAAACGGCTGGGCCACTGCCGCTGCACTGAAGAGACCCAAGACACACGCCAGACCCGACCCTAGAAGTAACTGTCGAAGCATACGAATCACTCTCCATGAAAAAGGGCTGCCAAGAATTCTTAGCAGCCCTTTGACTTTAAGGCTAAAAGACGTCCGCTGGATGACTAGGCGATACCGGGATTACCCTTCATGCCAATCAACTTGGGCGTGTTGATCTTGCGAGGCGCAATCTTCTTCTTGTCTTTGAGCCAGGTTTCCACGACATCCCAGACCGGCACGCCAGTAGCGCCCTCGGCCACGGGTGCCCAGCCAGCGACCTTGTACTTCTTGCTGGCCTCAATGGGCTTGCCGTTGAGTCGCATGTCCTGAATGCGCTTGCCCATTGTTTCCAGTGGTGCGCAGGCGTACTGCAGACCACCCACCCGAACCATGTCACCACCCTGCTGGTAATAGGGATCTGGGTTGAACAGGTTGTCGCAGACGTCCTCGAGAACCGTCTTGATCATCTCACCCGTCATCTCGGTCAGGGTGGAGTACGAGTAGGTCGTGGCGGTCTGATCCATGACGTGCTCACGAGTAATGGCCTGGCCTGGCAGCAGCGAGGTGCCCCAGCGGAATCCCGGCGAGAAGGCTAGGTCGGCTCCCTTGACCTCCATGAGCGCATCAACGATGAGCTGGTCGAAGCTGCCGTTGAAGTTGCCACGGCGATAGAGCAGACCCTCGGTGACGGCCAGGGTCTCCTCGAGCTTGGCCTTGTAGGGGCTGCGCACGCGGTCGATGAAGGCCTGCATGTCCTTGTCGGCTGGCAGCATGTCGGCAAAGACGGGCAGCAGCTTGTAGCGGAAGTCAGAGACCTTGCCATTCTTGACGTCGAAATCCAGCACACCCAAGAACTTGGTGTTGGAGCCGGCGTTGGTCACCAGGGTGACACCGCCCGCATTCTTGACCTTGATGGGCTGGATCACGCCGTCGTGGGTGTGACCGCCCAGGATCGCGTCGATGCCGCGAACCCGTGAGGCCATCTTCAGGTCCACGTCCATGCCATTGTGAGAAATGACGACAACGACCTGCGCTCCTTTGGCCCGGCACTCGTCGACCATCTTCTGCATGTTGTCGTCCTGAATGCCAAAGGTCCAGTCGGGCACAAAATGTCGTGGGTTGGCAATCGGCGTGTACGGGAAGGCCTGTCCGATCACCGCCACGGGGATCCCGTTCTGCTGGCGAATGACGTAGGGTTTGAAGACTGGGTCACCAAAGTCATTGGTCTTGACGTTCTGGGCCAGGAATTCGATCTTGCCAGCGAGGTCTTTTTTAACGATCTCCATGACACGGTCCGCACCATAGGTGAACTCCCAGTGGGGACACATCATGTCAACACCCAGCAGCTTGGTGGCGTCGACCATGTCCTGACCGTTGGTCCACAGTGCTGTGGCAGAGCCCTGCCAGGTGTCACCACCATCGACCAAGAAGGCATGCGGACGGCTGGCCCGCATCATCCTGACTAGAGTGGCCATGTGGGCAAAGCCACCCACCTTGCCGTAGGCCTTGGCGGACTTTTCGAAGTCCAAGTAAGTGTAGGCATGCGCCAAAGGTGAGCCTGCGGGAATGCCGTATTTTTTGAGCAGCGAGTCACCCACCAGGTGAGGCACTTGGCCTTGCATGCTGCCCACGCCCAGGTTGACGTTGGGCTCGCGGAAGTAGACCGGCATGAGCTGCGCATGACAGTCGGTGAAATGCAAAAAGCTAACGTTGCCAAACTTTGGCAATTCATAGAGCTTGTCTGCCTTTGATGCAGCGGCTGCGGCCTCCCCCCAGCTGCTAAACATGCCAGCGGCCGCACCGGCGGCCATGACACCCATAAACTCGCGACGATTCAGTTCCATGTTTATATGCCTATTGATGTATATCCAAACGAGAAAAAAGACCCCTTTCATCGAAAGGGGTCTCTTTCAGAGACAAAGACAGCGCTTAGTTAATCCTTGTTGACCGGCGAATTCGGGTCAAACAAGTACGCCATGATGTCCTTGAGTTGCTGCTCGGTCAGTAGGTTTTTGTGACCCATGCGGGGCATATTCGAGCAGGCGTTGTAGGCCTTAGCGTTGTATAGCTTGCCCCATGTGTACTTCACCACGTCGTCACCACTGCCACGAAGCTTACCGTACTGGTAAAGGCTAGGTCCGATGTTGCCGTAAGAGAGCTCTTTTTTGGTGATCTGGTGACAGTTGTAGCAGTTGCCGCCGTTGGGGGTGCCATCCTTGAGCTTTTTCCAGGTGTGACCATCACCACTCTGGGCGGTTTTCTCAGCCTTCGTCCAGTCGCCAAAGAACTTTCCGTCCGCCGGATACTTAATGGACGCCATCTCGGCTGCCTCAAGCTTCTTGCGAAGAGCCGGGTCGAGATCCTTGCCCGTCATCTCCGCCTCGGAGCAGGCGGCCTGCAGGGCGTCCTGGTTAAGGCGGTCAACCGTGGCGATGTGGCGAGACTCGAACGAGGACTTCAGGACGTCCTGGGTCATTTTGTTGTAATCGGTACCGGTGGCCGCGCAGCCAGCCAGGAAGACCAGGGTGGCTGTGGTAATGAAGACTTTTTTCATGATTTTCTCCCTTGCTTATCGCTTAATAGTTGGGGCTTGGGATGGAACACCCTTGCCATTGACACCCATGTAGACCGAGAGGGCTACCGAGACGTCAGAACCAAACTTGGGGAAGGGAAATCGCTGAAGACGGTAGCAGTCATTGATGCGTTGCTGCATCGGCCAGAGTTGTGAGTTACTGACGCGATAGGCAGGCCATGAGGTCGCAGCCTTTCCAGCGGCCTCGTTCTTGGTGAGGTTGGGCAGGCCCTGAAGACGAATCCGCTGACCGTCTGCCTGGTGACAAGTGGCACAGGAGTAGTCCATGGGACCGGCACGGTAGAAAAAGGCACGCTTGCCGATCTCGTACATGCGTTGCTCTTCTGGGTGCCCCTGGGGAACGCTGAGAGGCATTCCTTTGGACTGGGTCACCACGTAGGTGGCCAGCGCAATCACTTTTTTGTGGTCGTCTTTGTTGTAATTAGCGACCTTAGGGTCGAGGCCCTGCAGGGTCTTCATGCAGTGGACGAGACGCATTTCGAGGTCTTGTACCTGGCCTGCGTCAGCAAAGTAACGGGGCAGTTGAGGGTAAGCCCCTTTCAGCACACCGGCGCCGAGACCAAGATCACATTTTTCGAGGGAGGCATTTTTGGGGCCAGCTTTTTTCTTCCAGAGTTCCTCGCCTTCCATCTCATAGAGTTCGGCGGGGTTACCGTCCGCGATCAGTTCACGGTATTTGTCGATGGCCTGTTCAGAGGCGGATTTCTGTGCGTAAGCCGCGTTGCTGCCCAGCACGCACAGGGCCACGGCCGCTGAAAACAAAAAATGTTTTTTCATTGTTGTGTCTCCTCGATGGCAAAGCAATATGGATTGAAACAAATACAAGTATAAAAAACTACGGAGCCCAATGGACCCCGTAGTTCTACTCAGACCTAGGCTACAGCGGCCTCGTCAGTGCGGCTCTCGCCCTTGTTGTCTTTCCAAGTTACAGCGATCTTGTCACCGGCCTTTGCACCCTTGACCTTGAATTGCAGATAGGGGTTCTTGGACACAGCGGGACCCCACTGGGCGACCATCACCTGCTTGCCGTTGTGGGATGCCACGACCTCTTGAATGAACCAGGCGGGCACTACCTTTCCGTCACTGCCTTTACGCTGACCGGTTTCCATCTCGTGGGCCATCAGAACGCGAACGTCAGCTACAGCGCCCTCAGCACGGGCACGAATACGCATTGGACTTGCCATTTCAATTCTCCTTAGATTCTTGTGTGGGGTTGGTGAGGGACTGGCGATTAACCGCCGCAACCACCCAGCGTGACCTTGACTTCTTTCTTGGTCATGTAGAACTTGCCATCGGCCTTGACCAGGGCGTAGACATCAGAGGACTGACCCATCTTGACGCGCATGGAAATGTCGGCCTCTGCGTTGGCACCGAACTCATACATACCGGCCATCATGGAGGGGTTCTTCTCGACCATGACCGCGATCATTTCGGTCTTGGCGATTTTGCTGGCCACACCGACGGGCACGACGGCGCCATTCTCGGCGATGTCAGGCGACGTAATCACCACATCGGCGCTGTTGGCCGTGCCGGATACACCCAGAACCTTCAGGGTATCAGCGATGGACTTGGTCTCGAAGGCAGCCTTGTTCCAGGCAGCCATGGCAGGGTTTGCAGCGAAAAAGCCCATGGAGGCCAGTGCTGTATAGACAGCGGCACCGCCACCAGCCTTAAGTACTTCACGACGATTCATGCTCATGTGTTGCTCCTCTTAAAAACGTTAATAGGTTATTTACTTCTTGATCTTGGTGGTGTCAAGACCCCGAGCGGGACCAATGGGTCGATTCTGCTCAATCAGGTTGCCGTGGCTGTCCACCGCAGAGCCGGGCAGGAATGAAGTGATTGTGACCTCTTTCTTGCAATCTTTCATGCAGGCGACGTTCTTGACGTCTGGCTTGCCCTTGAGATCCCACAGGCCGTGGCTGGTCTGCATACCATTGCGGTTGGGCATTTTTTTCTGGACTTCGGCAATGTTCTTATCAGACAGCACAAAGTCTGAAGGCACCACTTCCGCCAGGTTCAAGATATAAGCCACCACCGAATAGACCTCTTCGGTCGTCAGGGTCTTGGGATTGGTCCAAGGCATGGCCCGATTGATGTAATCCCACAGCGTGGAGACCGTCGCCACTTTCATCATGGTCGTGCGCTGAGGAAAATCCAGGCGAGCCAGGTTGGCAACCTTGCCGGACTTGATGTCGGCTGCGGTCGTCCCGCCAGCGATCGGCGTGAAGACCTCGGTGCTCTCGCCAAACACGCCATGACAGCTGGCGCACTTGGCCTCCCAGACATCCTGCCCCTTGGCCACGGAACCAGAACCGGCAGGCAGCCCCTTGAAGTCTGGACGAACATCAATGTCCCAGGCCTTGATCTCATCCTGTGTCGCCGTTCGACCAACACCGTTGAAGGGAGCGGCATAGACAGAGGCCGCCATCACAAAGCTGGCCGCAGCCAGGCTGAACTTAGCTAACTTGAACATTGCTGACCTCCCCGGTCTCAGCCACTTTCCAGGACTGAATCATGTTGTTGTGATAGATGGAACGCGTACCACGAACCTCGCGCAACTGTTGCACAGCGGGCTGGACGTAGCCGGTGTCATCGATGGCACGAGACTGCAGAATGGCTGGCGCGCCGTTCCAGACCCAGTCGATGTTGAAGCGAGAGAAGGCCTTGGCGTGCTGAGGGCCTTCCATGCGAGCAGTTCTCCAGTTCTTGCCACCGTCGACGGAAACGTCGACACGCTTGATCTTGCCGCGACCCGACCAGGCCAGACCAGAGACGTTGTAGAAGCCCTTGTCGAGCAACATCTGGCCACCGGATGGCGAGGTGATGACCGATTTGCACTCTTGAATGCCCGTGTACTGACGGTGGGAGCCATCTGGCATGAGGTCGATGTAGTGAACCGCCTCGTCTTTGGTGGCCCATTTCATGTCACCCACTTCGATTCGACGCAGCCACTTGACCCAGGACACACCCTGAATACCCGGGACGACCAGGCGCAAGGGGTAACCGTTTTCTGGACGCAGCATCTCGCCGTTCATGCCGTAGGCGACGATCACATCGTCCAAGGCGTGACTCATGGGGATGGTTCGGGTCATGGAGGAGCCATCAGCGCCCTCGCCCAAGACGTACTTGCCGTTCTTTTTGTCGTAGCCACAGTCCTCGAGCAGCACGGACAGGGGCACACCGGTGAACTCTGAACACGACACCATGCCGTGGGTGTACTGGACGGTGGGAACGGCCACGTTGCCCCACTCCATGGCGGTGTTGGCACCGCACTCGATGAAGTGAATGCGGGAGACCGATGGCAGGCGCATCAGGTCGTCCATGGTGTAGACCTTGGGGTTCTTGACCAGGCCGTTGATCATCAGGCGGTGCTTGGAGGGATCGATGTCCCACCAGCCCTGGTGATGACGCTCGAAGTGCAGGCCACTGGGCGTGATGATGCCGAAGGTGCCTTGCAATGGCGTAAAGGCAACCGAGGCCGCCGAGACCCGGGTCAGGCCAGGAGACTCACGACGCTGGAGGCCTTTTTCGTACTTGGAGGGCACACCGTAGCCATTGGCGGCCACCGGGGCCCCCAGACCAACGGAATGCTCGGGCAGGGTCAGGATGTTTGGATCACCCTTGCCACCGACTGGGTTGGATGCGGCCCGGGCAGCAGATGCAAGCCCCAAGCCGGCCGTTGCGGCCGAGGCGGCCAAGAATTTACGACGCATGGACTCAGGGGACTTGGCGTCCTCTTTGGCCAAAAAGTTCTCAGGTGCCTTGACCAGACGCCCGAGCTTTTGCTGCAGTTTTGTCACAGGACTCTCCCCACGCTAAAGTTTATTTTTATATTAAAATCAACAACTTAATTGCGATTTTTGAAGCTAATTCACTGCTAATTTGACGCACACCGTCCGGCACAATTCGGTAATCATTGGGTCGGAAATCTTGTAGAACACAAAGGTCCCCTCGCGCCGACGGCTCAGCACACCGGCTCTGTAGAGCATGCTGAGGTGACGAGAGACATTGGGCTGAGGCAGGCCCGTCAGGTCCACGACGTCCTGGACCGAACGCTCTTCGGTGCAGACAGCCTGAATGATGCGCAGGCGAGCCGGTTCGGAGAGCAATGCAAAATACTGGGCGGCGCGATCAAAAATGAAGCCGAGCTCGTCTTGGTTCTCGGTCAGCCCGTCGGCAATGCCCAAAGGCTCGGAGCAATTCGTCCGAGGACTGGCTTTGGCTGACATGGAAATTTCGGCTTTGCGCACCATGGGAATGGACAATATTCCTGTAGAGGCATATAGTCAACTACGAGATGTGACGCGGCGCACAAGGCCGTGAGGCCGTTAAACGCAACGTCATCAGCCAACCCAGAGACCCCCCATGCCACAGGGCAAACGCCTGCTGTCCCCCGCGCAGTTCAAGTCCGTCATCCAGAGGGCCCGGAGTGCTCGGGGCGGGGTCATTCCGGCCGTCATGGTGGGCTCTGCACACTGTCCTTGGTGTGAACTGATCCTCAAGGAGCAATTGGGGCCTCGCATGATCAGCCAACAGACGCCCCGGCTGGTCGTGCTCGACTTTGACTTGGCCGACCGCAAACCCGTCGAGGGTCTGAGTCTTTCATCATCAACCGCAACACGTCCCCTCTCCCCTGCAGACTGGGCAAAGGCCCACCGCTATGCCCTGGCCCCCACGGTGGTCCTGATCGACGAGTTGGGCCGTCCGATCACCGAGGCCCTGATCGGCTATAGCTCCCGAGACTTCTATGGGGCTTACCTGGAGGACCGAATCCTGCAAGCCCAGGCATACTGGCAGAAGATCTAAGCCCTCGCGCCATGCAAAGCATCGTTGAATTCAAGCAAAGAGAGAGCCTTCACGAGGAGGTTCATGCTCGCCCCCCGATCGCCCTGTGGCCGCAGGAGCGGATTGTTCATCAGGCTTTCCTCATCACGCGCCCGGACCAGCGTGACATGCAGCGGGAGTGGATTGATGCCCTGTCTCGCGTTCTCCAGCAGCCCGGTCATCCCGTGCATGGTCGAAGCGTTCGGGTGCTGGAACTTGATCCGGCCCCCTCTCGACTGCTGCTGAAGTGGGAGATGCACGGCGAGTTTTGTGCCGTGACGCTCTACCTTCAGGGCGAACCCTCGACGCGCCCCTTTCACGAGACCCGCCCAGACATTCGACAGAGGTTTCACGCCAGACTGGCCGAACTGGGGGTCAAGACCTTCGGCCCGGAATCTGGCGAACGCATCAGTGCCGTTGACATCACCATTGCCCAGGCGCAACTCAGCGAGGACGCCGCCGATATTGCCCCCCGATTCCAGGGCAACACCATCATCGGCGGTACGATTCTGGGCACCCGTCGTGCACAGGTCTGGACCGACTTTCAGATTGATGCGGGCAGCTACATCAACTTTCTGGTGAACCATCAGGGCATGGGATCTCGCCAGGCCGGTCGAGTAGTCCAACGCCTGATCGACATCGACACCTACCGCATGATGGCTCTGCTGGCGCTGCCCCGGGCCAAATCTCTGTCCGAACCACTGAGCAAGGCAGAGTCCGAACTCTCCAGCCTGTCCACTCGACTGACCGATGCCCAGGCAGCGGATAGTGATCAGAGCATCCAGACCGATGGGCAGTTGCTCAATGGCGTATCAGCCCTGGCTGCCAGGGTAGAGGGCTGGGTCTCAGAGCACGGGCTTCGGTTCACCGCGAGCGAGGCCTACAGCGACCTGGTCCGCCGGGCCTTGGGCGAACTCAAGGAAACCGCCCTTCCCGGCGTGCAGACCCTGGGCGAATTCATGGAACGGCGCTTTGAACCCGCCATGCGAACCTGCAAATGGACAGAGCGCCGACTGCGCGAACTCTCGGACCGTATCTCCCGCACCACCCAGATCCTCCGAACCCGCATTGAGTTCGTAAATGAGCGTCAGACCCAGGCCCTGCTCTCCAGCATGGACCGTCGGGCCAAGCTGCAACTCAAACTGCAGCAGACCGTCGAAGGACTGTCTCTGGTGGTACTCAGCTATTATGCGGTCGGCCTGATTGGATACCTGATCAAAGGCCTGAAGTCTGCAGGACTGGACCTGGACGCCGACCTGGTGACTGGAGTTGCCGTGCCCGTCGTGGCTGGACTGCTCTACTGGGGCATCAGGCGGGCGCGCAGACGCGCACCTGGCTATGAGAGTCCAATACCTGGCAGGCCCCAGTAAAATCGGCCTGCTCGAAGTAAAAAGACTTCACCACCAGGCAGGGCATGCCAATGGCCTGTGCCGCCTTGAGACCATTGGGTGAGTCCTCTACCGCCAGACAGTCCGATGGTTGAAGGCCCAAGCGATCGGCCGCCAGCTGATAAGCCTCGGGATCTGGTTTTTTGTGGGTCACGTCCTCACCACAGACGATCACCGCCGGATCACCCAGCCCACTATCCCTAAAACTGTTGGCCCAGAGCACATCCCAATTGCCCCGACTGGTCGTGGTGACGACCCCCCAGGGACAGCCGAACTTCTCTAGATCAGCCATCCAGGCCAGCAGCCCTGGCCGCAGCGGTAGGCCACCGGTCTGGACCACCTGAGCATAGAGTCGATTCTTGAGCTGATGGGCCTGGCGCAGCCGATCCAGGCCGTCGGTGGACAACGCTTCGTCATCGCCCACATGACGCGCCCAGACCTGCATGCGCTCATAGCCGCCAGTGGTCTTAAGCAGCCAGGCATAGTCCTGGGGACTCCAGTGCCAGTCCAGACCCGTCTGCTCAAAGGCCTGGTTAAAGGCGGGCAGGTGTCCATCCCGTTCGGTCTCGGCCAGCGTCCCGTCGACATCAAAGAGAACCGCCCGAAAGCGGCTCAAGCCCAAAGACCAGGTGACGGACATGGCTGCGTCGGCCTTGGTTACTTGACCACCGCGCGCAGCTCGCCCTTAGCGTATTTGACCGCCATGGTGTCCATGGGAATGACGCGAATCTTGGAGGCCCGACCAGCAGAGCCAAAGGATTCAAAGCGCGCCTGACAGATGCCCTTGGCCGCAGCCGTGGCCACCTTGAAGAAGGCGCGCGGGTCGAATTCACTGGGCTTTTCTGCCATGAGCTTGCGCATGGCGCCGGTCATGGCCAGCCGAATGTCGGTGTCAATGTTGACCTTACGAACGCCGTTCTTGATGCCCTCGACGATCTCTTCGACTGGCACACCGTAGGTCTCTTTGATGTCACCACCATAGTCCCGAATAATCTTGAGCCACTCCTGGGGCACGCTGGAGGAGCCATGCATGACCAGGTGCGTGTTGGGGATACGGGCGTGAATCTCTTTGATGCGACCAATGGCCAGGGTGTCACCCGTGGGGGGGCGCGTGAACTTATAGGCGCCATGGCTGGTGCCGATGGCAATCGCCAGGGCGTCCACACCCGTGTCTTTGACGAACTCAGCCGCTTCGGCCGGATCGGTCAGCAGTTGGGAGTGATCCAAGACCCCCTCGGCGCCGACACCATCTTCCTCGCCAGCCATGCCGGTCTCGAGTGACCCCAGACAGCCGAGCTCGCCCTCGACCGACACACCCACGGCATGGGCCATCTCGACCACACGGCGAGTGACCTCAACGTTATAGGCGTAGTCCGATGGCGTCTTCATGTCCTCTTTGAGGGAGCCATCCATCATGACGCTGGAAAATCCGCTGCGAATCGACGCCTGGCAGACGGCGGGCGATGAGCCATGGTCTTGGTGCATGCAGACGGGAATGTCGGGGTACTGCTCAATGGCGGCATCGACCATCTTGCGCAGGAAGGGCTCACCAGCGTATTTGCGAGCACCAGCGGAGGCCTGCAGGATAACGGGGCTGTCGACCTCGGCTGCCGCCTGCATGATTGCGTGGATCTGCTCCATGTTGTTCACGTTAAAGGCCGGCAGGCCATAGCCATGCTCCGCTGCATGGTCGAGTAGTTGTCTGAGTGAAATCAAAGCCATCTTGTTGGTCTCCCTGTGTAAAAGTCTTGTTGTGCTGGTTTACTGAAGCCCGGTAAAAAAACTCACCACCGGGCTGATGTCATCGACGATTCGATCGGGCTCGGCCATGGCAATGGGCCGACCATGGTTGTAGCCATAGGGCACTGCCCAAACCGGTACATCAGCCGCTCGCGCGGTCTGAACATCGATCTCGCTGTCACCCACAAACAGGGTCGATCCCGTGGACTCGCCAAAATGGGTCATGCAGTGCTGAATGCCACCGGGATGGGGTTTCTTGGTGGGCAGGGTGTCACCCGAGATCACCAGGTCAATCAGGTGCTGCAGGCCATGGGCCTCGACGACCCGCTCGGTGAACCGGTTTTCTTTGTTGGTGACAATCGCGCGACGAATACCCCGCTCGCCAAGCGTCCTGAGCGTCTCCTCCACCCGTGGGTAGAGATGAGACTGGGTGCCAGCGGTGTCAAAGTAGTGTCCGATGAAGCGGTCCATGACCCCCTGCCAGTCCGTCTGCTCGGGATCACCCACGCTATCCGCCCAGGCCTGCTTCATGAGCCAACCGGTACCATGCCCAATCCATCGCCGAACATCTGCGTCGGACGCCGGTCTGGCATTAAAGTCCTTCAGGGTCCTGTTCACCGCCATGGCGATTTCATCGGCCGTTTCAATGAGCGTGCCATCCAAGTCAAATATCACCAGGGCCATGTCAACGATCTCCTTGTAGGATTTAAGCGCGGCGTTTCATGTCCATGAGCCGCAGAATCATGGGGGTAAAGATCAACTGCATGGCCAGGCCCATCTTGCCGCCTGGAATCACAATGGTGTTGGGGCGGGTCATCATCGCGCCGTGCAGCATGGAGAGCAGATACGGGAAATCAATGCCCTTTGGATTGGCGAACCGAATGACCACCATGGACTCGTCTGCCGAGGGAATGTCCTTGGCAATGACCGGGTTGGAGGTGTCAACGGTTGGCACCCGCTGGAAGTTCACATGGGTGCGGGAGAACTGCGGCATGATGTGGTTGATGTAGTCCGGCATGCGACGCAGAATAGTGTCCACCACCGCCTCGGCCGAGTAGCCGCGCATCTTCTGGTCACGGTGGAGCTTTTGAATCCACTCCAGATTCACAATCGGCACCACCCCCACCAGTAGGTCGACGTGTTTGGACACATTGATCTGGTCATCGGCATAACCCCCGTGCAGGCCTTCGTAGAACATCATGTCGGTGCCACCAGGAATCGGCTGCCAGTCGATAAACGTACCCGGGTCTTGCTTGTAGGGCGCCGCCTCCTCCGCATCGTGCAGATAGCGGCGAACCCGACCTGAGCCGTTCTCGCTGTAAGACTTAAACAAGTTCTCGAGTTCTCCGAGCAGATTGGCCTCGGGACCAAAATGGCTGAAGTGTCGATTGCCAGCGGCTTCGGCCTCCTTCATGGCCGCACGCATCTCCATGCGGTTGTACCGATGGAAGGAATCGCCTTCAACGATCTGGGCATTGATGCCCTCTCGACGAAAGATGTGCTTAAAGCTGCTCATCACCGTGGTGGTGCCGGCTCCCGACGATCCCGTGATGGCAACTACCGGATGTTTCACTGACATGACGCTCTCCCTGGTGACCCGTTATCGGCCTTTTGTCGTTGGTCTGTTGTCTTTATGGTTTTGACATCTAGCTTTGGAACAGAGACCGCTCTTTGAACAGGGGCGAGCTGTAGGCCTTGTCCTCGCCCTTGTCGTATTCGTCGTGGTACTTGGCCACTCGCTCGACCTCTTCGCGTGATCCGACGATCACTGGAATGCGCTGGTGAATCTGCTCGGGCTTGACCTCCAGAATCCGGCCGCGTCCGGTCGATGCAGCCCCACCAGCCTGCTCAATGACCATGGACATGGGGTTGGCCTCGTACATCAGACGCAGACGTCCTGGCTTGCTGGGATCTTTGGTGTCCTTGGGGTACATGAATACACCACCGCGCATCAGGATGCGATGGACATCGGCCACCATTGAGGCAATCCAACGCATGTTAAAGTCGCGACCCCGAACGCCGGTCTTGCCGGCCTTGCACTCCTCTACATAGCGCTGAACCGGCGGTTCCCAGAAGCGCTCATTGCTGGTATTGATGGCGAACTCACTGGTGGCGGCTGGAATCTGAATGTTGGGATGGGTCAGGATAAAGTTGCCAACCTCTCGGTCCAGGGTGAAGCCATGGGTGCCCTGGCCCACCGTGAGCACCAGCATGGTCGAGGGCCCATAGATGGCATAACCGGCCGCTAGTTGTTGGTCACCCGGCACCAGATAGTCCTGAAGGCTGGGCTTGCCCTTGGGCGCACGGACCACTGAAAAAATCGAACCCACCGACACATTGACGTCGATGTTGCTCGAGCCGTCCAGGGGGTCAAAGAGGGTCAGGAAATCGGCACCCGCCGGCCGGGGTTCTACGGCAATGGGATCGTCGTTCTCTTCGGAGGCCAGACCCGCCACCAACCCACCCAGCTGAAAGGTGTTGATGAAGGCCCGATCAGACAAGACGTCGAGCTTTTTCTGGGTCTCGCCTTGCACGTTCTGCGACTCTAAGCTGCCCAGAATGCCAGCCAAGGCACCCTTGGCGGTCATGGCTGAGATCGCCTTCACGGCCGCAGCGATGTCGACCAGCAGGGCGGCCAGACCGGCCCCCTCCTCCGCATGGTGCTCGCGAACCTGCTGAATCAAAAACTTCGATAGCGTTGTACGCCCTAAATGCATGACAGCCTCCCGTTAACTGCTTTTATCGTTGGTCGACCCTTGTTTTGGGCCGATCTCTTTATTCAACATCTTAATTGGCGTCCAAGCCTCCCGAGAAGACTCTCGATGCGCGAATATCTTCCTCAGAGATGACCGACAGATCCTCTGGCCCAACCGTGCTCTGCGAGGACATGGCCAGCTTGAAGACTCGATTGGCCTGACGCAGTCGCGCGCGGTCCAGGGCGTTTCGAACCGACCGTGCATTGGCAAAGTGTGGCTGCTGTTTGCGCAGGCTGATGTATTCGGACATGGCCTTTTCGGCCTTGTCATCGAGCGCGTAATGCATCTGACCGACCATGGTCTTGGCAATGGCCAGCAGCTCTTGATCTTGATAGTCAGGGAAATCGATGTGGTGAGCGATGCGAGAACTCATGCCGGGGTTGGACTTAAAGAAGGTGTCCATGCGGTCCTTGTAGCCCGCCAGAATCACCACCAGGTCGTCGCGGTTGTTTTCCATGACCTGCAGCATGATCTCAATGGCCTCTTGGCCATAGTCACGCTCGTTTTCGGGGCGATACAGGTAATAAGCCTCGTCAATGAACAAGACGCCACCCATGGCTTTTTTCAGAATCTCTTTGGTCTTGGGTGCAGTGTGGCCGATGTACTGGCCCACCAGGTCATCTCGGGTCACGCTGACGACATGACCTTTTCGTACATAACCCAGCCGATGCAGAATGGTGGCCATCTTCATGGCCACCGTGGTCTTGCCCGTACCGGGATTGCCGGTAAAACACATGTGAAGCGATGGTGTGGCAGCCTCCAGGCCCATCTGAGCCCGCGCCCGCGAGACCACCAGAAAGGCGGCGATCTCGCGAATGCGTTGCTTAACAGGCTTAAGGCCGATCAGCTCACGGTCCAGTTCATCGAGCACCTCCATGACCTGCGCTTCTTCCAGAATCGACTTCAGATCCACCTGGCTTGACGCTGGGGTTGATGCTGACGTCGTCTTTTGGTCATCTGCTGAGGTCATGGGGGTCTCCTGGCTTTTGGTGAACTGGTGAGCTGCCTTTACTTAGTAGCGCTGACCAGCGGGCTTGTCAGTCGCATACGAGTGAGTCGTGTAGCGGATCTGACGGCCGTCTGCCTCCTGACGAACCAGACCGAAGCCGGGCTCATTGGCGGGACGGTTCACCATGAAGCCCATGGTGATGGACTCAACGCCGCGGGTGTTGTCAAAGGCAATGACCCGAATGTAGCTGTTGCCCTGAGCCTTACGACAGGCGTTGACCTCGTAGAGCACAGCCGCGCCATCCTTGATCTCGAACATGGGGATACCCCACATGTTCCAGTAGGTGTTGCGGGGATGAGGATCATCGGTCCACTCGACACCCAGGGCCCAGCCCTTGCTGATCGCGTAGTCCACCTGTAGACGAATCTCGTCGTCGGTCAGGTCGGGCAGAAATGAAAATTGGCCTTGTGTAATTCGCATTTGTGATCTCCTTGATTAGGACGCTGTCGGCGTGGTGGCAAAGTCAGGTGCGTCGGTCGCGGTGTAGTTAAACTCCACACCCTTCCACGTCTCAAGTGCTGTCTCCAGCGGCTTACAAGTCTTGGCAGCGGCCTTCAGAATGTCCGGACCCTCGGCCATGATGTCCCTGCCTTCGTTGCGAGCCTTGATCATGCACTCCAGGCCAACACGGTTGGCAATGGCACCAGCCTGAATACCCTCGGGGTGGCCAATCGTGCCGCCACCAAACTGCAGGACTACGTCGTCACCGAACAGCGTGACCAACTGATGCATCTGGCCTACGTGGATACCACCTGAGGCCACCGGCATCATCTTGCGCAGGTCTGCCCAGTCCTGGTCAAAGAACAGGCCACGGGAGAAATCTTGCTTCGTGTAGCTATCACGGCAGATGTTGTAGTAGCCCTGAACCGTCATGGGGTCACCCTCAAGCTTGCCGACGGCCGTGCCAGCGTGAATGTGATCCACTCCGGCCAAACGTGACCACTTGGCAATGACTTTGAAAGATACGCCGTGATTGCGCTGACGGGTGTAGGTGCCATGACCAGCACGGTGGAGGTGCAGGATCATGTCGTTGGCGCGGCACCATTTGCTCATCGACTGCATCGCCGTCCAGCCAATGACGAGGTCGATCATGATGATGTTTGAACCCAGGCTCTTGGCGAACTCAGCACGGGCGTACATCTCTTCCATGTCGGCTGCCGTCACATTAAGGTAATGACCCTTGATTTCACCGGTATTGGACTGGGCCTTGTTCACCGCATCCATGCAGTACAGGAAGCGATCACGCCAGTGCATAAAGGCCTGGCTGTTGATGTTCTCGTCGTCTTTGGTGAAGTCCAGGCCGCCAGTTAGGCCTTCATAGACCACACGACCATAGTTGCGGCCAGACAGACCGAGCTTGGGCTTCATGGTGGCACCTAACAGGGGACGACCAAATTTGTCCAGACGCTCACGCTCCACAATGATGCCGGTAGGAGGACCACGGAAGGTCTTTACATAGGCAACAGGAATCTGAATGTCCTCTAGACGCGCGGCCTTGAGTGGCTTGAACGAAAAGACGTTGCCGATCAGCGAGGCCGTCATGTTGGCGATGGACCCATCTTCAAACAGAATCAGGTCATAGGCCACGTAGGCAAAGTACTGCTGCTCGGTGTTGGTGCCAGGTCCCGTGTTGGGCACCTTGTCCACACGGTAGGCCTTGGCCTGGTAGCTCTCGTGGGCTGTGAGCAGGTCAGTCCAGACTACGGTCCAGGTGGCGGTTGACGACTCACCGGCTACGGCTGCGGCAGCCTCTTCTGCATCGACACCCTCTTGTGGGGTGATTCGAAACAGACAGATCGTGTCCGTGGCCTTGGGCTCGTAGTCTGGGCGCCAGTAGCCCATCTGCTTGTACTTGAGAACGCCACCCTTGTAGCGCTCTTTGATATCTGTGACGCGTTCCTCTTTTGCCATGTCTTGTCTCCTCTGTGTAGGCGTTACGACAGGATCACTGTAGGAACCCAAACAATTAAGGTAAAGTCACTTTTGCTGACTCAAGAAATAAGTAGCACTTACCTTCTCTACGATAGCAAAAGTGCCAATAAAACAAAGCGTTGGAGGGAGATTGCATGAAGAACCTGTCACTCAGACAGCTCAAGATTTTTGTATCGGCAGCCCGACTGTCGAGCTTTGCCAAGGCGGCCGAAGAGATGCACCTAACGGCCCCAGCCATCTCCATGCAGATGCGCGATCTGGAGGAAGACCTTGGCATTCCACTCTTTGCCAAAAAAGGCCGCGGCATCGCTCTGACCAGCGCAGGAGAATACTTCTTGGTCTATGCCCGACGCGTGCTTCGAAGCCTTCGCGAAGCCGAGGACATGATGGCCAAACTCAAGGGGATCGAGACGGGTAGCCTGACCATTGGCCTGGTCAGCACGGCGAAATATTTTGTGCCGCAGTTACTGGCTGAATTTCGAAAGGACCATCCCGGTATTCAGGTGGTGATTCAGGTTCGGAATCGTGACCAGCTCATCAAGCTGCTGCGTGAAGGGGAAATCGACATTGCGGTCATGGGAAGGCCACCCCGCGATCTAGACGTTCGCGCAGAGCCCTTTGCCAACCATCCTCACGCCTTCATTGCGGCGCCCAGCCATCCTCTGACCAAGCAAAAACGCATCCCAGTGGGTAACCTAGACCAAGAAGAAGTCCTGGTTCGCGAGGCCGGCTCCGGCACGCGCGCCGTGATGGAGAATTTCTTTGAGCAGCATCGCTTTCGACCCATGTCGACCATTGAGATGTCGAGTAACGAGACCATCAAACAGGCCGTCATGGCCGGGCTGGGCATCTCGTTTACCTCGCTTCACACCGTCGGCCTGGAAATGGAGCACAACAAACTCTCGGTGCTGGATGTCGAGCAGACACCGGTGACCCGCATCTGGCACGTGGTCAACCTGACGGGCAAGAACCTGTCCCTGCCCGCCGAGGCCTTTCGTTACTTCGTGTTAGAGCAAGGTAACGAGTTGATGACCGCCATGTTTCCGCTTCTTACGACCCTGATGAAGTCTTACAGGTCTTGAGACCGATCAGCTTGTAGGCTGGGCAGCTACCCATCGCAGCTGTCAGGATGGGCACGATGCCAATGTAAGCCCACTGTCCTAGCGATCCAGTAAGAGCGGCGGCAATCAGTCCGATGCCGACCACCACTCGAATTGCACGGTCGAGGCCACCCATATTTTTTTCGAACATTGTCTTGTTCCTTTGCGGTTAGTATTTTCAGATAGTTTATTGATTAATAAACTATGTAACCGTAGAATATCCGATATGAGTTCTCCAGTCCTTGACATATCGCAACTTCGACAATCAGCCAGCGTGGCCTGCTCTACCCTGCGTCTGTTGGCGAACGAAGACCGACTGATGCTGCTGTGTCAGATCAGTCAGGGTGAGAAAAACGTCAGCACCCTCGAGTCCCTCACCGGCATTCGCCAGCCCACGCTGTCTCAGCAACTGGGCGTGCTTCGGACCGAGGGTGTAGTCTCAACCCGCCGAGAAGGCAAGCAAATCTTCTACAGCCTCAGTGATCCTCACATCGAGGACCTGCTGCAGACCCTCTACAACCTCTATTGCTGCGAGAACTGCCAGTCATGAACTTTCCGCACCGCTGGTTAACCGACAAGCTGGCCATCGCTGGTCAACTCTCAGTAGACCAACTCCAAGAGATTGCTGATGCTGGCTTTAAAACCGTTATCTGCAACCGACCAGACCTCGAGGGTGGCCCCGCGCAACCCACTGCCCAAAGCATGCAAGAGGCGGCCACAGCACTGGGACTGCAGTTCGCCTACCTACCGGTGAGCCCATACGGTGGCACCCCAGAGGAGGCCATGAAGATGGGTGAGCTCATGGGACAACTGCCCAACCCTCTACTGGCTTATTGCGCCAGCGGGGGTCGTTGCATGGGTCTGATCGGGCTGGCCGCTCAACTGGGTCAGCCGATTCCAGAGTAAGACCAGCCCCTGAGCAGGCGACAGGGAAAACCCGAAACCACGAGCTTGAGGCCTTGACCAAACTTCCGTCTGCCAACAAGACTCTAGTCATGGCACAGGATTTTGCGGGGCAACAGCCCTCCGCCCCTACGGACGACCAGAGACGATCCCTGCTTCACAGCGTTGGGTGCCTGGCAGCCACGGCCGTGGCCGGCGGTATTGCACCTAGCGCGATGGGCAAGGTGTCCTTCAAACCCTATGACCCCAGTCTGCTGGTCAACGAATTCGGTGATCCCATCAAGGCGTCTGATCTAGTGGTGGCAGAGCCTTATGTCTTTAACTATCCGTTCCAGGGTACACCGGCTTTTCTGATTCGTCTGGCCGCGCCTGCCAAAGCCAGTCGGCTCAAGACCGAGAGCGGCCAAGCCTACGAGTCTCTGTCCGGTGTCGGACCAAATCAAACGATTGTGGCGTTCTCGGCCATCTGTGCCCACAAGATGATGTACCCCACCCCCAACATCAGCTTTATTGGTCTGCGAAAAGGGGTCGGCCGCGAGCCCCAGACCGTGATTCATTGCTGCGGTGACGACTCACGCTATGACCCCTCACACGGCGCTCAGGTGATTGGCGGCCCCGCGCCCCAACCACTGGCCTGCATCGTCATGCGGCACGATCCCAAGACAGACGGCCTTCGAGCTGTCGGTACGCTGGGCGGTGAGATGTTCAAGGCCTTCTTTGAGAAGTACGAGTTCAAACTCACCATCGACAATGGCCCTAAGTCCAAACAACTCTGCAACAGCACCACGGTCTGCAAGGAACTCAAACGCTACAGCCGCCAGCTGCAGGGTTGCCCAGCCTGAACCTTTGACCCCACAAAGGGTCAGATTCCCATGACAACCAGACGCGACTTTATCGGCCACTCGGCGGGCCTTGCTGTGGCCAGCCTCGGCAGCCTTTCCACCACGACGCTACTGGCCGCCTCCTCGACCCCAGACATCAAAACGCTGACACTGACTGCGAGCCCCTCAGCCGTTCAAGTGGGCCCGAATGGCACACAGCCCACCCAGCTCTGGTGTTTTAACGGTCAGTTCCCGGGACCAGAAATCAGAGTCCGCCAGGGTGACCGACTACGTGTGCGGTTCGTGAATCAGTTGCCCCAGCCCAGTAGTATTCATTGGCATGGGATTCGACTGCCCAACAACATGGACGGCGTGCCGGGACTCACCCAAGATCCGGTCCCACCAGGCGGCGAGTTTGTCTATGAGTTTGACTGTCCTGACGCAGGCACGTTTTGGTACCACCCGCACTTCAACAGCGCCGAGCAGCTTGGGCGGGGGCTGATCGGTGCACTGGTGGTCGAGGAGCAGACGCCACCGGCTCTCGACCATGACCTCACCTGGGTCCTGAGTGACTTAAGGGTAGATGCCCAAGGTCGGCTGAACGAGTCCTTTAGCAATCGTCATGACCAGGCCCATGCCGGCCGAATTGGCAATGTGGTGCTCATCAATGGCAGCATCACCGATCGATTCATACTGCCCGGGCCCAGTCGCATCAGACTGCGACTCATCGCGGCGACAAATGCAAGACTTTTTGAGCTCAAGTTCAAAGACCCCAAGGACTCCTCAGCTCAACTCATCGCCATAGACGGCCATCCCATTGACCCCAAACCGGTGTCAGAAACCATTGGCCTAGCCCCAGGTCAGCGCGTGGACCTGATCATCGATCTAGACGCCTCCGGCTCTCTCAGCATCGAGGACCACGCCTACCCTCGCAACGCCTACAGGCTGGCAGATATCAAAGGGATCGGCACACAGCAGTCTCTTTCCACGGCCTACAAGACCAAGATCGCCCTATGGCCAAGCAACCCGCTTCCGCCTATTGTCCCCGCTTCTTTAAAGGCAGCCCGCTCGGTTCCGCTGGTCATCACCGGCGGGGCCATGAGTCGGGCCATACGGGCCGATGGCATCTGGCAGATCAATGGTCATGCCATGACCGATCACCGCAGAGAGGACCTTCATCACATGAAGCCCAACTTCAAGCTGAAGGTCGGTGAAGTCGTTCAACTGCAGCTAGACAATCAGACCGCGTGGTTTCATCCCATGCATCTACATGGCGTGGTTTTTCAGCAGGTCATGGCCGACCAGAGTCTAGGCCCCTATCGCGACACGATCCTGCTGTCACCAGGCCAGAAGATGACACTGGCCATGCGAGCGGACACTCCTGGTTTGTGGATGATTCACTGCCACGTGCTGGAGCATCAGCACAGTGGTCTGATGGGCTATTTCAGCGTAGAGTCGTAGATAACCTTTGTTACTCAACAGCCATCATGAGGAGTTAGTTCATGTCTTCTATTTCTAAAGTCTTGTTAGCCTGCACACTTGGCCTTGGTCTCACCGCCTGCGCCACGCCAGACTACGTCTTCAAGAAGCTCAACGCCTCTCAGATGGATTTTCAAAACGACTTGAACAAATGCGAGGACGAGGCCATGACCTTTGGCAATGTCATTCGAGCTGACTACATCAAGGCCCGCAACGACTGCATGATCAAAAAGGGCTGGACGCTAACCAATCCTCGCTAACCCCCCATAAACATCGGAGCGCACCATGGCCAAGGCCTTTTGGGTTACCACGTACCGAGAAATTTTTGATCCCAACAAACTGGCCCAGTACGCCAAGCTAGCCCTGCCGGCCATCGAGGCTGGGGGTGGCAAGTTCATCGTTCGTGGCATGCCAGAAAAGGTCTACGAGAACGGCCTCATGCAGCGCACCGTGGTCATTGAGTTTCCTGATATGGCTACTGCCATTGCCACCCATGACAGTACCGCCTATCAGCAGGCCCTGGACGCCTTGGGAGACGGTGCAGACCGCGACATGCGGCTCATCGAAGGCGTCTAAAACCCCAGAGTTTGGTGCCCGGAGCGGGAATCGAACCCGCACGCCTTGCGGCCCGGGATTTTAAGTCCCGTACGTCTACCTATTTCGTCATCCGGGCGGAAGACTGAGGAGCCTCATTCTAGACCTCTCACCGCCCAAAACAAAAAGCCCACCGCTAGGCGGTGGGCTTTTTAACATGTGCCAACCGACGGTCGGCACAGAGGTCACCAGGCGATTAGTTGGCCTGGGTATTGATGTCGCCCTTCAGGGTCGGGTAACGAACGTGGTCTACCAGATCCTGAATGTCCTTGCGGGGCTCAGGTGTCAACAGGCTGACGATGATGATCACCGCGAAGCCCAGAGGCACACCGAAGACACCAGCGGAGATGGGCTGAATCTCCCACCAGAGCTGAACGGGCGAGGTGACACCGAAGATGCCCCGGAGCCATGGCTGAGTCGTCACCATGTAGAACATGGTGATGCCAAGTCCGGAGATCATGCCCAATACAGCGCCCCACTTCGTGGCCCGCTTCCAGAAGATGCCCAGGGAGAGCGCGGGGAAGAAGGCTGCTGCTGCAAACGAGAAGGCTGCGCCGACCAGGAACAGAATGTCGGCAGGCTTCTGAGATGCAACGTAGGCAGCAGCCAGAGCCACCACCAGCAGCAGGGCCTTGGAGATGGCCACGCGACGAGCAGTAGAGGCGTTGGGGTCGATCATCTTGTAGTACAGGTCGTGTGACAGCGCGTTGGCGATGGTCAGCAGCAGACCGTCAGCAGTCGACAGCGCAGCTGCCAGACCGCCGGCGGCCACCATGCCGGAGATGACGTAAGGCAGACCGCCAATCTCAGGTGTGGCCAACACAACGATGTCACCACCGATCTTCATCTCACCCAACTGGAAGATGCCGTCTTTGTTGACGTCAGCAACCGAGAGCAAGGCTGGGTCAACGGCATTCCACTGGGCGATCCAGGCAGGCAGCTTGTCAAACGGCGTACCAACCAGGACGTTAAAGACCTCGTACTTCACCAACACGGCCAGTGCAGGCGCCGTGAAATACAGCAGGAAGATGAAGAACAGCGACCATGTAACCGACTCACGGGCTTGCTTGACCGAGGGGGTCGTGTAGTAGCGCATGAGAATGTGAGGCAGCGCTGCAGTACCCACCATCAGACAGAAAATCAGAGCCAGGAAGTTACGACGAGAGTTGTTGTAAGCAGCCTGGGCCTTCTCATCGCCGGCTGGGTCTCCCGCAAATTGGTTGCCATGCCGTGGCATTCCGCCCAGGGGAACAGCAGAACCCGCAGCGGCAGCCTTGGCCTTGGTCCAGGCAGCCTTTGCGGCGGCCTCGTCTTTGGGAACCGCAGCTAGCGCCTTCTCGGCAGCAGCCACGTCAGCGGCAGGTGCATTGGCAGCCTTCAGGTCGGCGACTTTCTTCTCAGCCGCAGCTTTGTCGGCGGCCAGGGCAGCTGGGATGTTCTTCAGCTTGTCGTCGAAAGCGGCGGCGCGAGCCTTGTAGGCCTCGATAACCTCCAGCTCCTTCGGATCTTTCATCAGCTCGGCTTCACGGGCAGTGACCTTGGCCAGCTGAGCACCGTAGACCAACTGAGGAATGGGCACGCCGGTCTGTTTCACCGACAGCCAGACCACAGGGATCATGTAGGCGATGATGAGGATGATGTACTGGGCCACCTGGGTCCAGGTCACCGCACGCATACCACCCAAGAAGGAGCAGACCAGAATACCGGCCAGACCCATAAAGATGCCCAGTTCAAACGGCACACCGGTGAGACGGGTCGTAATCAGGCCCACACCGTAGATCTGTGCCACCACATAGGTGAAGGAGCACAGAATCGCAGCCAGAATACCCAGTAGACGAGGCAGATTGCCGTCATAACGAGCACCCAGGAAGTCCGGAATGGTGAACTGCCCGAATTTCCGAAGGTAGGGCGCCAGGAAGAGCGCCACTAGGCAGTAACCGCCAGTCCAACCCATGATAAAGGCTAGACCACCGTAGCCCGTCAGATACAGCGTACCGGCCATGCCGATAAACGAAGCGGCCGACATCCAGTCCGCACCCGTGGCCATGCCGTTGTACACCGCAGGAACCCGACGACCCGCCACGTAATACTCGGAGGCGTCATTGGTGCGGCTCATCACGCCGATACCGGCGTACAAGAGCACGGTCGCGGCCAGGAAGATGTAGCCGATCCAGGCACGCGTCAGGCCCATCTGCTCTGCGATCGCAAGAATGATCACAAAGGCGATAAAGCCCCCGGTGTACCAGGCGTAGACCTTGTTGAGCTGCTTTTTAAAAGCGCTATTAGAACTGGCGGAGAAAGCACCGCCGCCGCCTTCAGTAGGTAGTCCGGCCATGTTTAGTCCTCCTCAACTTCCGCGCAACCATGTTCTTGGTCGAGCTTGTTCATGTAGTGAGCATAGTAGGCAATGATGGCCACATAAACCACCAAAGCACCCTGAGCGCCAACCCAGAAACTAAAGGGCCAGCCGAAGAAATCAAAGCTCAGTGCGCGGGCGTTGTAGCCCACCACGAATGTGACGACAAACCAGATGGCCAACAGAAAAACCGTAATACGAAGGTTTTTCTGCCAGTACTGGCGATGCGATTCAGTTAACTGCATATTGCCCTCTCCTTCTTGTTGTGATCCGAATAAACCCGGTTCAAACGCGACCCTACGACTTGCGCCGCATTACAGCCGAATCGCTCCCCTACTCATGAGGCTTTGAGACCAGTCTCCCGCTCAAGTTGAGCGGCAAATTTGGGCTCAAATCCCTTCAAATGCCGAATAATCTTCAGCGCTTCGTCGGGCTCATGTCGATCTATGTGCACCCGGGCCAGCTGGTACCAGGCATAGGGGCTCATAGGCTGTAATTTGGTGTTGCGTTTGAGGCAGTCGACTGCCTCGTCGAGGCGTCCGAGTTGTATGAGGACCAGACCGAGGCCGTACCAGGCGCGGTCGAGGGAGTCGCTAAGTTCAAGGGCCTTGCGGAAACTGGCCTCTGCACCCAGCAGATCTTTGGATTCTTCCTGGAGAAAGGCGAGGTTAAACCACATGGCCGCGGTCGCTTTGGGCTGGGCCAGGGCCTTCTGGTAGAGGCGAATGGCGGCGGCCTTGTCGCCCATCTCGGCTTGAAGGTGGGCGAGACTACTGAGACCATAAATGTCGTTTGGGTAGGACTCGACCATTTCCGAAAAGGTGGCGGCGGCTCGCGACCGGAGCCCCAGCAACAGGAACCCGATGGCACGCCACTTGAGAATTGACCATCGAAAATCAAATCGAATCATCGACACCCCACCATTCCAACCGATACGCAGTGTTCAATCTTAGCCAAGGTCACAGCGATGTATAGCACAGCCACAATACAGAAGGCCACTATTGGGTGATGTTGCGGTGCAACCTTGGCGGGGGAGATCTTGACGGCAAGCCACACCCAAGGCCGGTTCAACACGACGAACAGTTGATAGAAGATATTGGTGAAACGCTTAGCCCCGGCCAAAACGAAAAGGAGACCTTGCCCCATAAGGGACAGTCCCCCGATGTACAGCACCAGTTGAGCGATATTGAGCGCTTCAAGCACCGGTTGTCTCTTTTATAGTTGTTCTTACTGCACAGCAGTGTAATACAAGACTCAATCTAGGCCAACCACCCACCTCGACCGAGCGGAGAGCCTGTGAAGCTCGTAGACATCTCGCTTCTCCTTGCCAAGGGCTCCCCAGATGCGCAATAGCAGTTCCGCAGTGGCAAAGGAGTCGGCTGCCGCCTGGTGGCGCACCGCACACTCCAGACCAAAATGCGAGAGCCATTGATCCAAGGATCGGGCCCTGACCTGCGGGAAGGCGGCCTTGGACAATGGCGCCAGATCCAGCCAGAGGTTATCGAGTTTCGCCCCAAGAAAGCGTTTGGCCCAGCGCTGAATGAGGGTTTCGTCAAAAGGTGCATGAAAGGCAAACAGCGGGCTACGCCCCACCCAGGCCTGAAAATCTCGCATGACCCTGGCCGGGTCCTGGCCATTTTTCTGCGCACCCACCCCAATGCCATGCACCAGAATATTGGACTTGGACGAGGTGACCTCAGGTCGAAGCACCGCCTCAAAGCTGTCTCGCGTCTCGATCACTGGTCTAGACCCCCTCCCCTCAAGGCGAACCGCCACTGCGGCGATGGCCAGTAGTTGATCACGATGCGGGTCAAGCCCACTGGTTTCCACGTCGACCACGACCCATCGGCGAGGATCTGCCGGCTCCGGTGGGGTAAACGCATCCCGCAGCCAACGCCAGCTAACGGGCATAGTCCAGCTCCAACCGCTGCTGCAGTTGACGAATGGTTTTGAGCGACTCCTTCAGGATGCTGCGATCGATGTCGTTGAGAGAAGCCAAATCAATCAAATTCGGGTTGTCTGCCACGGCCGTCCCCTGGATCTGAATATTCAGCCGCAGGGTCTGCATAAACTCAAACGCCGTCACCCAAGATTCGTATTCCCGGGCCGAAAGGCCAATCGACTGTCCCACCTGCTCCAGTCGGGTTCGCGTATTGGTCGCATCAATGCCCTTGGAAAGGGCAAATATTCGTGCGACGTCCACCACGATGGCTGTGGCATGCATCTTTAGGTCAAGGCAGTCTCGGCCCTCGACCCGAACCGTCTCAACCCCACCGTGCCAATTCAGCGGTACCTGACTTCTGACCGAGTTATCTGCCAGTTGCTTGATAAACCGAGGCGTGGCCATCGAGCGAGTCCGAATCAGTTCGCGCATGCCGGTTGCCAGGTCCGCGTTACCCACCAGAACCCGAAAGTCGAAAAAAATACTCGAGCGCAGCAAAGCCTCTGGGCTGCCATGCTCAATCCAAGTGGCAAACTTTACGACCCACTCATCCTCACTAAGGCACAAGGCCGGGTTGCTCGCCATGATCTGCCCCTTGCAAAAAGGAAAACCACAGGCGTCCAGTCCCGCGTTCACATCGCTGGCAAAGGCGAGGTAGGCCTGCTTTGCGCTGGCAGCCAACCCGTTGCGATAGACCAGCGCGTTGTCTTGATCGGTTGCAATGGTTTGTTCACCCCGACCCTCAGATCCCAGTGCGATCCAGGCAAAGTCACCAAGATCAAGTCGGTGCTTGTCGGCGAACAATTGAACGAGTCGCTCACAGATCAGGTCGTTCAGGTGGCTGATGAGTGCAGTGAGCTGGCGAGACTGGACCCCCTGCCCCAGCAGGGTGCTGGCGAACTGCCGAACGTCCCCGGCAGAAACCTGCAAAGACAGCACATCTGGCGCACTGCGAATCGCCGAACTCACCGACTTTAATGACAGACGCTGGGCTGAGAACAAATCCCTTTCAGACACCACATTTACCACCACACCACCCTCTAGCACCGGAATGTGGCGGATGCCATAGCGAGACATCATCAAGGCCGCATCTTGGGCCGTGTCGCTGGCGTCCAAAAATTTTACGTTCGGTGACATGCAGTTCTCGATGGCGGACCCCAAATCAAGCCCTGCGAGCGCAACACGACTCACTACGTCATCCCGGGTCAGAATCCCCCGCAGCTGACGGCCGGCATCCAATACCAGGACGGAACCGACTCTTGTCTCGTGCATCCTGATCAGGGCATCACGAAGGGCCTGCCCCATCTGCACAGAGACCACCTGCCGCCGAGGCAATGCGCCGAGCGGTGTCTCAAGTGAGAGCGCGGTAAACACCTCGGAGGCATAGGTTCTCTGCACCAGCTTTCTGGACATTTCCAGAAATCGCAGAATGCGCTGGCTCACAAAAGCAGCAAAAGGGGGCGAGATTTCGGCCAGCTTCAGGACCTCTGACCTGCGGATGGCTAGACAAAAACAATCGCCGAGTGCCGAATAAATAGACGTGACTGCGCGGCCGGCCATTACGGCGCTCACAGGAAAAAACTCACCCGTATCAATTCTCCGCGCCTCTGCAAACTCCTCTGCGATGCCCCTTCGACCGACGACAGACCCCTGACGAACAAAAAACAGAACCTCGACGGGACCAGAACTGGGCTGAAGAATAATCTCATCCGGTTCGAAGTAATGCTCTGCCGATGACTCGATGAACAAGTCCACGTGCGCTGGATCCATCTCTGCAAACGGCATGACCTGAATCAGCTGCCGATGAAGGTTGATGACCAGGCTCTTAGATGGAATTGAACTGGATGGCGAGTCAGTCATGGGTATTTGCACTCCTTTGCAACCTATCGTCGTAGAACTCTACAGGGCCTGCCTAGTCGCCTTGTTGACACAGGTCATAACCATGCAAAACCACAAGGGATAACGCGGTAATCATCTCTTGTGGTTCGCCACTAGAATAGGGTCATCCGACCAAAGATTAGGCCCATTCGAGAGACCCATGTCAACGACAGCCAACACGCTCGCCTTCAGTCAAACCACCGAAATCGTTGCCGCCGCGATTTTTGCGGTCGCGGTGCTACACACGTTCTCCACCAAAATCTTCGAGCGCCTGGCTCACCGTTATCCCGCCCACCACGGGGTCTTTCATTTACTGGGTGAGGTTGAAGCTGTCTTTGGCTTCTGGTCGATCATCTTATTTGGCTGGCTGATTCTGCGCGAGGGTCTGTCCCCTGCCGTTCAATACGCCGACACGCGCAACTACACAGAACCCCTGTTTGTCTTTGCCATAATGGTCATCGCTGCAAGCCGGCCCATCATGGCCTTTGCTCGCCATATCGTTGAATCCATCAGCCGTCTCATCCCCCTCGACCGCGGGATGGCAACCTATTTTGTGCTTTTGTCTGTTGTTCCGTTACTTGGCTCATTCATTACAGAGCCAGGAGCGATGACTCTGGCCGCTCTACTTCTGGCGCAGGGATTTTTCCGCTCGGACACGCCGAATAAGTTCAAGTACGCCACCATCGGCGTGCTCTTCGTCAACGTATCCATCGGTGGCACCCTGACCCACTTTGCAGCCCCCCCTGTTCTGATGGTCGCCGCAAAGTGGGGCTGGGACTCATGGTTCATGCTCACGCAAATTGGATACAAGGCGGCCATCGCGGTCTTCATCAATGCAGCAGCGGTGACCTTTCTGTTCCGTCACACCCTGAAGGAAACCACTCAGCGGCTATTGACGGGGGACTTGAAAACCGAACCAAGCCCCAAAGTTCCGCTCACCATCGTGCTGGTTCACTTGCTCATGATCGCGGGCATCGTGGTATTCGCCCACCACCCCCCAATTTTCTTGGGCATTTTTCTGGTCTTTATGGGGTTGGCCACCGCCTACAACCAACACCACGACCGCCTCATTCTGCGTGAGGGCCTGATGGTGGCCTTCTTCTTGGCTGGTCTCGTGGTGTTGGGTGGCTTACAGGCATGGTGGTTGCAGCCTCTACTGGCCCAGATGAGCCCAACGTCGGTCTACTACGGTGCCACGGCGTTAACGGCTATTACCGACAACGCGGCCCTGACTTACTTGGCGTCCTTGGTGGAGGGACTCAGCGACGAATTTAAATATGCAGTGGTCTCCGGCGCGGTCACAGGAGGTGGTCTTACGATCATCGCCAACGCGCCCAACCCCGCCGGTGCTTCCATTCTCCGGCGGTACTTTCAGGACGAAACGATCGATCCACTCAAATTGTTTCTGGCAGCCAGCATGCCGACCTTGGTGGCTATTGCCGCCTTTCGGCTGGTCTAGCCTACATGTCTGCCAAGGGCTGGTAGGCGCCAGGAGAACTCACAGGCTGACCCATTCGGGCTATGACGTGGTCCAGTTGGCCTTCTAGCGATTGAATCGAAGAGAGCGGCATTTCAGCCAGGGCCTGAACCAAAACCCCAATCTTGGGCTCTGGCACCTTGGCCAACAAGGCCTTTGCCTTGTCGGTGCTGGTCAACTCAAAGGCTCTGGCATCGTCCAGGTTACGCTCTCGGGTGACGTAGCCCTCAGAGACCAAATGACGAATGATGTTACTGGCGGTGGACTGATGAATAGCCAGGGCCTCGGTCAACTCTCCGGGGCGAACCCCGGGGTTCTCATCAACGATGGCCAAGGCCCAGACGTGTGAACCCGACAACCCCGTGACTTTCTCGACTCTTCGGTAATGTTCCTTCACAGCACGAAAAATGACTCGAAACTGCTTGAGTACCCGGACGGCATGCTCCGGAACATGGGTCTTCATAGGGCCTCCACATTGAGATTCTGCGCAGGCTACACCTTTTTAAAAGGAAACGGTGGCCGAGGCTTTGACCAGCCGCGGCGCCCCAGGCGTCAGGTAGGCATCCCCCAGAAACTCTGCCACGTCCCGCCAGTACCGCTCGTCTGTGACGTTCTCAATGGCCAGTCGGTAGGTGGTAGCCCCTGCCTTTGTCTTTTGGACATAGGACAGACCCAGGTCTAGCCGATGGAAGTCAGGCGCATAGACCGAGTTGTCCCGAGAGGCCGGGCGCTTACCCGTGAAGAGCCAGTTGGCATTGGCCGACAGGCCCTCAATGCCCGGTACCCGGTAGTTAACGAAGGTGTTCAGGCGAAACTTGGGTGTGTTCAAAGCCTCTTTACCCTCGAACAAGGCATTGCCCGTGCCAGAGGTGTCCGAGGTCATGAGAGTCGCCGAGATCTGGGCGTCTGTGCGCTTGGTGAGTGCGCCGGACAGATTCAACTCCAGGCCGATGCGAGATTCTGTACCGCGCTGTACATACTCATTGGTGAGCGCTGTTGAGGTCAGCGGCGGATCGTCTCGAAAGTTGTATGGACGCCAACTGTAAAAAAAGACTCCGCTTGCACTTAATGTTCCGTATTTCCTCTTGAGACCGACCTCGGCTGACTCCAAGACTCTGGGAGACATGACTTGCCCGTTATTGGTCGACTCAAACGGAGCCCTTGCCCCAGCCTCGAGATCTTGCCGATATGAAGCAAAAAGGCTCTGGCCTTCAAAAGTTTTGCTCCAACTGAGCGAGCTCAAAATCTTGTAGTCAACTAAAGTATTCCAGGGATAGACGTTGTAGTAAGGATATTCAGAGCGGTAAGCACTTTGGTATCTAACCCAACGACTTTGGAGTACGATTTCGTATTGACGATTCATTTGAATTCGATCTGAAAAACCGATCGATGACATTAGGATGTCCTGCCTGAAAGCATCGTTAAAGCTGGCATTGGGGCTATAGGTTAGTGTCGAGTTGTAGACACTACCTGTCCCAACACCAGATGCCCATGAGTAGCTTGGCTGGCTCGTGGCGCGATTAAAAATCTCTGCGGAAGCTCCGAGCGCGTGCTGGGCACTCATAAATTCAAATGATCGTTGAAAATCTAGCGCCGCTTGAGAGGATGTCCTTGCCTCATTCAATGAGCGATAGTCCGACATGGAAAACGTGCCGTCAGAGCAAAAATATGCGCCAACTAGGAGGGTGTAGCTGAGGTTGTCGTCTTTTCCACATCCCCACGGAAAACTACTCCGATCATCCGTCTTCACGTGATGCACAGATCCAGTCGCGGTCATCTTCCAGCCACTCTGCAGGTTCTTCTGCAAACGAGCCATGACAAAGATGGAATCAAAGGTCACCGGCTGTGACCAGGTGCTCAGGCCCAAGACCGTCTCTGGATTAATGGGTGCAAGTGTTGTGCCGCCGAGCAGCTGACTACCGGGCTGGGTGATCTGCGACTTGTGGGCGATCTCAACGTCCACCTGCAAAGAGTCGCCACCAGATAAACGCTGGTCCATGGCCAGCGAGACCATGGCGCCCTCGCCATCTGCGCCCTTGGCATAGGGTCGATAACGATCGGCACTGGCATTCAAACGCCAGCCCTGCCCGCTGCCATCGGCCACGCCGATGTCTGCCGTCAGGCCCAGACTCTCACGCTGCTCAACGCGCAGGCCTACCTCGCGGATGTTGTCCGGCCGCTTGGTCAGTAAGTTGATCAAGCCACCACTGCTGCCCATGCCCACCAAAGCGCCTGCCGGACCACGCAAGACCTCGACGCTCTGCTTGTTGTCCATGCTGATAGGTGCCTCGCCAACAATCGGCACACCATTGACCCGCATACCCAACACGGGATCGACCGGAAAGCCTCGTATCTGAAAGTTCTCGTAGTAGCCGATGGGGCTGTAGTTGGGATCCACCGACGAATCCAGGCGCAGCAGGTCGGTCAGCCGACTACTGCCCGAGTTCTTGATCGCATCCTCATCAATCGTTGTTGCGGAGACCGGTTGGTCCAGCCAATCGCCCTGAAAGAAACTGCCCAGCAGACTTAGCGGCTGAGCCTGGGTGCCCACCACCGTGGACTCCACTCGAACCTCTGGCAGCGTGGTCTGGGCCCAGGCTGACGGCGTTCCCGCAACTGTATTGACCAACGCGAGCGCAATCGCAACGGAGAGGGCGTTTTGAGAAGGCAGTTGTTTTGTTTTGTTCACAGCGCAGTCCTATTTAGAGCACAGGAAGGCTGCAAAAAGGCCGCAATGGATGGGCAGACGGCACAGGCCCAACGGCGGATACTTTCGACGCTTCCCTGCGCAAGTCTTAACTCGATCAGGTTCGAAGGGTCTGTCTCACCCGCCTCTTTCGAGGACTCTGCAAACCAACCACAGAGCGCTTCGGGACCCCTAGCGATGCGTCAGTGTAAAGCCGCCATGGCTCTGAGTGCAAGCCGAACTCGGCTATCCCCTGCGCCAACAATGGGCACCAGAGGAGCATCAAGGTCTCCTAACCAGTCCGCCAGACACTCGTGAACCGTTCGTTGGATATCAGGACCATCTCGCTGCCCTGGGTCGGCCACCCAGGGAAGATCCGGCTGACACAATAAGGTGAGATCCATGGTCCGGTGGTATGCCAGGGCAGCATCGTAGAGCGTTCGGTCCCCGAAATACACATGGCTGTAGACCGCCGTCATGACGGCGCTGCTGTCACACAGTACAAAGCGGTAGCCCAGGCTTGCGGCCTGTTCCACTGCCGCCTCCTCTGCCCGAATCTGCTCCTGCATCAGTGGGGTCTGCTCAGACTGAGTCGGTGCGCGACCGTGCTGCTCGACAAACTGACGCAGCTGCTCTGGGACCACCACTGCGCTGACCTGCTCGGACAGGGCTTGCACCAGGCTGGTCTTGCCTGTTGATTCGGCCCCCACCACTGCGATGCGTCGCACTAGCTGCGCAGCCACTGCCGAAGTCCCACAAACGAGAGCACCAGTTGCACCGCATACAGACCAGCGGTCGCATACAGCGCCTGATCGGTGAACAGGTAGATCGAGAGTCCATTGGCCAGGGCCCAGGCCAGCCAGGCCTGATGCGCCTTGACTGACATCAGTCGCATGGCAACGATACTGATGGCCGTCACCAGACTGTCCATCACCACCGATGGGTTGTCAGAAGACCGCATGAGCATCCAGAGCGCCAGCCAAATGCCGCACCCAGAGAGAAGATAAAGGAGCGACGTCTTGAGTGACATCCAATGCGGCTTGCCCTGATCAACTTGGGTCGGCCGTGACCAGTCGCGCAGACCCCAGAGCGATAGGCCAATGAAAACCGCCATGAGCAACACCTGGCCATAGAGGCCAACTGCCCAATAGAGCCACAGGTAGATCAAGCTGGATGCTGCAAAAAACCACCAGGCCCAGAGGTGCTGGCGGATGCCCAGCACCACACCCACCAAGCCTAGGCCAGCGCCGATCCACTCCCAGATCATGGCCGCATCATCTGAAGCATGGTCTGCCCCAGCACCGTGGGCGCCGCCGCCCCGTTGATCAATCGCTCTGAACTGCCGTACTTGAATCGGAAGGTGGGCACACCGGTAACACCATGGTCTACCCACTCCTCTGCAGTGTGTGACACCCGTTTGACCAGCATGGTGTCGGCCAGCGCGGCCTGTGCACGCTCTGGGCTGAGACCAACGGCCTGGGCACAATCCAACAACACAGCCTGGTCAGCCAGGTTGCGGCCATCCACAAAGAAGGCCTGAAAGAGTTGGTCCACCAGACCGGTGGCCTCATCGCCCATGGCGGCAATCAG